>Ga0209784_100374_pt1 | contig 21038 bp, 18 predicted proteins | sample AraplaCvi_mLB_r2_2_FD_184284 | JGI IMG/M metagenome (GOLD analysis project Ga0209784, IMG submission 184284) | Arabidopsis root microbial communities from North Carolina, USA - plate scrape CL_Cvi_mLB_r2 (SPAdes) (version 2) | ecosystem: Host-associated > Plants > Roots > Endosphere | place: USA...
TTACCTCATGCTGGAGGGCATACTCACAAACTATCGCTGCCGTTCGAGAAATCATGAGGAGTTCAGTGCCACCAACCGGTTGGAGATCGAGCAATTATACCGGGTGTCCAAACAATATGCCCGGAAGTATCCCATCACTATTTAAGGAGATATAGAAAAGCAAAACGATAAAGTGAAAAGTCGCCCAATTAGGGCGGCTTTTTGCTCCTGATCGCTTTCGCTTAGGCTCTTCATCTGGGCCGCTCAACAGCCAGAGTTGCTAACGAGCAGCAGGATCATGGGATCTGGTCCACTAATAATTAGAGAGCAGGGGCGAATGAAAGAAATTACAGAGAGATAAGGGAGATACCGTGATGGAAACCAATCAAACGATTCGTTTGGCAATCGAAGGATTTGTACAATTCCTTGCATCCACTTCGCAATGGGAAACACACTCTAAAAAAAAGGTCTATGGTGTCAACGCTTTCTCCGCTTGAAGCCATCTTATGGCATACAAAACCGCGAATTTAGCGAACAGGAGCTGCTTTCTTAGACGAAGGCTCACGTTATTTATGGAGCATCGTGTTGTATGTTTCAAACAAAACGGGACAGTCATCGATACGGAATGGCTGAAGCCTTGCTTTCCGAGTTTTTTTGAATATGATATATTGCGCGGCATGTCCTACTTGGCGGAATAGTCCTGGAGGGGGAACAAAGCGCTCCCGGTCGGTCTGCTTGTCAAAAGGATTGGAACGATTACACATTTTTATGACAGCGGGAGGCTTGCGAATCAGGAGACAAGTCTTTGACAAACCTTTCCTTTGTTAGAAGCAGTGGCTGGCAAGGGCCGAGATTCGCCTTATCTAACCCGACAATCGGACCGAGTTCTCGAGCAATTGGGCCCGCAGTATTCTTATGCAAAGTCTGCCGGTATAAACACAAGATCTTATACATTTATGAAGTCGCCAATCCAGCGGCTTTTTTTCATTATCCACAGACACTCACTCTCACGCTATGGGGTCAGTCCCCTGCTCATTGCAACCCTTTTCCTACATGGACTTCAGCTATCAAAGGCGAGAACAGTATTAGCGTATTAGAACAAGTAGACATAAACGGAAGCCGGCATCAATTTATGATTCGCGGCAAAGAGAAGATCATCCTGATCGATGACGTTTCCTACCTGCAAGGATTAACGTATCAAATTACAAATGGCGATATGTTTACCCCGCGAAATTATGTCGTGAAATACGGCGGAACTTCAAGGCTTATTGAGTAGCCCCGACGGCAATACTAGCATTGAAGCCGATTCAAAAGAATTTATTGCTTATGAGCAATCCGCGCATTACCCACAATTTGAAGAGAAGGAGAAATTCTATAAGTGGATGACCGGTACATTCGCAAAGTAAATCCAACGGGATGTGCTTAACTAACCGAAGCGATAACTCAATAAAGATATGTTAGCAGCCGATTAGAGCAATCGACTGCTTTTTTCATTCCATGAACGCAGTCCTGGATACAGGCTTTACTAGAAAGGAACCTCTCGGAAAATCACAGTTATGTTAAATTGTCTAGGGATATTTGTTATTTTTTATTGACAATTTCGATTTAATATTGTTTCATTTTATTAAACTAGGTTGAATGACACTGTGGACTAGGAGAACAATGTATGGAATTGGGGAGCAAAATCCGAAAGCTTCGAAAGGAGCAAAACCGGAGCCTGGATGACATCGCAAAGGCTTGCGGATTCACCAAGAGTTTGTTGTCCAAAATCGAAAATGGGAAGACGGTGCCTCCCATCGGTACGCTCATCAAAATCGCCGAAACGCTTGGAACCAAAATTTCGATCTTACTAGATGACAACGATTTAAATGGAACGGTGTATACGTCGCAAGCAAGGAGTATGGGGAAAATGGTCCATACGGATAAAGGGTACTCGTTTTCCGCGATTGCGGCCGAACGGCCGGAGAAATTAATGCAGCCGTTTTATTTTGTTGCCAAGAAAGGGAAGACAGGCAAAAGGACATTTTCCCATGTCGGGCAGGAATTTATTTATGTGCTTGAAGGCACGATGATTTATTACGTAGGGAAAGAGGAGTACACGTTAAATGCCGGTGACAGCCTGTACTTTGATTCGGTTGAAAACCACACCTATACACTGGTAACCGAAGAGGTCAAGTATTTATCGGTGTTTAGCTCCGACTCCAATGCTTAAAGAGGTGGTATTAAAAAAATTGAATGATTTGTAAAGCTCATGCTGGACTCTTGTAAACGATGGCAGTTCGAACTTCCCATTTACATGAAATCCGCATGAGCTTTTTTTATCACAGTACAAGGGGGATGAATCATGTTAAACATTTTGGTTGTCGATGACGAACCTAAGCACAGAAAGGGAATGTCCCGGATGCTGAAGGGGCTAAAACCGGAGTATAACATTTTTCATGCCAGGGACGGAGCGGAGGCTCTGCAGAGTATGGAGCTTCATCGGATGGATCTGGTTTTTACGGACATTCAGATGCCGGTCATGGACGGACTTGAATTAATGGAGCACCTGTCCCGCCGCGGAGGGAATGAAAGCATCATTATTATGAGTGCTTATTCCGATTTTGTATATGCGCAGCGCGGGCTCCAGTTGGGAGCAAGCGATTATGTGCTGAAACCGATTGAAGAACAAAAGGTTCTGCCGCTGCTTGCGAAAGCGGAGCACAAAGCGAGCGCTGTACGCCTTGCGTCCGTAGAATCCTCGCTTTCCGAGATGCTGGGGGGATGTCCGTCCGATGAAGATTATCGGTTATTGGAGGGGGTGTTCCCGGAATTTAAGCGCGGTATCGTGCTCACCGCTGTTTTTGGCGAGGCGAAAGAACATAAACTTCTGCTGAACCGACTCAAAGAGATACTTGCCCCGATGATCGAGGAATATGGATTTTCCAGCGCTTTTTGCATACAGGACAAAATGCTTGCTGTCTTGATAATGAGCTCCGAGCATTCATCCATGGTGATTCCCGGCTTCAAAGCCAAGCTGCAGAAGGTCATTCAACACTTCCAGCAGGTATACGGGGCAGAAATAACGTTTGGCCTGGGCCGTTATTTTACGGAATGGAGGCAGGGAGCCAAACAAGCTTACCAGCAGGCCTGTCATGCGCTCAAAACACGATTTTATAAGGGCGGTAAGGCGGTGTATGAAGCCGAGCCGATGAATAACGGAGCTCGTCCCGCCGTCGTTAAGCTTGAATTCATCGAATTAACCAAAGCGGTACTATCCGGAAACAAGCCGGAAATCGAAGCCTGTTTGGATTCGGCTGTTCGCCAGGCCGCCGGCAGCGGTTTTCCCGAACCGGAAAAATTGAAGTACTTTCTTGCCGCCTCTATCCATCAAGCAACCGCCCTACTCATGGAGAAAGGAATCGCTCCCTTACATAGCGCCGTCTACGAGGAGGCATTGCTGCATTGTCATACCGTTGATGAATTAATTAAGGCAGCCAGGCAATGGATCTTCGAGCTCACGCATCGCCTGGAGCAGCGGCGGCAGTACAAAACCGGGACCATCATCGATAGCTGCAAAGCCTATATTGATACACATTATAACGAAGATGATTTGTCACTGAGCACGCTGGCGATAAAGTTTCATTTTAATCCCTCGTATTTTTGTATGTTGTTCAAAACGCATACCCATATGACTGTCCATCAGTACATCACTCAAACGAGAATGAAGGTGGCCGCAGGTTTGCTGCTGCAGACCTCTCAAAAGGTTTACCAAATTGCCGAGCTTGTAGGGTATAAGGACGTAAAGTACTTCATTCGGCTCTTTCGCAAGGAATTTGGCACAAGCCCGGAAGAATATCGCCATTTATCCGCTACTCGTTAATAAGGAAGGGATGTCATTTGAGAGGACGTTATTTACTACCGCGGTTTAAAGATCTAAGCTACAGGTTTCAGCTTTTTCTGACCTATGCCCTCATTGTTTCGATACCTCTTGGCATCCTGAGCTGGAAATACTTTAACTCCAGCAGAGAGTTTGTCTCCGAATTTGCCCGGCAAAACCTTTATTCCATCGTCAAACAAAACAATGAAATTATGGACACGGAGCTTGCGCGGGTGGAAGAAAGCAGCCTAGCCCTCATTGCGGAGCAAACGTTGTATGAGCAGTATTTGCATGCAAACCCGCATGACGAATACAGTATGATCACGATGGAGAAAAAGGTCAGCCGGGCGTTAAACAAATACTTTACGGATCTGGAGCAAATCTATTCCATCCACCTCATGACCAGTTATTCCAACATTGGCCCGACGGGCGCCTCGGCTTTCATCCCGTATGGGAATTTTAACCAAACGGCTTTATACCAGGCTGCATTGCAGGGGGACGGGGCCATGCAGTGGGTGCCTACCTTCTCATTTGATCAGATGTTTAATCAGGATATCAACCGCTCCAAGCCTCCCGAATATGTTCGTCTGCTGGCGGGTGTCCGCTTACTCAAGCTATTCAACATCAATCATGGCGAAGTCATTGAATTGCAGAGCAAGGCAGAGCTTCCAGTGCTGGTCGTTGTTTACCATCCGGAAATCTATCGTTCCCGCTTTGCCGACACGCTCCCTTCCACAGGAGCTTCTTTTTTTATTGTCAGCCCGGACGGAAAGCCTGTGGCGGGCAAGTCCTTAGAGCAAGGAGAAACCGGAGTCGATCCCGTTTGGCTGGACGAAATGAAGGAAATGAAGAGCGGGACCTTAACCGTCACGCAGGATGGAAAGCCGCTCATCGTTTGTTTTGATACGTCTAAGGTGACCGGCTGGATATCGGGTGTCACCATATCGCCTGAAGCGTTGGCGGCCGCTTTTTTGCCGGAAATTAAATCCTACACTGTATACTTGGCCGTCGCCCTCCTGCTGATTTCGCTCCTGCTTGCGTTTATTTTTGCCAATACCATCATCAGGCCCATTCATCAGCTGCTTCTAGCGATCCAAAAGACGGGTGAAGGTGAATTTGATACCCGAGTACCGGTGGAATCCTACAACGAGATGGGGCTGCTAATCCACAAATTTAATCAAATGAACGTCAAAATCAACAATTTGATTGAAGAGAATTACAAAGTAAAGCTTCGAGAAAAAGAAACCGAGATCATGTCGCTGAACATACAGCTGAACCCTCATTTTTTATACAACACCCTAAACATCATGAATTGGACGGCACTTGAAAACAACCAAAGAGAATTAAGCCGCATGATTGTCAGCTTGTCCTCCATGCTGCATTACACCTCCGAGAACAGCCAGGATACCGGTGATTTGGCCGAGGAACTGAACTGGTTGAAACATTATATTTTCATCACGAATCAGCGTTTCGAGGACCGATTTACTGTCGAGTACGACATTGCCCCCGAGCTCTTTGCATACCGGGTTCCCAAGCTCTTCCTGCAGCCGTTTGTTGAAAACGCGATCGTCCACGGATTTTCCCGTATGCACAGTGGGGGAAGGATTGTCATTCGGGGATGGATGGTTGGCAAGACGCGCATGTTTACGGTGGAGGATAACGGCACAGGCATTCCTCTCCGCAAGTTAGAACAGTTGGCCAAGCTCGAAGGGGATTCTATCGGCATCCGGAATGTGGATAAAAGAATCAAACTCATCTATGGAGAAGCATTTGGCATCTCCCTGACATCGGCGGAAGGAGAGGGCACTATCGTAAACATCAACTTGCCTTTATCGAATAACTGAAAATACTCCACCAATACAAAAATGTTGGAATTTTTTTCGGGACGGCTCCTTTTTACAATAAATATATAAGCTATCAGCCAATGAATGGAGGGTGAGTAGATGAACATCGCCAATCGTCTTGCAGGAGCGGTTTTATCGGCAGCTTTGGCAATCAGCGTATTGCTGGCGGGCTGTTCGGACAGCGGAGGAGCTACAAAAGGGGAAGTGGGCAAAGAGGGCCAAAGTCAGGAGGAGACGGTCACGCTTAAATTTTCCTTCTGGGGAGACACGATTGAAAAGAAAACGGTTACAGAAGCGCTTGAACGCTTCGAGAAGGAAACTGGCATCCAGGTGGAGCCGATGCATGTCCCGGCCGATTATTTGACAAAACTGACAACGATGGTGGCAGGGAATGTCGCACCGGATCTCGGTTATTTGTCATCGGGAGCTGCTTTGAGCTGGGGGCGGGACGGGAAATTGTTGAACCTCACACCGCTTATGGAAAACGACCCTGATTTTAATAAAGAGGATTATCTGGACCAGGTATGGTATGAAATTGATCCAGGCAATGCGATCGGGATGAGCACCGCCGTTGAAGGCTACGGTCTGATGTACAACAAACAATTGCTGCTGGAAGCGGGCGTCGAGCTGCCTCCGACGGAGGCAGATAAGGCGTGGGATTGGGACACGTTTGTGGAATACGCCAAAAAGCTAACGCTGGACGACCAAGGAAGAAATGCACTGGATCCGAATTTCAACCCGGATAAAATCAGGCAGTTTGGCCTTCAGTACGATCCTTATAACATGATGGCAGCCGTAGTCTCCAACGGCGGCAACTTCCTGACCGAAGACGGCAAAGGTTTCGGTCTTGCCCAGCCGGAGGCAATCGAAGCGATTCAAAAGCTTGCGGATTTGATGTATGTACATCATGTTTCCCCTACCCCGCTGCAGACCAAAAACCTGCCGGACACGGCGCTGCAGACAAAAAAAGTCGCCATGACGGTGTCCGGCAACTGGGCTCTTCAAGCCTTCGCGGAACAGGATTTTAATCTCGGCGTCGGGGTACTGCCGAAGTTGAAGGTCAGCAACACGCTGCTGGATGGCGCGCCAACGGTCATTTTCGCATCAACAAAGCACCCTAAAGAGGCGTGGCTGCTGTATAAATATATGGCGGATCCCGAATCGGTGCTGCCGCTGATCGAAGGCGGGTTATGGATGCCACTGAAGAAAGAGTGGTACACGAATCCGGAGAAGATCAACAAGTGGGCGGCAGGGAACAAGGCGCATCCGGCAGGCTATACGGAAGCTTTTATGAAACAAACGATTGAAAACGGTATCCGCACCCCGGGATTTGAAGTGAAGAACCTGGACAAAATCAACGCGCTCGTCACTCCCGCTCTTGATTTGGTGTGGACGGGCAAACAAAGCGCGGAAGAGGCGTTAAGAGGCGTAGAGCCCAAGGTTCTCCCGCTGATCGAGGGATATTACGGAAGGTAATTCTTTTCTAGTGGCGGGAATGTTTCGACCTGAACGATATTCATTCAAGAGAGGGGGGGATTCCTATTCTTCACAAACGCCGGATTGCAATGGCAGGCATCCTGTTTGCCTTACCCAGCATCTTGGGGCTAATCATGTTTGTCATGCTGCCAATGATCGCCAGCTTGCTGCTCAGCTTTACGGATTACCGCATCGTCAATACGCCTAAATTTATCGGATTCACCAATTATACCCGGCTTTTTGACGGAACGGATCCCTATTTTTATAACTCGTTATGGGTCACCTTCAAATATGTGATCCTCCGTGTTCCGCTGGGGCTTGTGTTCTCTTTTATCGCCGCGTTCTTGCTTAATATGGGATTTATCCGCGGCAAATCCGTCTTCCGTACGATCTTTTACTTGCCGTCCATCGTGCCTGCGGTGGCCTCTTCGATGATCTGGCTTTGGTTGTTTAGTCCCGATCTAGGGTTGTTCAACAGCTTTCTTGAAGCCTTGAATTTGCCTACGCTCGACTGGCTCTACTCCGAACAAACCGTAGTGCCTTCAATCGTCTTGATGAGCCTTTGGGGTATGGGGAGCACCATCATTATTTTCTTGGCTGGCCTGCAAGGGGTGCCGAGATCCTTGTACGAGGCGGCTATCGTGGACGGCGCCGGCGCCATCCGGAAATTTCGGCATATTACGATTCCCATGATGACGCCAATTATCTTCTTTAATTTGATCATGGGGTCGATCGGAGCTTTTCAGGTGTTTACCGAGGCGCTGATTATGACGCAGGGAGGTCCCAATAACGCCAGCTTGTTTTATAACTATTACATTTACCGGCAAGCCTTTCAGTTTGGCGAAATGGGGCAAGCTTCGGCCATTGCATGGATTCTGTTTATCATCATCCTTTTGGTCACCGTTGTTTTCTTCCGGACCTCGAAGTCCTGGGTATTTTATGAAAGCGAGGTGTAGCTCCCTGTGAAAAAAAGCCGCCGGATTTCGCAGATTATCGTTTACTCGGTCCTCGTTGTGGGAGCTGCCTTCTGTTTGCTGCCGCTGTTTTGGCTGGTGCGCAGTTCGATGATGAATTCGCTGCAGATTTTTGAGATGCCGCCGAAATGGATTCCATCGCCGTTTCGGCTTCAAAACTACGTCGAGGCGCTGACAACCATTGACTTTTTCCGGTTCTTCCGCAACACGTTGATTATTACCGTCAGCTGTCTGTTCGGCGCTCTCTTCAGCAGCTCGATCGGAGCGTACAGCTACGCTAGGCTGGATTGGCCGGGAAGGAAACTGTTTTTCAGTTTGCTGCTGGCCAGCATGATGCTTCCCGGCGCCGTCACCTTGATTCCCACTTTTATCGGCTGGAGGTTTGCCGATCTGATTAACACCTATGTCCCGTTAATTTTGCCGGTATGGTTCGGCTCGGCCTTTGATATCTTCCTGCTTAGACAGTTTTATTCCACGATACCGAAAGATATGGACGAAGCGGCGTATGTGGATGGAGCCGGCCCGTGGACCATCTTCTCCCGAATTATTATTCCTTTGTCCACACCGCCTCTTATTGTGATCGGGTTGTTTTCCTTTATGAACTCCTGGAATGACTTTATGGGACCGCTGGTGTACTTAAATGAGGAGAGAAAGTTTACGCTCGCGCTTGGCCTGCAAATGTTCCAGTCGCTTCACAGCGCGCAGTGGCATCTTCTGATGGCAGCTTCCACCGTGGTGATTATGCCGGTTATCGTGGTTTTTTTCATAGGACAGCGTTATTTTATCGAGGGGATTGCGTTGACCGGAATAAAAGGATGAGAGGGGCGTTTCCATAACTATAGTTCAACTCTGTTGAATATAAATCAAAATAGTTTCATTTGAATATTGTAAGAACTTACGAATTTTTGATTTGTCACCATACGAAGGGAGTGCGAAGCATATGGACTCACAACGACTTAAAAAGGCAAGGGAGGCACTCGAGCGGCACGAAATTGACGCACTGTTGATTTCCAGCCCGTATAACCGGAGATATGTTACCGGCTTTACGGGGACCGCCGGTTGGGCTGTCATTACACAGGGCCAGGCGTGGCTGGTGACCGATTTCCGCTACACCCAACAAGCGGGGCAGCAGGCCAGGGAATTTGAGGTGGTGCAGTATGAGGGCCAGCCACTGGAGCTGATCCGGGAGAAGCTGAAGGCCGTTGGCGCCAAGAAATTGGGGTTTGAAAAACATCATGTTCCTTATGCGGATTATGAATCGTATGAACGGACGTTTGGGGGTATTGAACTCTTGGCTACCGGACACATCGTTGAAAAGCTGCGCGGCATCAAGGACGAGGCGGAGCAGCGGTGTATCCGAAAAGCGATTGAGATTACGGAAAAGGCCTTTGAGTTTATTCTGGGTTATATGAAGCCTGGCGTTTCCGAAAGGGAGGTGGCGGCGGAATTGGAATATTTCATGCGCAAAAACGGCGCGGTTTCATCGGCGTATCCGGCCATCATCGCTTCCGGCGCACGCTCGGCGCTGCCGCACGGAATAGCCAGCGACAAGCTGCTGGGAATGAATGAATTCGTGACCCTTGATTTTGGAGCGAATGTTGAAGGATATTGCTCCGATTTGACGCGAACGGTTTTTATCGGCAAACCGACGGAACGCCACCGGGAGATTTACCGGGTTGTTCTGGAAGCCAACCGGTCTGCCCTGGAGGGGCTGAAACCGGGAATGACCGGGAAGGAAGGAGACTCACTGGCCAGGGATTATATTTCCAGTTGCGGGTACGGAGAATATTTCGGCCATGGTTTAGGCCACGCCTTTGGTTTGGAGATTCATGAGCCCATGCGGTTCTCCCAACAAACGGAAGATACACTTGAGCCCGGCATGATTATGACGGTTGAGCCTGGCATCTATCTTCCTGATTATGGAGGCGTCCGCATCGAGGACGACATTCTGGTCACGGAAACTGGCATCGAAGTACTGACAACATCGAACAAAGAGCTGATCGTTTTGTAGAGGGGAGGGAAGGAATCCATCCATGAATGCTGAATCTGCGGAAGTTGTCGTGATCGGCGGAGGGATTATCGGCATGTCCATCGCTTATTATGCGGCGAAAGCGGGAATGGACGTGATGGTAGTGGAGCGCGGAGAAATCGCCGGGGGAACCTCCTCCAAATGCGACGGCAACATTTTGGCGATTGACAAGGATCCGGGCTTCGACAGCCAGATGTCCTTAAAATCGCAGGAATTGGTGGCGGAATGGGCTCAGGAGCTCGACGAGGAATTTGAGTATCGGACACCCGGCAGCATCCTTGTTTGCGAGACGGAAGAAGAGATGGTTGCAGCCGAAAACTGGGTTATGCGGCAACGGGAAGCCGGGCTTCCGTTCCGCATGCTCGACCAAAAGGATCTGCGCGGCGAATGGCCCCATATGGCCGAAGATTTGCTCGGAGGCCTAGAATGTGCTACGGATTCTACGGTAAATCCGGTTTTGCTCACCTACTCGCTGGCATCCGCTGCCCGCCGATATGGGGCCAGGTTCCAGGTCCATACACCCGTCACGGCGATCCTGCGTGATGCAGCCGGGAGGATCCGTGGCGTGGAGACATCCGGCGGCACGATTCGCACAAATACCGTCATCAATGCCGCCGGGGTATGGTCGAAGCATATTGGGCGAATGGTCGGGCTCGATATTCCGATCGAGCCCCGCAAAGGACATATCCTGGTAGCTTCCCGTTGGGAGAGCATCGGCAAACGGAAGGTGATGGAATTCGGCTATCTGATCAGCAAATTTGGCGGGAAGCGCTGCGTCGATCCGAAATTTGAGCAGTACGGGATCGCGCTCGTTTTTGAACCGACCGCTTCTCAGAATTTTCTGATTGGCTCGAGCCGCCAATTTACGGGGATGGACACCCGCGTGGATCAGGAGGCCATTCGGCTTATCGCCGAAAGGGCGATCCGCTTTTTTCCAGTCCTGGAGCAGATTCCGCTGCTTCGAACCTACGCCGGATTGCGTCCTTGGACCCCGGATCATCTGCCGATAGTTTCCCCCGTTGATGAAATCCCCGGATTCTATATCGCGGCGGGACATGAAGGTGACGGCATCAGTTTGGCCGCCGTCACGGGAAAAACGATTTGTGAAATGCTGAGCGGAGCGGCAACCTGCATACCCGTAGAACCGCTGCGTTATGACCGTTTCCGCTGTGGGACGGTTCGTCAGGAGGTCATTTTGTGAGAATATCCAAGCTCGTGAGTACAATCGACACGCACACGGGGGGAAACCCAACCCGGACCGTGACAAGCGGAGCGCCGGAGCTGATCGGCCGCACAATGACCGAGAAGATGGTGTACATGTCCGAACATTACGATCATTTTCGCCAAGCACTGATGCTGGAACCACGGGGACATGAAGTGATGTCAGGCTGCATTCTGACCCCTCCGTGCGACAGAAGCGCCGATATCGGGGTTGTTTTTATAGAAAGCGGTGGATATTTGCCGATGTGCGGTCATGACACGATCGGCCTATGCACTGCACTGATCGAGGGAGGGATTTATCCCGAGAGCAAAAGGGTTTTCAAGCTGGATACTCCGGCAGGACTTGTTGAAGCAAGGCTTACGGTGGAAAAGGGCAAGGTGAAGCAGGTTTCGTTCACCAATATCGCTTCTTTTTTATACATGCGGGATGTCCGGGTACACGTAGAGGACCTCGGCGAAATTTCCGTCGATATTGCGTACGGTGGTAATTTTTACGGGCTTGTGGATGCACGATTGCTTCATCTGCCGCTGGTTCCCGGACGGAGCTCGGAAATCGTGCGGCTGGCGATAGAAATACGGGAGGCGATCAATCGTGAGGTGGAGGTGGTCCATCCCGAAATTCCTGTCATTCGCGGGCTCACCCATATTGAGTTTTACAGCGATCCCGTATCACCGTCGGCCCGCTGCCGGAATACGGTTGTGGTTCCACCCGGAGGCATCGACCGCTCTCCCTGCGGGACGGGAACCTCGGCGAAAGCTGCTGTGCTGTACGCCAAAGGGGAGCTTGAAAAAGGGGAGGAATTTCAGCATGAAAGCATCGTGGGCTCCCTGTTCCGGGCCAAGGTTATGGAGGAAACGACGGTGGGCGGTTTGCCAGCGGTCATCTCCGAAATATCCGGTTCGGCATGGATCACAGGCTTTCATCAGTTTGTATTGCAGGATCAGGATCAGCTGAACCAGGGCTTTTTCCTGCTCTAATGAATAGAACCGGAGGCCGGCATTATGGAAACAACGAAATGGTATGCGGCGCTGGATACGCATTCCTGCGGCGAGCCGCTGCGGATCATCACTGGCGGCCTACCGCAGCTTAGCGGCTCCTCGCAGCATGCAAAGTCATTATTTTTCAAACGGCATTTCGATTCCGTCAGAAAGCTGCTGCTGGCCGAACCGCGGGGGCATCGAGAGATGACGGGAGCGATTGTCACGGCGCCGTCAACGGAAGCCGCGCGCTTCGGGCTGCTGTTCCTCAATCAGGAAGGCCTCGCTGCTGTGAGCGGTCACGGCATCATCGCGGTGGTCGCAGCCTGGACGGCGACGGGGCAGCTGGATTCTGCGGATGCGGCCAAGGGGGTTCTGATCGATTGCCCGGCGGGAACGGTGACCGCTTTTGCCGATTGCGAAGGGCATGAAGTCCGGTCCGTTTCCTTTTTGAATGTTCCGAGCTTCGTGTATGCCAAGCAGGTCACGGTGAATGTTCAGGGTGTGGAGGCGAGTGTTGACATCGCTTTTGGCGGCGAATTTTATGCTGTGGTCAATACAGCCGCATTGGGAGTCGCGGGTGCTTTCCCGCTTCCCAAGCTGCGGGAGTGGGGAGGGCTGATCCGCGAGGAAATCCAACGGCAGCTTGAGGTGAAGCATCCGTACTTGGAATGGATTTCCGGGCTTCATGGTGTGTTTTTCTATCAAAGGGTTGAAAGGGGCGAAGGCCGAAACCCGAATCAGCCCGCTTATCGCAGCGCGGCGGTATTTGCCGGAGTCCAGCTTGACCGTTCGCCGGGAGGCGCCGGCACCAGTGCCCACATGGCGGTTTTACATTCCCGCGGCTTGCTTGAACCGGGGCAACAGGTCATTTATGAGGGAATAACCGGCGCTCAAATGGTAGGAAGCATCGCGGAGGAAGCGGAAACACACGGGTACAAAGCCGTTATTCCCCGGCTTACAGGAACCGCTTATATTTTGGGATTTATGAATTTCATGATGGATCCGACTGATCCGCTGCCGGAAGGATTTGTTCTTTACTAATGGATATGGAATGAACAAGAACAGAGGGGAGAAATGTCGATATGGCAATATTTGAAGGGGTTTATGTCGCCCTTGTCACGCCGTTTACACCGGATTACGAGGTTGATTACAATCGTCTGGCTGAGCTATGTGATTCACTTATCTCACAAGGCGTTCATGGCCTGATCCCGAACGGATCTTTAGGCGAATATGCGACCTTGACCCAGGAAGAGCGGGCCAAGATTGTAGATACGGTAATCGAAGCCGCGGCAGGCCGAGTGCCGGTAGTGGTTGGCTCTGCAGCGCCTTCCACCAAGCAGGCGGTCGAGTGGGTACAGCATGCCAAGGATGCGGGAGCTGCCGGCGTCATGGCATTACCTCCGATCAATTACCAACCGCTTGAGTTTGAGGTCGTCGCTCACTATGAAGCGATCAATAAGGTGGGGCTGCCGGTTATTGTTTATAACAATCCGCACGATTACAAGGTCGATTTGACGCCGCAGCTGCTTTCCAGACTTTCCAAGCTCGAACATGTAGTTGCCGTCAAGGAATTTTCCGGGGATATCCGCCGCGTACACGATATTTTGGCGTATACGGATCTGGAGGTGATGATCGGCGTCGACGATTTAGCCATGGAAGGTGCGCTGTTCGGGGCAACGGGTTGGATTTCCGGCGTGCCGAATGCCCTGCCGAAGGAAGGCGTGGAGCTGTTTAACCTGGCGAGACAAGGCAAGTATCAGGAAGCGTCCGCGCTGTATCGCCATCTTCTTCCGCTGTTCCACTTCGATGCCAGTCCGCAGCTGGTTCAATCGATCAAGCATATGATGGATCTGGCAGGTTTTCCGGTAGGCCCTACGCGCCCGCCTCGCCTTCCGCTGCCTGAAGCCGATTATGCAGCGATCAAAGAAGCGTATGAGTTTGCCGTAAACCGGAATCAGCCGGCGATGAAGCCATAGGTCAAAAATTAAGGATGAATCCGCAATAGGAGGGAAGGCAAATGATTAACAGCCGCAATTGGATCGGGGGAGAGTGGATCAAACCTTCGGCGGGGGAAATCGCCGTGATCAATCCATCCAACACCAAAGAGCAGGTGGGGTTACTCCATTTATCGGATCCATCACAAGTTATTCAGGCCGAGCAGGCGGCGCGTGATGCTTACGCCTCCTGGTCCCGCATGAGCGGCTCAGCCAGGGCCGGGCATTTGGACCGCATGGCGGATGTACTCGAGTCAAAGTCAGAAGACGTGGCTATTCTTGCAAGCATGGAGATGGGAAAACCGATTGCTGAAATGCGTGGGGAAGTCAAGAGGGGAGTGAATCTGCTTCGTTATTACGCCGCTGAGGGGGTCCGGGCAAACGGGGTGGTCATCCCTTCCAGCGAGCAGAACGTGCTGCAGTATACCCGGAAGATTCCTCTCGGCGTGGCGGGCATCATTACGCCTTGGAACTTCCCGGTTGCCATTCCGATCTGGAAAATAGCCCCCGCGTTGATATGCGGAAACACGGTAGTATGGAAGCCGGCGGAACTTGCGTCATTAACCGCGACCCGGCTCGCTGAAGTTTTTGCCGAGGCCGGGCTTCCGCCAGGCGTCATCAATCTGGTTGTCGGCAAGGGCAGTCAGATCGGTAATGTCCTTCTGGAGCAGGTTCCCTTGGATGCTGTAAGTTTTACCGGCTCAACATCCACAGGTCTTAACATAGCTCAAATCTGTGCCAAACGAAATATTAAATATCAAACCGAAATGGGCGGTAAAAATGCCGCCATCGTGTTAAACGACGCCGATCTTGAAAAGGCGGTGCCGCTCATTGTCAGCGGAGCGTTTCGATCAGCAGGCCAGAAATGCACGGCAACAAGCCGAATCATCGTTGAATCCGGGATCTGCGAATCATTTATCGAGGCGTTGACGCATGCCGTATCCAACATCAAGCTTGCTCATGCTCTCAACTCCGAGGCTTACCTTGGCCCCGTGGCGTCCGTAATCCAGTATGAAACGGTGATGTCTTATGTGCAAATGGCCCATGAACAAGCCGAGATTTTGACTCAAGGCCCCACAGCAACGGGAAATCAGGAAGGATACTATATTCGGCCGATGGTGGTCGGAGGTTTGAACGCCGGGCACCCGCTGATTCAAGAGGAGATTTTCGGACCTGTTGCCGCGGTGCTGGAAGCCGCCGATTTTGATGAAGCGGTGGCCTTATGCAATCAATCCATTTATGGGTTGAGCGCTTCACTGTTTACTCAAAATTTATCTTATGCCCACCGGTTCCTGGACGAGGTCCAGGCTGGAATGGTTCGTGTCAACCAGGAAACGGCGGGAGTCGAATATCAGTCCCCATTCGGCGGAATGAAACTGTCAAGCTCCCATACGCGCGAACAGGGGCAGGCTGGGCTGGATTTCTACACCGACCTAAAGACGTGCGCCATTTTTTATGGATAGGAGGCTTCCGATGAATTGTTCTTCTATGATCATATGCCGCTGTGAAGAAGTGACCCTCGTCCAACTGGAGGCCGCCTATGAGGCAGGATGCCGCACCTCGCGGCAGTTAAAAATGAAAACGCGAGCCGCTATGGGTGCTTGTCAAGGCAGAGTATGCAAACAGCTCCTCGAAACCTGGATTATTGCCAAGAATCCGGCGTCGCCTCGGGATCCGGAGCTGCTGCCGTACCGTCCTCCAGTGCGGCCCGTGACCTTCGGCCAGTTGGCAAAGGGTGATGTGTAGTGGAGAGAATTACCTTTCATCCGATTTTGGGACCGCAGAGGATAGAGCGGGAACCGGTGAGCTTTACGTTCAACGGCAGGAAGCTGACCGGACTTCAAGGCGAGCCGATCGCGGCGGCCCTGCTGGCCTCCGGCATTCGCACGCTGCGCAGGCACGAGGAGAGCGGCACGGCCAGAGCTCTGTACTGCGCCATCGGGCACTGCATGGAATGCCGGTTGAACGTGGAAGGGAGAGGGAAGGTGCGCTCCTGCCTTACCCCGCTCGAAGAGGGAATGCGTATCACCGAAGGGCAGCAACTTCCTAATGAGATTACGGGGAGGAAGTTGCAATGACCAAGACACCGGCATACGATCTGTTGATTATTGGGGCCGGTCCGGCGGGATTATCTGCCGCAGCGGCGGCGGCCGAGCATGGTCTGGGCGTAGCTGTGCTGGATGAATTCACTGAGCCGGGCGGACGCATGCTGGGACAGTTTCACGAGGAAAAAGGCCGCTGGTGGGTAGGAAGGCGGGTTGCGGAACAGCTGATAGAAAAATGCAGCGTTCTAGGGGTGGACATTCGCTGCGGCGTTTCCGTACACGGCATGCTCCGAACGGACCACAGCTGGGTCGTTAGATCCGCAAGCGGATCGATCTCGGCCGCAAGGGTGCTGCTCGCAACAGGCGCAGCTGAAATTCCGCAGCCGATTCCAGGCTGGACACTGCCCGGGGTTATGTCGATCGGAGCCGCTCAGGTGATGGCCAATGTTCATTACGTGAAGCCGGGCCGCCGTGGACTGATCATCGGCGTGAACGTACTCGCCATGGCGATTGCCCGCGAGCTGTCCGTCAGCGGAGTTACGATTGCGGGGATTGTGCTGCCAGAGAGGAATTCTGTATCCGGTCAAGACGCTTTACCTGAAGAAGCGGTGAAACGATTGCTGAACCTTGCTCATTTGGCGCCGTCTCCACTGTTGAGAATCGGAGGGAAGCTTGGTGCAAGGCTTGGAATGGCCGGTACGTTATCCCGTATTTTTCCCCGGGACGGAATGAAAATTTGGGGAATTCCTTTACAGCTGCGCACTGCCGCGATATCCATCAACGGTCAACATCATGTAGAATCCGTGACGCTGGCGGATGTAACCATAGCAGGTGAAATCATTCCTGGAAGCAAGCGGGAGGTACAGGTGGATTTTGTGGCGCTTGCCGGCGGCTTGTACCCGCTGGCGGAATTGGCTGCGGTGGCTGGCTGCCCTTTTGTGTATGCAAAGGAACTGGGCGGTCATATTCCGCTTCACAATGAGAACATGCAGACGCCGGTGAAGGGCTTGTATGTCGCCGGCAATATTACGGGCATTGAAAGCGCGCTGGTGGCCATGGCACAAGGCAGGGTTGCAGCCGCCGCCATTTGCCGCGATGCCGGAGTGCTTGGCAAGGGTCTGGAACATACGCTAGATGAAGCGACAGACCACGTCCGTCGGGTTCGCGCCGCTGCTTTGATTCAGTTTCATTCGGGCATTCCGGATGCCAGAGAGCAATTATACAAGAAACGGGAAGAAAAGGCATGGATGTGAAACCATCATTCTCCTAACGGGACAGCCTCATCACCGGGTTCACAGCCCCGGCTGACTAACTCGGGCCGCATGAAGCCTCCATCGCGTTTTTAAGTGAAGCCTACAGCCTGTCCGACATACCACAAAGTGAATAGGGAGGGGATGAAAATAAGTACGGTTCAAGAAGACGAAAGCATTGTGATGAAGGATTTAGAGTCGCTGTATCTTGGCAATCTGGCAACGGTGGAATTCGATCTCCACTTACCCCGGAAAGGGAAATACGGCTCGAAGATCACTTGGACATCGGGGGATTCCCGCTTTCTCCATAATGACGGCATGGTGACTCGGCCGAAATATGGTATCGGCAAACGTACGGTCCCGCTGCGCGCATCGTTTCAGTATGGCAGCTGTGTCAAGGAAAAAGTCTATGAAGTGACCATTTTGGAGGAAGAAAACAACATTCAAGTGTCCCGGATTTATCCGACTCATCTGAAAGCGGAGTTGGGCAAGACGTTCTATCTGCCGGCGGTCGCTGTGGTAGAAACGGTAGAGGGGGAAGTCATTTCCCATGGCGTGGATTGGGAACAAGGGGAAGAGCGCTTTTTTGAGGAACCTGGTTCCTTCATGATCAAAGGGGTGCTAAAAGATACGACGATTCCGGTAAAGGCGAAGGTGTTGGTGGCAGCCAAGCTGGATCGGGAAACGATCGACACGGCTCCCGCCGCGAGCAGCTTTCCCGCCGGCGCAGTTATTCTGAAGGATGGCACCGCCTTCAAAGCGGCTCAAGACAGAAGCCTCGCTTTCTTGAAGAAGGTCAATGACGACCAGATGTTGTATAATTTCCGAGCTGCCGCCGATCTGGATACGCGCGGAGCCCCGGAAATGACCGGCTGGGATTCGCCGGACTGCCTGTTGAGAGGGCATACGACCGGACATTACTTGTCTGCGCTAGCATTGTGTTATGCGGCAACAGGGGATGAAGACATCAATCGGAAGGCGGAGTATGTGGTCGCTTCACTGGAAGAATGTCAGCTTGCTTTTGCGAGTAAACCCGAATATCATGCCGGTTTCCTTAGCGGTTACTCTGAGGAGCAGTTTGACCTGCTGGAGAAGTTTACCCGCTATCCGGAGATATGGGCTCCTTACTACACCCTGCACAAAATTTTTGCCGGACTGCTTGACTGCTACCGCCATCTTGGAAACAGCATGGCACTGGCGATAGCCGATAAGCTTGGCGATTGGGTATACCGCAGATTAAGCAGGCTTTCAAACCGTGTATTGAAAAAAATGTGGGGCATGTACATCGCCGGCGAATTTGGTGGCATCAATGACTCGCTCGCTGAGCTGTATACCATTACGCATAAGCCTGAACATCTCGCTGCGGCAAAGCTGTTCGACAATGACCGCCTGTTTGTCCCGATGCGCGCCGAGATTGACGCCATCGGCGGGCTTCATGCCAACCAGCATATTCCACAGGTCATCGGCGCGCTGAAAATATTCCAAGCCACCGGGGAAAAGGAATATTATGATATGGCCCACTTTTTCTGGAAGTCCGTGACCGAAGCTCATACGTATTCAATCGGCGGCACCGGCGAAGGCGAAATGTTCAGGCAGCCGGGCAGGATCGGCGAATATCTCAGTGACAAAACCGCGGAGACCTGCGCCTCCTATAACATGCTGAAACTGACAAAGGATTTGTTTGCGTATCGTCCGGCTGCAGAATATATGGATTATTACGAGCGGACGATGTTCAATCACATTTTGGCCTCCTGCGATCATCAGCCGACGGGAGGGAGCACCTATTTCATGCCGCTGGCTCCCGGCGGTGCGAAGTCCTTCGACGTTTCGGGGAACACATGCTGTCACGGCACCGGATTGGAGAATCATATGAAATATTCGGAAGCGGTTTATTTTTATGATGAATTTACGCTGTATGTGAACCTGTTTGTCGCTTCCACTCTCCATTGGAAGGAAAGGCAGGTGAGGCTGACGATGGACGTAGATGGTCACAATCCCGGGAATGTGACGCTGAGGGTGGAAGGGACGGGGGACTTCATACTGAAAGTTCGCCGTCCACATTGGAGTGGGCCGGGCTGCCGTATGGAGATCAACGGCGGACAGGCCGATATGGCCGCAGACTCCGCCGGGTATGTCTCCATCAGCCGGAAATGGCAGAGAGGGGATGAGATCAAACTCTTCTTTGACTGCGGGCTCCGTTTAGAAGCAGCTACCGACCGGAAAGAGCGTGTATCGCTAGCCTATGGTCCGTACATCTTGGCTGCGCTCTCCGAAGCAGATGACTATCTGCGGTTGCCACTGCGCGAAGAGTCGGTGCAGGAAAGTTTCGTGAAGGAAACCGGTCCACATGGGTTTGCTTTTCGCTATGTTGAGGATGATTTGTTGTTCATCCCGCTTGCCGATGTGTTTCATGAGCGTTATCACGTGTATGTTGAACAGGTTTGACCTCAATATGACTTTTTCAGATATATAGAGAATTCTAGCTCAAACTGAATGAAGAGAGCAGCACGAGTGATAGTCACCCGTGCTGCTCTTCCATTCTAAGAGCCAGACTTCTTAATGACAGGGTTCCAAATGCCTCAGGCGATTCGTAACCATACTTTAAAGCGATGTCGCTGACCTTAGTGCCGCTCTGCTGCAGTTCAAATGCAGCGAGGGTCAGCCGCCTGCGTCTAATATACTCTGAAAGCGACACATTCGTTATGAACGGAAACATACGTTGAAAACGGTATGTTGAGCAGCAGGCAAATTTAGCTGCGATATCGTAATCTATCGTATCAGACAGGTGTGTTTCTACATATTCCATTGCGTTGTTCATACGATCCAGCAAATGCATACAGACCATCCTTTCAAGATTAAGGGGATGGTAGCCCATGAAACCTTGCAATCCATGCACCGAAATATCATGTTCGAGATGATATGAATAAATCCTTTTTGTGGATTATGAATTCAACGATTATCTGCCTGGTTACAGTTTTTTCAGAGGATTACATTTTGCCAAACGAACGGAAGAGTGAGTATACTATAAGAATGGATTGATGCAGCAAACCAGTTATGGTAAATAAAGGTGGTCTCATATGGCTAAATCCGACCGGTATACGTATCAAAATAAAATGAAGCACATGGTCACCGACCTGCGCCAACAAATTAAACGCGGCACTTACGCTCAAGGCGAATATCTACCATCGGAGATGACCCTGATCGAGCTGTATGGACTGAGCAAAAATTCAGTCCGGCAAGCGCTGGATCAGCTGGTTCAGGAAGAATTGATCGTGAAAGTGCCCCGGGTAGGGACCCAAGTGGTTGCAGCTTCCCGGCAAACCCGGAAGATTCGTTTCGGTTTGTATCCTTCCCTATATGCGGAGGCCGAAATGGAATATGTGGTC
>Ga0209784_100378_pt1 | contig 20746 bp, 20 predicted proteins | sample AraplaCvi_mLB_r2_2_FD_184284 | JGI IMG/M metagenome (GOLD analysis project Ga0209784, IMG submission 184284) | Arabidopsis root microbial communities from North Carolina, USA - plate scrape CL_Cvi_mLB_r2 (SPAdes) (version 2) | ecosystem: Host-associated > Plants > Roots > Endosphere | place: USA...
ATACATTGAATACTATAATACCAAACGGTTAAAGGCAAAATTAAAAATGAGTCCGGTACAGTACCGAACTCATTTTGAGAAAGCTGCCTAATGAAATAACCGTGTCTAACTTTTGGGGGTCTCTTCATTTTGGCGGCTTTTCATGCGTTTTAGGGGGCCTCATAGTTTTTTAACGGCATACCTACATATTCGCGGAAGGAGGCAATCCGCTCTCCCTCGAACTCGAAGACGATCGCAAGCTCATTACTAAAAGAGCGGCCATTCAACAAACCTTCTGAGCGAAATACCACCGTCCCGTGGTCCGCATTCTCAATCAAGACGAGCGGAATCAGCTGCATCTGAAATACGGAACGCTCGAGCCTGACCAGCTCCTCGAACCGCTCTTTGCCTTGCTGCTTGTGATCCCACCCATCTAGCGGGAGCGGAACAAAGAAATGAAAACCATCTGTAACCTTATCAAGAAAATCCGCTGTATGCCCTGTTTCTAAAGCCTGTTTAAAAGCTTCAAAACTTTCAGTTGTTCGGGTTGATACGGAGTCTACAGATTTTTTCATGTAGGCTTCCTCCTTATGGTTAATGGTTAAAATGCAAGCTCCATTCATGGAGCTGTCGATCATTCGCCTTTGTTTACGCTTTCCAAGCTTTGATTAACACGTCTGAACCTTTAGCTGGCTTGATATCGTTCCGAGGTGAATGGCTTCGTGAAGCAGCGCGAAGTTGAACAGGTCCCCAGCCGTGCTGAATTGGAACGGGCCCATGACATACGGAGTTGAAAGCTTCTCGTCCAGCATATCCGAATTCAGCACAAATAGGCGTGAAAGCTGAGCTGTTAACATCTCGACCAGCTCTTTTTTCGATGGAGGAGCCACCTTCCAATCCGAGGGCTTGGTTCCGGAGTTAAACAGTAAAGCATACGAGTCCGGAATGGCTGATGGGGAACCAAAGCTCAGGGTAGCATACGTATCCATCCAATAAATGATATGGCCGACATTCCAACGGATGGTGTTGTTAAATCCTGCAGTTTGTATGTCGAACCGCTCCTCCGGTATAGCCCCCACCTGCTGCAGCACCACTTGACGTCCAATCTTCGCCGTATTGATTATCGCTTCGGACATGTTCATTTCCTCCTTCGTCATAAAAAACGTTTTGTTATGCTCCCAAGTATAGGTCGCACGGAACGTTACATCAATGCAGTGGACATTACCGGAACGTTAAGTATAAGTTAACGATAATGAATTGACAGATCAGGAAGATAACGCCACAATAATCGTGAAACATCCATTCCATGATGCAAGGGAAAGCAGGTGTGCAGGATGGAGTTAAAACAACTGCAGTATTTTATGGCTATATGCGAAGAGCTTCACTTCTCGAGAGCAGCCGAAAAAATGGGAGTCAGTGCTCCCAACGTAAGCCAGCAGATCAGGAGATTGGAAGAAGAATTAGGGGTTTTGTTGTTCGATCGCGCGGGAAAAACCATTGTTCTTACGGACGCTGGAGCGATTCTTCATGAACATGCCGCCGCCGTGTTCGGGCATCTGCAGCAAGCGGGCGATGCCATTGCCGATCTGAAGCAGATGCAAGGTGGATCGCTATCGATTGGCGTCTTGCCCGGTGACGCGGATCTCATGTTTAATGCCTTGCTGCTGGATTTCCATCAGACCTATCCCGCCATCTCGCTGTCCCTTCTGGAAACCATGAAGGTCACGGAACAGGTTTTGGACCGAAGCATCGATATCGGCGTAACCATCGGACCCGTTAACGATGAACGTCTCACGTCAATTCCTCTGTTTCACGAGGAGTTCTCGTTGGCCGTACATAGGGACGATCCTCTTGCCGGGGAAAACTTCATCCCCTTGAACAGGCTGCGCTCCATGAATATGGTCATGTTTCCACCCGATCATCAATGCCGCAAGCTGATCGACCGCTTCTGCATAGACAACGGCTTTGCAGTGCAGCCGCATATGGTGACCACAACATTATCCTCCCTCCTCCAGATGGTACAGAGCGGAGTTGGCGCGTGCGTTTTGCCGCGACTTCTACTGGATAATCTTCGCAATACAGAGATCAAAGTCGTGCATTTAAGGAATCCTACGCCTTCTCAAGACATTTGTCTGATCTACCGCAGCGACAGATTCGTGGGATATGCCATGCGCACATTCATCAAAAATTTGAGGGCTTACATCGAGACAGCCATCCGTCATTCGAAGTCTTCATAGATAGGGATCTTTCCGTGTTCAGTTGTGCACATACTGGATAAGAAATCAAAAAGCCTGATACCTCAGGCTTTTCTTAACGAATAAATGCAGCATTTTTGTGACAAATGCTGTCCCTAAATTAAACACGCAATCCATAACTTCTTCAAATGATTTGCTGCGCAATCTCCCACACATGCCCTGCAGGATCTATGAAGGCAGCGGTTCGGACACCCCACGGCCGATCCATTGGACCGTTAAGCAGGGTAACGCCGCGTGTTTTCAATTCGCTGCATACTGTATCTACATCATCCAACCGGATCGTAAACTGGAACCGAGATCCGGATTCCCGGCTCGCGACAGTTCCAGGATAGATCAGACCATGGGCTTCGGAGATATTCAGGAGGTTAATGCTCATATTTCCGAAATTGAACACCGCAGAAACATCGTCTTCATAAACAGCGGAAAAACCGAATACTTCTTGATAGAACACCTTCACATTGTGCAAATCCTCCACAAACAATGTAATTACATCAACATTCAACGACCCTAAAGACCTCATACATACACCCCTTCACCTTAAATCAACTCATATTTATCATAATAGGATTAAGGAATTGATATTTCTTTTTGTTTGCTATGTCATTCCTATGAATATCTCATTGTTTCTTCATATCATATAAATTTCACTTGCGGCATTTTGTTAAGTTGCTCTTTTATAACATGTGCTATGGTTTGGACTCCGATTTCGATGTGCTCCTCTTCCACCTGCGATACGCTTAAGCGAATCACCGAATTCTGGGCAAACTCGGGAAGATACATTTTTCGGGCATCGTCTACGTATACGTTTTCCTTTTTCAAATCCTCAATCAACATCCCGGCCTTAAGCAGACCAGGTAACCGGATCGTTGAATAGAATCCCGATTGAGAAACCGAATATGCGGCGCTTGACGGCAGCTTCTCTTGATAAGCCTTTTGCAATAAGGCCGCTTTCCTGCTGTAGATGGATCTCATGCGCTGGATATGAGCCTTGAACATGCCGCTCTTCAAGTAAATTTCCAAAGCCCCTTGCATAAGGACCGGGGTATGGAGATCGGTAGCGAATTTGGCGCTAAGGAATGATTCACGCAGGAAGTCCGGAATAACAGCAAGCCCCAATCTTAAGCCGGGCAGCATTAATTTGGAAAAGCTTTTGATATATATGACCCTTCCGGATGGATCGTAAGCAAACATCGGATCCTGGTTCTTGTCAGGATCGAGATCGCCTAGATAATCGTCCTCGATAATGTAAACATCGTATTTTTGGGCCAGTTCCACGATTTTTCGTCGTTCCTTATTGGAATAGCTGCATCCTGTCGGGTTATGAAACCTGGTCACGGTGTAGAAACATTTAATGTCGTTGCATTTGAACAGATGCTCCAGCCGTTCCATGTCGATTCCTCTCTCCGTTATTTCGATTCCGTAAGTCGTGGCCTGCTGAACCTTGATCGACTCGATCATACTGACATGAGTAGGCTGTTCTACGCAGATATTTTTTTTGCCATTAGGAAAGGAAAGCGAAATCAATAGATGAATCGCTTGCTGTGACCCGGAAACCACGCAGATTCGGTCAGGAACCGTAAACACTTGCAGTTCTCGCAGATGTCGGGCCAGCTCCTCTCTTAACGAAGGCAGCCCTTGGATCTCCGAATAGGTAAACATCTCCTCTTTATATACTTCGATAGCTTGATTGATGCAGTGCTGAAAGTCCCGGTAAGGCATGGCATTCTTGTCGGGGCCAGCTGACAGAAAATCTATGACTCCTGTGTTAGCTGAACCTGAATGTCCGGAAGGCACCCGCTCTACAACATAGTAACCGCTTTTCGAGACGGAATAGATTTTGTGTTTTTTTTCCAATTCTGAATATGCTTTGATGATGGTATTCACACTGCAGTCGAACTGCTTGGCTAACGCCCGTATGGATGGCAGCCTCTTCCCGGGTTTCAACTCTCCATTATCGATTTGCTGTTCGATGCTCTTCATGACCTCGGCATAGATCATATGGCCTCCTCTTCCTCTCCTCAATCTGTATAGGTACAAACGTTAAATAATCAGATTTACTTGCAGCACCTGTAACCATAGACTAATAGTATCAAAATGCATTTGATATGGGGAATTTGTTCTGTTCGATGGCCATCGAGACCATTCCCGAAATAAGATGTTCTAGGAGTGATGCAGCCATGTTACAGATGAATAAGAAAAACCGCCTATCCGCTTTTATCTTTATATTCCTTGCACTCGTTTGCTTGTTCGCATATTCGCCAAGTGCCTATGCAAAGCCAAGCTCCCATGGGCTTGAGCTGGAACAAACCTTCCGGAAGTCCCACGCGACACTGGTCCTCAAGAATTTGAAGACCGATCAAGTATACACATTCAATTCTGAAAGGAGTAAACAGCGGTTTACTCCGGAATCCAGCTTTAAAGTGGCAAATGCCCTCATCGGTTTGGAAGCCAAGGCTGTTGCTGACGAATACGAAGTCAAAAGATGGGACGGTATCGTAAGAGAGTTTCCGGTTTGGAACCGGGATCACTCACTCGCTTCGGCTATGAGGGAATCAGCGATTTGGTATTACCAGGCGATGGCTCGCGATATCGGCCAAGAGCTGATGCAGAAATACGTGAATCGAATCCATTATGGTAACCGCGACATAACCGGAGGCATCGATACATTCTGGCTGAACAGCAGTTTGAAGATCTCTGCCGTAGAACAAGTGGAATTTATCGAAAAGCTCGTTGAAGAGAATTTGCCCTTTCAGAAGAAAACGATGAAAACGGTCAAGCGGATGATGATCGACGATGAACAGGATGAATATACGATTCATGGAAAAACCGGTTCGAGGCTGTCCGATATGGGGCTTGGCTGGTATGTCGGATATGTCGAAACGGAGAAAGAGACCTGGGTGTTCGCAACGAATGCAGCCGGCAGCGGTGCATTCGCGAAGCAATTAACGCTGACAACATTGGAGAAGATGAAGATCTTGAATAATTAATAAAGAATTTGCGTCCCATCTGATTGATTACCTTACAACTTTAGAGATACAGAATAAAGATTGGAGATTCAGACCGGACATAATATGGTAATAGGGTCCTGACGAATAGATCGTCAGGACCCTGTATTTGTTTTAAGATTTCGAGCAGTATGACAAGATCATTGCTCAGCCTTCTATGGCTGAGCAATGAATGCCCGGACGGCAGCGGCCAATCCATGTAAATCATCGATTAGCGGGGAGTGCCCTGCATCCAAGGATACATACTGAACTGGCTTTCCATGACTTGCAAAGTCTTCTTTGATTTCTTCCGTCATCTGCTGCGTGGTAATCAAATCCTTAACGCCCCAAATGACGAGGACCGGACATTGAATACGCACCAACTCTCCTGTTCCATCCGCGAGTCCGTTGGATACGGAACTGATATTGAATCGGTTTGCGGCATCGGCAGCATCCACCATGTTACGCTGCTTCATGCAGGCATCGATGTACTTCCCACGGGTGGCAGCATCAGACTCACGTTCATGAAACAAAAGGTAGTCCATCGCCTGAGCAAAGTAAGCCCGGTCCTGCCTCTGATTTGCTTGAAACGTCATGGAAAGTCCTGGGTCCTTGACTATTTCCTCTTTAGTCTTCAGACGATCGCCATCGGAATTCACGGCTGCATATCCTCTAGTCGAGATAGAGGCAAGCAGAATCAACTTTCGTACGCGATCTGGATAATCTGCCGCAAACTGCATGGCGATGCCTCCACCATTCGACCAGCCCATAACCATAACATGGCGAAGACCAAGCTGTTCTACGAATTGATGCAGATCCGAGGAAAAGTCTTTCATGTCACCAATGGGATTCTGATAGCTGGACTCGCCGTAACCACGCAAGTCTACAGCGATGAAGCGTTGGGTCATATCGGCATGCGTCAACAAAGGTTCCCACAGCTCCGAAGAAGCCATATTCCCGTGAATCAACAGCATGCAGGGTTCCGTACCTGTTCTTTCTCTATAACTCAGCGTTTCTCCATTAGGTAACAAAGCAGTTTTCACTTCAAGTGTCATGATGCCACATCCCCTCCTTACAAATCCCCTAGTTTATTCACGAATTTAACCGATAAAATGACGCTTGCCACACCCAATACGCTGAAAATGGCATATAAAAAGTCAGGATGCAGCGTAATCCGCAGCAACCCGAGAAAATTAGGGAACTGCATCAGGAAGACGGCGCAAATGACCGTAGGGATGACAGCTCTTTTCCATATCCCGAACCAAAATAGCGGAATCAATGAGGCAAGCGCGACAACGATGGAGTGTAAGGTCATTCGGATCGCATAATTCGCCAGGTCAGCTGCCGTCGGCGTTCCCGAGATGACATCCATCACTTGATTGAGCGCATAAGTTGCAACACCGCCAAGTACGAACGACACCAGCGTACCGAAGAAAACCGCCAACACAATGAACAGCACCTTGGCCATCACGAGCCTTTTTCGGCTGAGCGGATATCCGAATGAAAGAGCCATCGTCTTGTTCTTATATTCTTCAATGAATACATGATTGATCAGGGACGCTCCGAACAATATAAACCCCATCTGAATGGATATCATCAGTTCCAGAGCGGCAGCATAACTTTCTCCAAAACGAATCATCGGCATATCGGCAAAAACGACCTTGAGAAAAAATACCGGCAAGAACATAAGAATGATCCAATACGTAATCGCTTCACCGATCACTTTCTTACGATCCAGCTTCTTCCATTCCAGCTCGATTAATTTCAACATATCGGATTCACTCCTTTCCCTGAATTTGATGATAGAAATAGTCTTCCAAAGTACTGTTATATTTTTGGATCTCCTCGATTTCAATTTCATGCGCAATCAGCAGTTTGGTAATTTGACTGGTCGATACGTCCTTATCATAGACTCGGATTCGCTGATCTTGTACGATTTTGATATTGGATATACGAAGCTCATGCTCAAGTAAAAAGGCGGCTTTCTGCACATTCGAGGTCATAAGTTCAATATAATCGGTACGCTGCTTTCGAATGTCGGACAACGTGACTTCGTCGACCAATTGACCGCGTTGAATGACGCCGATCCTATCGGCTACCTGCTCAATTTCCCCCAAGATATGGCTGGACAGGACAAATGTAATCCCATATTCCTGGTTCAGTGTTCGGATCAAATCCCTCATGTTTTTAATGCCGATCGGATCCAGTCCGTTCGTGGGTTCATCCAGCACGATCAATTCCGGCTTGGTGATGGCGGCCCTGGCGATGCCAAGACGCTGCTTCATGCCGAGCGAGAAATCCTTCACTTTTTTATCTTCGATTCCTTCCAATTGGACCAGGTCCAGGGCTTGATGTATAGCTCTCTTATCATAATAGCCCAAGTATTCGCAATGAATTTGGAGATTCTCCATGGCCGTCATGTGCTCGAAGAATATCGGGTATTCAATAATGCTCCCGACCCGCTTGAGGCCTTCTTTGGAGGTTTCTGAAAAATTCTTGCCAAACAGCATGATCGCGCCGGAGGTCGGAAGAATGAGCCCCGTCAGCATTTTCATGATGGTTGTTTTACCCGCGCCGTTTGGACCCAGCAAGCCATAAATCTCACCCTTTCTCACATTGAGATTGACACGCGATACAATGGACATCCCTTTTACGGTTTTGCTCAGATCCGAAGTTTGAATGACGTAATTCACGAAGACCACCACCGTGTTCACAATTTGATTTCCTTTGTTATCTTTATCATAGACCTGAAAATGGACTTATTCCTTTCCCGTTCCTTACATGTTTCTTAAGAATGAATCGAAACGTGCGGCTGAAATTAAAAAGAGACGTTGAACAAGAGGACAACATCTCATGGATCAAGATTAGTAGGTTAATTGCTTGAATTTGCATGTGAAAATGGTCTTTTTGTCAGCCTCCGAACTGCTTAGACTGATTCGTCCGTTCATTACTTCCGTTAGGCGCTTGGAGATACTGAGTCCCAGCCCGCTTCCTTGAAATTGCGGGTTCCGGGCATCGTCCAGGGTATAAAGTCTTTCGAATACGCGTTCCTGATGAACCTCTGCGATCCCTTTGCCCCGGTCCCACACGTCTACTGCCACATATTCTCCTTCTTCCCGAACCGTCAGCCCGAACACGCCTCCGTCGCTTCCATAGCGGATGGAATTCGATATGAGGTTGCTCAATATTCGATGCAGCGCATCCTTGTTGCCAAGGAAATAAAAGGGCAGCTCCGGAATGTCGATCTCAACCCGAAGATTTCTGGAAACCAGCAGGTCGTAAAACTCAAGCACGCTGTTCCGGCAAACCTCGCTCAATGATATTTTGCTAAGCGGAATATCATAATCCTCCGACTCGATTTTGACAAGGTCGAAGAATTGATTAAGCAAGGCGATCAGACTGTTTACTTTTTCATTCAAACGTTGAATGACTTGCTCCTCGTCTTGCGAAGTCAACGTATTCTTCTGATTCAGTTTTTCCGTGTAGCCGAGAATGACCGTCAGCGGCGTCTTCAAATCATGGGACATGTTTGAGATCATTTTCTTTTGGCTGTCCTTCGTTCTGGCATAATCCGCAAATATCTTCTGTTTGTTATCCAGCAGACGGTTAATCTGTGTGAGCAGCTGCCTGACGGCATCGTCGCCCGTGGGCACCAACACTTTCTCGGCTGTGTCCTGGTCCAGAATATCGGAGATTTTATTCGCTATCTCGAGGATGCTTTGATTTTGTTTCTTCTTTGAAACAAATAGGCATGCGATGATTGCAACCAATAGCGCAATGATGACGGATAAAAGAAGGACCATGTGCTAATCCCCCATTTTATATCCGATTCCCCAAATCGTCCGAATGTATTGCGGACCTGACGGATCCTCTTCGATTTTTTCCCGGAGTCTCCGAATATGTACATTAATCACGTTCTCATTCCCGTAATAATCTTCTTCCCAGATGAGCTGATAGATTTGCTCCTTGGTGAATACCCTGCTGTGATTGGTTAGGAGCAGCTTCAAAATATGGAATTCCTTCGCGGTGAGCGGCACGCTTTTCCCTTTGACTTTTACGGAGAACGAATGCAAGTCCAGGACGAGATCCTTAAATGCAATGACGGGGGGTTCGGCAGGTTTGCTTTCCGTTTCCGCGTATAACGTTGCCCTCCGAATGGCAGCTTGAACCCTGGCTGTTAATTCGATCATGGAGAAAGGCTTGCTTATATAATCATCCGCGCCAAACCCAAGGCCCATGGCCTTGTCGAGGTCGCTGCCTTTCGCAGAAATAATCAAAACAGGAACTTTGCTGGTCTCTCGGATATGTTTGAGCAGCTCCATGCCGTTTACCTTAGGGAGCATCAAATCGAGTAAGATCAGATCGAACTTCTCTTTTTGAAAAAGCGCGAGTGCTTCCTCGCCGTCGCGTGCAGATGCAACGCTGTAATGATCCTGTTTCAGCTGGCTTTCAATCAACTGATTGATGTCGTTGTCGTCTTCAACGAGCAGAATGCGTTTTTGCATATCCTATGTCCTCCTGAGCATGCTCTGATCCATTCCACGGTTCCGATCCGGAACAGTAGTTTTTTCGATTTTAACACAAATTGGCATAATCTAGTGATCAATATGGACGAGGCAGTTACAGAAAAATCTTTCGCAGCAATCGGGTGCGGCTTCATCGGTGAAACAAAAAAATCCGCGGATTCCGCGGATTAATAATGCATGTATGTTGATAAATCGCCGCTGTTTTTGTTATCTCCACCAAACGACAGCATGATCAGGCTCCGTTGAATATTCCGATGGAGCTATTACTAACGACTCCCCAATTAGAGGAGTAAGTATGTGCACGTGCTTTTGTTTAGCAGCCGTAGTCACGCGTTCGATCGGTTCATTCCAGTCATGCAAAGCCAACGTAAACCCTGCCCAATGGATCGGAAGCAACCATTGCCCTTTCACATCCAGATGAGCCTGTACCGTTTCTTCAGGCATCATATGAATATTCGCCCAACGTTTGTCGTATTGACCACATTCCATGAGCGTCACATCAAATGGGCCGTATTTTTCACCGATCTCCTGAAAATGCGGACCATACCCGCTATCCCCGCTAAAATACACTCGGCTCTTGTTGCTGATAATGACCCAAGACGACCATAAGGTTGAATCGCGGTCAAACAGGCTTCGCCCAGAAAAGTGTCTCGCTGGCGTGCAGATGAGTTGCAGACCGTCTAACCCGGATGCATCCCACCAATTATGCTCGGTAATACTCGTTTTTGAAATCCCCCAGCGCTCCAAGTGACCACCAAGGCCAAGCGGCACATAAAAATGCTTAACCTTCTTCTTTAGCTTCTGAATGGATCTGAAATCCAGATGATCATAATGATCATGAGACAAAACGACGGCATCAATGGGAGGAAGCTTGTCCAGATCAATAGGAATATCCCTGCTGTAACGTTGATTCCCAAAAACAGGGATTGGGGATGGCGACGTTCCTAACATAGGGTCGAACAGCAGCGTTTTCCCTTCGATTTCCAGCATGAATGCCGAATGTCCAAACCACGTCACACGTGTTAGGGCTTGTTGTTGTATACTTGCGGGATCTACTCGCTTCATCGGTAATGGAGAAGTCGGCTTCCGATTGGTATTCCGTTTCATGTAATCCCGTAATAATGACATGAAGTCTGTGGTTCCCATCCTCATGGAGGTATGGATTGGATTCACAAAATGATTACGGTCGAAATTCGGGAGTTTGCGAAATTCGTTTCGTTTCTCCCTAGATACTCTTTGGCCGAATGGCGGATAAACTCTCAGAAACAATGTAATAGATAGGATTAAAGCAGCGCATATCAAGAAAATGGTCATAGGGTTCTACCTCGATTTGTCCAATCTAGTCTAAGATAAAAGAATCGGATTACATTAATTGTAATGCTCCTTCTTGCGTTTAAGCTTTCACTGCATCCCAGCTCATAACGATAGCTGCTTCCAATTCCCGATTGCCAAATCGGGTTCCGTTCTTCAGATGTGATTTCGCCAATTCGGCTACGGGTAAAATCGAATAAACGATCAACATATCCACATCTTCCGCTTTCAATATATTCTGCTTCTTTCCCGTTTCAAACATCTCGAAAATAGGTTGGAACAGGCTTGCGGTCTCGTCCAAACACCATTTCTGCGGCAATGGAGAATTCATGATTTGCTCTAAAAATAGAAAATAGTCTTTGTGCATATGTATAAACTCAACATACTTCCGGATGATCGATTCAAAGCGTTCTTTAACCGATCGCGTATCATCGAATCCCTGTAACATGCTCTTACTCATCTTGCCCTTCACTTTTAAGTAAGTTTTAAGCAGCAAATCCTCCTTATTCTCATGATAAATATAGATCGTTGCAGCCGATACGTTAGCTTTTTTAGCTATTTTGGAAATCGACGTTTCCGCAAAACCAATCTCATTCACTAATTGAATCGTCGCGTCAAAAATGGCTTCCACTTTGTTATCATCTCTATGTCTCATGAAATAATAATAAGCGATCATTCATTTATAATCAAGAAACCGGGTCGGGAACCCTCCCGAAACCCGGTTTCTTGATAAGTTAGTCTGTCTGCTTCCTGAGTGCATTTTCTTTTTTCATGATGGTCTGTTCATATCTTGCGATTTTATCGTTCAGACGCGTCAGTGTGTTCGTCATTTCTTCGATTTTGTCCCCCAGTCGATTGCGCTGTTCAATCAACAACCCCTTTCGCGTTTCAAGCGTGTCGTCTCCTTGTTGAAAAAGCGAAACATACTCGATCAGCACCTCGACCGGAAGCCCCGCGCTTTGACGCATGCATTTAACAAAATCCACCCACTTGATGTCTTCCTCCGTGTAATCCCTGATACCGTTTTTGTTTCGGTTTACAGGAGGAATCAACCCAATGCGCTCATAATAGCGCAGGGTATCCTGGGAAAGGCCGAACCTTTCGCTGATTTCTTTTATCGTCGCCGCCATATCTTGATTCACCTACTCTTTATTCAATACCTTTTCCTGAATTAGTCAGTTGTTAAAGCTATAAGGCGCCCACAACCCGGTGAGGTATGTACGGCTCTTCCAGGGAGGCCATTTCCTCCGGCGTGAGTTTGACCCTAAGCGCGGCTGCAGCATCCTCCAGATGAGATATTTTGGTCGCGCCGACAATGGGAGCCGTGATCGGTTCTTTCTGCAGCAGCCAGGCGAGCGCAACTTGAACGCGGGGAATGCCCCGCTCTTCCGCAATGCCTGCAAGCCGTTCCACAATAACCCGATCGGCATCCGCCGTGGCATCATACTTGGATTTCTGAACCATGTCCGTTTCGGAACGCTGCGTCGTCTCCGACCAGTCTCGCGTCAATCTTCCTGATGCTAATGGGCTGTAGGGGATCACGCCGATTTTTTCGGATTGGCACAGCGGCAGCATTTCTCGCTCCTCTTCGCGGTAAATGAGGTTGTAATGGTTCTGCATCGAAACGAACCGGGTCCAGCCATTCTTTTCAGCGGTATGCTGAGCCTTGAGTAACTGCCATGCATACATGGCTGAAGCTCCGATGTAGCGAACCTTTCCGGCTTTCACCACATCATGAAGGGCCTCCATCGTTTCTTCGATAGGCGTATCATAATCCCATCGATGAATCTGGTACAGATCGACATAATCGGTACCCAGCCGCTTGAGGCTCTTGTCGATTTCGCTCATGATTGCCTTCCGGGACAGCCCCATCCCATTGGGACCCTCGTGCATACGGAAATGAACCTTTGTCGCCAGGACGATTTCGTCGCGATTCGCATATTCTTTCAAGGCGCGACCGACAATTTCCTCGCTTGTACCGTCCGAGTAGACATTCGCCGTATCAAAGAAATTGATGCCAAGCTCCAATGCCTTTTTAATAATAGGACGGCTGCTGTCTTCATTTAACACCCATTGATGCACCCAGCGCTCTGCTACGCCAAATCCCATGCACCCAAGACAGATGCGGGATACATCGAGACCAGTGTTCCCTAGTTTCACATACTCCATCATAATCCCTCCTTAGACTTAAGCTTATCACTTGGAGTTAACTCCAGGTCAATACGCAATAAACACTCATGATGTTCCGTTTGACGCTAACCTGCAAAACAAAAACTCCGCGTTCATTACGGAGTTTTTGCTGCAGGATTGTGTATTGCCAACTTATGAATCGCTTTGAACCGTAGATAACGAAACGAGGACCGGACCGGCAAAGTCCGAAGCTTCCTCGCCTTTTGGATTGTGAAGACGGAACAGAAATGCGTCACCCGTTTCAGACTTCCATACGATATAATCGTTAATCCCTTTATCGCCCGCGGCTTGAAGGTATAGCTCGGCGGAACCCAGCGGATGCTCGACGAGTTCTCCACTGTCGAGTTTATTACCCAAGAAGTGGCAACGAAAACGGGTTCGCGTTAGAAAGAGATGGATTTTTCGTTTTTATCCTGACCTTGCGAAAACACAACCGGGATCAGAAGCAGGGCGAGTATGCTCCCGGCAAATGAAAGTGTGGCATAGCTGGATTGAGCAACCACCATACCTGAAAGGGCCCCGCCTGATGCCCCCGCGAGGGCAATCAATACGTCAACAGACCCTTGCACTTTCGCACGGTTTGTTGAGGTTGTTGCATCTACGATCAATGCCGTTCCGCTGATCAAGCCAAAATTCCATCCCAACCCTAGAAGAGACAGGGCGACAATCAATACGGTCATGGAATCAGCCGGTGCCATGGCGGCAATGACCCCTGCAAGCAAAAGCGTAACCCCAGAAGCCATCGTCATGGCCTTACGTCCGACTTTATCGACCAGGATACCGGTAATCAGGGATGGAAGATACATCGATCCGATATGAAAGCCAATGACAAGGCCCACTTCGCTTAGTCCATGACCATGATGTCTCATATGTACGGGTGTCATGGTCATAATAGCTACCATTATAATTTGCGTTAAGATCATAACCACAGCACCGATTGCGATTCCACGCTTTCCGGATCCAGCAGTACCCATTTTTTTAGCCGAAGCGGCATGCTTATCCGATTTTCCCTGCAGTGCTATAGCATTTGCTACCAACAAAGGATCGGGACGTAGAAAAATGAGCAAAACGATGCCCGCAAGGATATATGCCGCAGCTGCCAATAAAAAGGGTCCTGCCAAACTCGGTATCCCCACCGACAGGGCGAAATCGCCAGTGACATTGACTAAATTCGGGCCTGCTACTGCACCAAAGGTAGTGAATACCATGGCCGTACTGGCTGCGGTTGCTCGTTGCTTAGAGTTGGCCAGGTCCGTGCCGGCATAGCGTGCCTGCAAATTCGTTGCGGTGCCTGCACCATATATCAATAGTGAGATTAAGAGCAGAGTCAGGCTATTCAACACGGCTGCTAACACGACTCCAATCGCTCCTATGCCTCCCGCCAGAAAACCGAGTCCCAATCCCAAACTGCGTCCATATCGTTGGGAAAGACGGCCAACCAGCAAGGCCGCACCTGCTGAGCCTAACGTAAACAGTGCCGTTGGTACACCCGTAAAATTGTCGGTTCCCAGCATATCCTGAGCCAAAAGCGCCCCTACGGTAATGCCTGCCGCAAGACCAGCGCCCCCGAAAATTTGTGAAATAACAACGATGTTTAGTGTCCGCCGGTACAATTTACGTTGTTTTTCGGGTGAATCCACATAGCTCTGCAGCGAAGCCGGCAGCTTCGTCATGTCTTTTTTCGAATACATTCAAATGACATCCTTCCGTAGGAATACGATAGTTGCCCCTCTAATTCCTTGAATCGTAGGCCGGTTCCACAGATCTTAAGCTCTCCAATTCGTCGTCGTATACCTCCATGATTGGGTGAATTGATAAATTGAAGGAAGCTTGTTTCACGAAATGGCCTGCTCTTCGCTGTTTCGCTTATTCGCAAATGCTTCCCAGTCCTGAACCCTCTTGCTTAAGCGAGCCGCATCGATTCCTTTGGACTTTAGTATCTCGATGGCTTTGACAGACATTAAACAATGAGGACCTCGGCAATAGGCTACGACTTTGGCCTTCGCAGGCAAGGCATGCAGCTGTTCGGCCAGCTCTTCTATAGGTATCGAGATAGCGCCAGGAATATGAGCAGCTTCATATTCGTCCTTTGGACGAACATCGATCAGCGTCACTTCCCCTGCTTCCATGCGGCTCAGGAGCTCTTCAAATGATACTTCTTCTATATCCGATAGCTGACCCAGGAATTCGTTTTTAATATGCTGGACTTCAATAAGTTGTTTTTCTGATAAACCATACAGAGAGTCTAAAAAGTGCAAGACTGCAGGATCAGCGATTTCATAAATCACGAAATTTCCTCGTTTCTTATAATCGACTAGTTTGGCATGATGGAGGGTCTGCAAGTGTTGAGAGACATTCGCTATAGACATGGATGTGATTTTTGATATAGCTTCTACGGATTTTGGTCCTTGTGTCAAAACATCCAGAATTTCTAAACGTTTTGGGCTAGAGAGGCACTTTCCAATTCGTGTAAATTCCTTGTATAATTCGTCTTTAAGCTCTCTTTCGTTCATGGATTCAACACTCCTGCAATAAACTATTCAATTGATATATTGAATAGTTTAAGTGGCATTCTGGTTGGCGTCAATATTCTAATAATAAAAAAGAACAGGTTGCCGGTTGAATGAACCAGCAGCCTGTTGCCTCGGCTTGTACTCTTGTTTGGAAGAACTCCGCGCATAGCGCAGCGTGTAATCCCCAATATGTAAAAATATCTAATCGTTTAATCCCTTACCATTCAGGATAAGCGGGATATATTTTTCAACCCTTGACTCTCGTGTTTTGGCTTGCTTGGGTGCAGAGAAATGCAAAATGTACGCTCTTTGCCGACCTGGCGTCAATGCTTCAAAAGCCTCTTTTAGGTTAGGCATTTCCTCGAACTTATTTTCCAGCTCTACAGGTATGGTGTAATCCGTATTCTTTTTATAATTCACTTGCAGACCGGCTTTCTCCACTTCAATGGCTTCCGTAATATAAGCTCTCACGATCAGTTGCATTTCATCTATATCTTGAGCATTGGTGAACCGAATTTGGCGCGCGGCCTGAACGTTCTCCGTTTGCTGGATCAGGATCCCATGGGGATCTTTTAGCAATGCGCCTTTGTGAAACAGAAGCGCACAGTAATCCTTAAAACCGTGGATCAACACGATATTTTTATCGTCGAACGTGTAACAAGGATGCATCCACTTAAAATCCTCGGTCAGGCCGCAGTCCAGCGCAATTTCTCTCAATAGCCCGAACTCTTCCTTCCACTTTTTAAGCTTATTAAAATACGGATCAATCTTTGTATTCCTTTCACCTTTTGTCATCAAGGTGCCTCCTCTGCGTTTGGTGGTTCAAAAACGGCATCTGGCCACGGTCTCATACTATACGACACCATTCGGTGACGAATTTATTGTATGACACCGTTAAGTGTCGTGTCAACGGAGGTAATTAATCCCCAGGATGCACCGAGAGCTCCTTAAGCCGTAGCATGTTCTGACAAGTCACTCAGCGCCAAGCCAGAGAGAGGAACAGTCCCGCCCCTTCTATAGATGTATTGGACAGACTAACAAAATCAACAAAAAAATAACCTTGGCCAACTTAATGGCCAAGGTTATGGACATACGAGCAAATTATGTTGTTTTCTCATACAATTGCTCAGGCACTGCCTGCACGAACGGAGACCACTCGCCCGTCGCGTAAAGATGCAGTCGGTGCATGGCCCGCGTACAGGCCGTATAAAGAAGCTTGCGTTCGTTTTCCCTGCCGTAGGTTTCGGTCGAAGCATCATAGACCAAGACCGCATCGAACTCGATGCCCTTTGCGAGATATACGGGGACAACCATCACCCCGTTTTGATAGGTGACGGTCTCCTTCGTAATGAGCTGCAAGGCTTCGCATCCCTGCAACCGTAATGATTCCAATGCTTGTCGGCTTTCGGCCGCAGTCTTCGTAATGATGGCAATAGAGTCGATGCCGTCGGCTTTAAGCGCCGCGATGTCTTTCATCAACTGCGCATCACGTCTCTCTCTGCCTTCAAACCCAGCAAGAACAGGCTTCGGTCCGCTCCTCTCAAAGGGTACGATGTCCGACTCATCGGTAAGCAGTTCTTTCGTGAATTCCACGATCTCCCGTGTAGAACGATAACTGCGCACTAGACGAATCAAGCTTGTATCGGCTTCACCATAAAGCCGAAGCAGCGGCGAATCGTCCCCTTGCAGCTTTGTGGACTGCATGAAGATCGCCTGCCCGAAATCGCCGAGTACCGTCATGCGAGCACGAGGGAACAGTTTTTTGAGATACTCGTATTGAAACGGCGAGTAATCCTGTCCCTCATCAACGAAGACATGTCGAATCTCTGTGTTCGTCCGAACGCCTTCGATCAATTCTTTTAAATACAAATAAGGAGTCGCATCCTCATAGTATAATTCGAGCCGATCCAGCTTTTCTATGGTTTGCTTGCAGATTTCAGGCCACATAGCAGGGACATCGGATTGCTTCGTTTTTTCCCGATATGCAGCTACATCGCCGAACAATTGGACGTATAAGCCATGGGCATCGATAAACGATAATTTCCTCACGGTTTGCCTCAGCGGTTTGAAGCTCTTCTTCACGATCCGCTGGCTGAGCAATTCTTCTTCCCGTCCGGCGAAGTCAAAATCGCCTTCATCTCCCCGGCGTTTTTTGCTTTTTATCTCGTTCACTACGGCGTAATGCTCGGCAATGTCAAAGACTTCCCGATCCTTGTGCAGCTCGCCGAACACTTCCGCATAAAGCTCCGTATCGAGGTAACTCAGCTCCTCGACTACCCAGGACGCCTTACGCTCCTTGCGTTCCAATAGTGATATCTCCTTCTGCAGCCATTTCTGTAGCTGCTCAACCCGATTGGCCAAGCTCAAGGAAGGGTCGTAGCTGTAAAATTGGGCTCTCATTTGCTCCGCCGTAATCAGATCACGCTCCCGGAATCGAATGCTTTTGAATAGCATCCCTTCCCGGCCCAGCCACTGCGCATAATTCTGCAAAGCTTTCATGAAAGACTCCGATGCCTTGTATTGAATTCCCTGAAGACGTATCTCGTAATTCGGGGTTGATTGTGCGGTCAGCACATATTCGATCTGATCAAAGGGATCCTCCAGTCGCAAGGATGGACCCAGCCAGTATTCGAGATATTCCTGCAGCGTCGTCTGCTGCATGTTCTCCTCGCCAAGCTCGGGAAGAACAGAGGATACATAGCTGTTAAAAATCGGATTCGGCGAGAAAAGAACAATCTGGTCAGCCTTCAGCGAATCGCGGTTTTTGTACAGCAAGTACGCCACGCGCTGCAAAGCCGCTGAGGTCTTCCCGCTGCCGGCCGCGCCTTGTACGATCAGAAGCCGGCTGCGATCGTTTCGGATGATGGCGTTTTGCTCCCGCTGAATGGTGGATACGATGCTTTTCATTTGTGAATCTGCGCCTTTGGCAAGCATTTGCTGGAGCAGCTCGTCGCCGATCGTCAGGTTCGCATCAAACATATTTCGAATGTGACCGTTGTGAATCTGATACTGCCGTTTCAGCTCCATCCTACCCGAAATCTGCCCCATCGGGGTGATGTATGAGGCCGCGCCTGGGGAGTGGTCGTAGTAAAGACTTGCGATGGGAGTACGCCAATCATATACCAGAAAGTTCATTCCATCTTCATCGATAAAAGATGATACGCCGATATAAATCTGCTCGCTCAGGTTCATGCCGTCTTCCAGAAAATCGACGCGCCCGAAATAGGGAGAAGGCAGCAACTGATTGAAGTTCTTCCATTGCTGGGTCAGAAGCCGCTGCCGGCGTTCCCGTTCGGATAATATCGCGGCCTGTTGTTTGATCGTATAGAATGTTTCTTCGAATTCTTCATCCGTGCTTGTGTTGACCGTTACCTCTTCCCAGAATCGTCTGCGTATCTCAGCAGCCTGATCGCTTAGCCCGGTAACCACAGGTTCCAACTCGCCAATCCTTGCTTTCAGCTTTTCCCTGACCTGTTCCAGCCGTTCTTGTTCTGTCTGCCATTCTTTTGCTTCCATGATGTTCTGACACACTCCCTTTACCATTTTATGGGGATAAAAAAGAGCATTGACAAATCAGAGGTCACTGGTGTACAATCAAATTAGGAATAGTAATGATAATTCCAGTTAACTTGATTTTTTTCAATTGCGCTATTAATTATAACATAGCGTCTTTTTCATGTTCAATATTTTTTCATTGTCGCTTGGCTTATGGCCAAGCTTTTTTATTTCTCCATATGACGAACTTCTCCGCTCTCCCTCTTAATTTTGTCCCTTCGCGTATCCACTTCTCACCAACGATCCATCCGTCCGTTTTATGGAGGAAATTTAATAGTACTTAACAAAAAAGCAGCCGATTACGCGTCGGCTGCCTTCTCAATATGGATCTATCGGATTTCTTGCAGTTCCGGTATACATTCGAACAATGCGATTAGCCGGTTACGCGATTCACGATTTTCAGTACGGCATCCCTCGTTAATTTGCTTCCGCCAGCAGATATGAGATTTACTGTGGCATGAGCTAAGGATAATGGGATTTTGCAAAATTTCAATGCTGGACCATCCTTCAAATCGGCAATATATGAATCGGCAATTTGTAAATTTCGGCGTGTGTATTGCTGCATTTCCTTAAATCCCCAACCATCCGGATAGAAGTCGACGCCGCGATGAAGATCCTCTTCTCTATTGCGAAGGATATTTACCGCTTGCAGTCCTCTTCCGAAGGCAATTGCTTTGGTTGAATCAGACTGCGTCCCGTCATGCCAGAGCCAAAGCTCGGATAACATTTCTCCAACCATCCCAGCCACACTATAAGTATATCTGTCCAAATCCTCTTCCGTGTGGATATTCCACCCGCTTTGAACCCACTGCGCCATATGTAACGACATCTTGGCGATGTAACGATATACGATCGGGGCGCCGGATGACGGACAAAGAAGCGCCCAGTCATCGATCTGCATCGTAACGTCCGGTAATATTTCATGGTAAGGTGAGAGCAAATGTTGTGTTTGGGTTACCATCATATCCTCGGATTTGAATATATCATGAATGCCCAGCAGCAGTTTCACTTTCAATTCGTCCGTGAGTTCTTTATGGTCCTCGATTTCGTCAATTGCCCTCATGCATAGATAGGCAGATGTAACAGCCTCCTTTAATCCCAGTTCCAAATAACTTATGGGTATATAAAAAGTCCGGCTCGTCTTCTTTAACATGATCATCGCTTCATTCAGGGTAACGTTACTAATGAGTATTCCCTCCAAGTATCAGGCTCAACTTTATATTAATTATTACTATGATAACATACATAGATATGGTTAAAGCAAATTTGCTGACGTACATCGTTAAAACAAAAAAAGCCGCGGTTTTGAACTTAACCCTGTCAAGTAGACAACCTTAAAAAGCAGCCTTAAGCAACCTTAGTTCGGTACTCAATTGGACTAAGGTTGTTTAGTTTTTGTTGAAAACGTTCGTGGTTGTAAAAATGGATATATT
>Ga0209784_100379_pt1 | contig 20729 bp, 20 predicted proteins | sample AraplaCvi_mLB_r2_2_FD_184284 | JGI IMG/M metagenome (GOLD analysis project Ga0209784, IMG submission 184284) | Arabidopsis root microbial communities from North Carolina, USA - plate scrape CL_Cvi_mLB_r2 (SPAdes) (version 2) | ecosystem: Host-associated > Plants > Roots > Endosphere | place: USA...
TCGTAGTGAGCTACCCATCTTCGAACCATCCTATCATCGATGCCCAAGGTCTTGGCTACCGTCTTGTAGCCAAGACCTTCCTCCAGGAACATCGCAACAGCCTTGCGCTTGAATTCGATGTCATATGTCTTTCGTATTTCGCCCATGAAAAAAATCCCCTCCAAGTAGACTTTAATGCGCTTTTTACACACTGTCTACTTAAAGGGGATAATATCAAATAGGCGACTTCACATCCATGTGATCTATGGTTGTTTTTACGGACCGGTTATTATTATTTTTCCATGACAGCAAAATAGTTTTCTTCATAGTCTGCAAAGTTGAACACTCTACCGGAAGGCATATTCACCACTTCGCCGACCGTGATATTGCAGCTGGTTAGATGGCTGTGCAGCGCATCGAAATCTTCGGTGATAAACATTAAAGAAGGTGTGCCCAAATGTAATCCCGGCGACATTTTGGCTACGAGCTCCTTATCATGCAGAATGATGGTTGTTTCTGTTTCCTTCGTAGGAGCAATTTCAATCCATCTCATTTCACCGTTATTCTCTTCTGATATGACTTGAAATCCTACCACTTCAGTCCAAAACTTTACGGCTTGATCCTGATTATTCACGTACACCATAATTTGACCAATTTTGCTAATCATCGATTGTCACACTCCCTCGTATAAGTAAATTAAATGTTAAAACCAGCTTGCTTCTATGACTTCCTTGTCTCTTCAGATCATAACATGCCAGATGCAAGTATATTTCTTATCAATTGCGCATTCAGGTTAATTATTGGTTGAATTTCGTAATTTAGAAAATATAAAAAGAAGTGCCCGCAGAAGTTTTGACGGGCACTTCTTCACTTGCTCCAAAATTGTAATCTAGTGAATTATTTAATAGGGATACTCACCTCAAGATCTTTCAAGTAATTTTTGACGATCTCTCCGTTCTTATCCAGTTTGAATTCGCCTGAAGCTGCATTGGGATCTTTGAATTCAGGTGTGAACGGCTTCATGATAATAGATTTTGCGCTCGCATCCGGAGCCTCCAGAATGAAGTCGTAATAGAAATCACCGTTCTTGTTGTTCTCATCGGTGCCTCTTCCCGATATTCGCTCCAGTTCATTACCTTGATCATCAAAGAAATCATACAGGATCGTTGAATCATGTCCGCCCTTCAGAACGAACTGAATTCGGGTGGAGTGAGCTGTTGAATGAACCTGCTTAAGCGTCAAGCGGAGATCATCCATTTTTTTAATTATGTTAGGCTGAAGAACAACCGGTTTGTTCACCATTTTTTGAATAGGAATCTCCAATGTGAACGGTTTTTGAACACCTTCCAGATGTATTTTAGCCGTTAACTTGAACTCGTCAGGAAAAGCTTCAAGATTACCTCCAAGCAGGGAAGCATCGCTCAGTATCATAATCGCATGATTCGCTTCTGTACCCGGTGATGTGCTTACGCTTGGTCTTTTCGACAAATCCCCTCCCGCAAATTCATGTAAAGATTTACCGTCAATGAAGACGTCCATTTGGCGGATAGAACCTTTATCATGGATATATTCACCCATCTGCTCATCCCAATGGCCACCGGTTAAACTGCCGGAAAGTCCTTTACCGCTTCGCTGCAGTTCAACTTTAACATGGTTGCCGTCGTATAAAGATTTGGACACTCCAAGGGTAATCCCTTGTTGGGTATCGCTAACTACCTTGGATTCGTCTTGGACCATGCTGGACGCTTGAGGCTTTGTTGCCGTTATACTCGCCGCTTGAGCAGTTCCCCATACTGCTCCACCCAGAATCATACCTGTCAGTGCCACGGTACTCATTACTTTATACATTGTTTTCATGTTTTTTTCTCTCCATTCGATTTCTATTTTTTATGTTCGTTCGCTATTTAACCAAAAGGCGAATCTCAATATCTTTCATGTATTGTTTGATGATGTTGCCTTTGCTGTCCAACTTATATTGACCGGAGGTTTCATCTTTCAGCTCAGGCTTAAAGGGCTTTATGGTCAATGAGTTCACATTTTTGCCCAGCGCATCAAGGAGGATATCATAATAGTAATCACCTTTTTTATTATTCTCGTCGGACCCCCTGCCACTGATCATGTTAAGCTGTCTACCTTGATCATCCACAACATCAAAGGAAATTGAATCCTTGCCAGGACCTTTTAGGATGAGCTGTAATCTTGTCGAAGTAGTCGTAAGGGCAGCCTTGTTCAATGTCATGCTTAGACCATTCGATTTCTTGGTGACATTTGGCTTTAGAACGATCGGCTTACTTGAACCTTTTTTTATCGGAATATCCAACTTGAAGGGTTTGCTTACACCTTCAAGGGAAATTGTGGCATTGAGCTTAAATTTATCGGGAAAAGCCTTGATGTTTCCTCCAAGATGTGAAGCGTCCGTCAAGGTAATGATCGCTGTGTTCGGATCAGCGCCTGCTTGCCAGCTTAAACTTGGTTTTTGCGCCAGACTTCCGGTCTCATGGATTGATGTTCCTTCGATCAGGATGCTCATATTGCTGATGGAACCTTTCTCCATAATATATTCACCGGTCTTGCTATCCCGCTTCCCTTCCGTAATTCCACCAGTAAATCCTTTGCCACTCCGTTTGATCGTAATGCTGACATGGTTCCCGTCGTATACTGCCTTGGTTACCCGAAGAGTGATTCCGGATTGTGTAACAGTTATGGCTGAAGCAGCAGCCATTATCTGCGCAGAATTGCTGCTGACACTAGCCTTATCGGCGGCTGCGTCAGCATGACCCAAGACTGTTCCCCCAAGAAGCATCGCAGCGAGTGCTGCCGTAGACATGACTTTACATATTTTTTTCATAGGATCTCCTTGATATGTCTTTTTATATTTTTACCATTGAACGTCATAGAGCTTATCCAAACCGAGATGATCCACTGGAATGGTAATCTCCAATTCTTTCAGGTACGTCTTGACTATTTCTCCGGTACTATCGACTTTGTACAAGCCGCTGTTAGCTACGGGATCTTGAAAGACGGGCAGGAATGGCTTGATCGTTATGGATTCTGGCGCATCCTCAAACCGGTCAAACATCAACTCCAGCCGCTGTTGTTGTTGTCGATCATCCCGGTAGACTCCCTTCCCGGAAATCCGGCCGAGCTCTCTCCCCCGATCATCCCAAACCTCGAACAGCAGATTATGCTCACCAAGCCCAAGCTCCCCTGACTTGTCCGTGCGTTCCAGATTCAAGATGAGATCTGTGGTGATTGGAGTGAACTTCAGCTGCTCCAGCGTAATTTGAAACCCGTTCCATTCTCTTGTTTCTCCAGACGAGACCGTAATTTGATCTGCATTTTTCCGAACAGGTACATTAAAGAAATAAGGGGCATCAATTCCTTCAAGCGTAATTTTGGCCGTCAACTGGAATTGATCCGGCAAGGATTGATTATGATTTTCTGAATGTGAAAAGCCAATGAGTTCGTACAGTACGACGTTGGGATCCGAAGTCGGCTTGCCAATCAGACCCGGTTTATCGCTTAGGCCGGGGTCATGGATGGAGGTGCCGTCTATGAGCATCTCCACATTGGTTATGGCTCCTCTTTGAAATCTAAGCGTTGTATCCATGTCCTCCTGGATAACTTCAACATCCGAAATCCCCCCGGTAAATCCTTCACCCTCCCGCTTCACCGCCAGGGACAAACGAGTCCCGTCATATACAACCTGCGGTATTCGAAGGGTCACACCTTGGTGCGTTACGCTAGCGTTCGGTTCAGCTGCCAAACCTCGCTCCCCCGCTGTTTGAAGCCCCAAATCATCGGCTAACCTGAAAATACTGCTGATCAGCGGAATTTTTTTTAGCGATTCTGCCATTACCGGTGATACGTAAGCACTGGTTATCACCGCAATCATGGCCGCCGCGGCCGTAGTTGCTACCATTCTGCGTATCTTAGTGGAACGATGTTGCCGATTCGATCTCGTTGACATCGGAAGATCTGTCAGAGAAGCGTAAACCTCATCCTGATGGCGGCGAATCATATCCGGAACCTCGCTCCGTGGCCCCTTCCCTATCTCCCGCAGTTCTTTATCCAAGTCAAAAGGATTCATAGGCCAGCTTCCCCTTCCGATTTTGTTTTACCTGGTCAAACAATATTCCCCGCGCTCTGTAAAGACGCGCCCTTACAGCACCATCCGTAATATCAAGCACACTTGCGATTTCCTTAATGGGCAAATCCTGAAAATAGAACAAGTGTATAACGATTCGAAGCGATTCATCTAAGCGTTCTACCGCTTCACGAAGATCCAGCTTGTGGCTGTCTTCATAATAATTGGATGTTCGTATGCGCTCAGGCACTTCTGCCATGACTACGGTACGCTCTCTGCTTCGAAGCAGCTGATTGCATTCATTGATCAGAATCCGAATCACCCAGGTTTTAAAGTACTTTGGTTTTTGTAATGTAGATAAAGATTTATATGCTTTAAGTGTTGTCTCCTGAAAAGCATCCGCACAATCTTCATCGCGTTTTAGAATGGAATTCGCCAAGCCGTACAGTTCGGGTTCCAGCCTCCGGAAGAGCCGGATAAACGCTTCACGATCTCCTCGCTGTGCTCTCTTGACTTCATGTTCCAATTCTCGCACGATATTCATCTCCTTTTGAGGGCCCTCTATAAGATTAGATGGACGAGCATACCAAAATGTTATATTATTCGATAAAAAATTTGATGGATACCCGTTTGACACAAAGGCTATTCGTTCCTTTGCCGAAAAAGGATATCAGGCCACTTCGATTCAAGATATCGCGGATGATTGCAGCATCGCTAAAGGCTCAATCTATAAATATTTCGGTTCCAAAGAGGAGCTGTATATCCGAATTCTGGAGAAACGACAGCAAGATATGATTGATGCCGTAGAACAGATCCGCAAAAAAGGTTTATCCCGCAGGGAAACATTTATTGAGGAGATCGCTTACCAATTCGATTTTTTCATCGAGCATGGATATTATATTTCGCGTGATCACAACGAGCTCCCGCCGGCTAACAGTGACAAGATCGGTTCCGTCATTCATCAACTCCAGTTGAATATGTTTCGTTATTACCAAGATATTTTGCTCCGTCAGTACGGGGATTCGATAGCGGAATGGAAACGGGATGCTACTGCCGTCTTTAACGGATTGATCCGCGAGTATACCTTTCATGTCTTGTTTGGATTCAAGCCGCTCATTCAAAAGGAATTGGCTGTTTTCATTGCGGAGCGAATGGATGATCTTGTACTGGGGTTGGAAAAACGTGATCCCCGTCCCCTTCTCACCGACGAACTCATGAAGGAATATTCGATGATTGATCTAGAAGCACTTACCCATACGCAAGAAATTCGAAGAACGGCGTTGATGGATACGATCGAGTCGATTATCCCCGATATGTCCACTGCGAATTCTAGAAAAAATGACTTGTCTGAGGTAACGGCAATGCTGCGGGAAGAGTTCTCCGCAGAACGTCCTCGACCCTTTTTGATCCAAGCGCTGCTAAAGGATCTGTCTTCGGAGAACGAGCTGACTTTTTACACGGATCAGCTGCTCCAGTTGATTCGAGAAGGCAATTAAGGTAGAGTGCAATTGAAATCAAGCGAGGCTGGGTTTCTGTAAGATTACCTAGATGATATAACAATAAAATGTTAAAAAAAGCTGCCGCTAATGTGCGGACAGCTTTTTTTGAAATTTCCTATTTAAAGAACCATGGCCTAGCTACTCCATACTCCCGCTTCTTCCCGGGATAACCGCCTTGTTCTTTCTTATGCTTCTTGATTGCCTTCAAGCTCAACGATTTTCGTTGCGACATTTTCGCAAAATGCACGATCATGCTCCACAAACAGAATGGTCGGTGCATATTCCAGCAATAGCTCTTCAATTTGCATACGGGAAATAACGTCAATAAAATTTAGCGGTTCATCCCAAATATGCAAATGAGCCTGCTCACTAAGACTTTTGGCGATCAGGACCTTCTTCTTCTGTCCCCCGCTATAAGTCGAAATATCCTTTTCGAACTGGAGCCTCGAGAAATCGAGCTTCCGCAAGATGGATTTAAACAGGCTCTCGTCAATTCCGCTGCTGGTGGCATAATCCGACAAACTGCCCCGAAGATGGGACGTGTCCTGGGATACGTAGGATATTTTCAGCTGACGATCCCTGCTGAGATGTCCCGTGTACTGCAGATCTTCACCGCATATTAATTTTAGGATGCTGGACTTTCCTGAACCGTTTTTACCCGAAAGGGCAATTCGCTCCCCTTGTTCGATCGTGAAACTTACGTTCTCACACACCGTCTTGGAGCCATATGAGATCGATATATTCTCCAGCTCGGCCAGCTGCTTTTTGTGATACTCGAGCTGGGAAATCGCAAGACTCTCGGAGCTCTCGATATTTTTAAGGAGCTTCGATTTTTCTTCAATAGCGGATTGTTGCCGCTGCTCCAGGTTTTTGGAGCGTTTCATCATTTTGGCTGCCTTGTGGCCAATATAGCCTTTATCGACTTTGGAGCCGGAATTTCTGGTGCCGTTTTTCGTTTTTTCAACTTCATGCGACCAATTCCCCGTTCTTTTGGCAGAATCAGTTAATCGTTTAATGTCTTTCCTGAGTTTCTCGTCACTGGCAAGCTCAAATTGATCCTGTCGCTTTTTATTTTCCCACCATGCGGAGAAATTGCCCTTTTGAATCTCGATATTGGTTTTATTGATGGACAGGATGTGGTCGACACAGTCATCCAGGAATGCTCGATCGTGAGATACCAGAATGTACCCGCTTTTTTTGTTGAGATAGTCGCTGACCGATTTTCTCGCATGCATGTCAAGATGATTGGTCGGCTCGTCGATCAACAGGAAGCGGTTCTCTTTGGTAAAGAGCGCCGCCAACATCACTTTGGTTTGTTCTCCGTTCGACAATGATTCATAAGGCCGATACAGAACATCTTCCGATACCTTCAGCAAGTTAAGCTCGCGCACGATTTGCCAATGAACATACTCCGGATAAATCTCTTCGATTACATCCTGGGTAAGATATTCCTTGTGCTCGACTTGGTAAGGAAAATAGTCGAAGCTCACGGCGGACGAAATATTCCCGCTGTATTCATACTTGCCCTGCAGCAGGTTCAAGAACGTGGTTTTCCCTCTGCCGTTTCTTCCGGTAAATCCTAACTTCCAATCGGTATCGATTTGAAAGCTTACATTCTCGAATATAGGATCATAACTGCTTTCATAAGCAAAGGTTAGGTTCGTTACATTAATTAATGACATTTTACTCATTCCTCTATGGCGATATTTCAGAACGAAAAAAGCGCAGATAACACCAGATCCCCGGTGCTATCCACGCTAACGTTATCCTAGCTATACCATAAAGAAACCAAGCGATTGATCAAGTCATCGCTAAGCATGCCTGTATATGAATATAGAAGGATAAAGTTCCGGTATCTGATTGGTTATGGTGTGAACCTTGTCTAGTGTTCCCCGTTTCGACAGGTTCACATAAACATCTACAACCTCTAATTCAGTCATCGCTTTATCCCTCCTCTGTATGAACACCCATTATAGTCCGAATATAAAAAAACTTAACATGAAAACCTCCCATTGGTCAACCTGCTCGGGAGTCTCACCGAATCAATATCCGAACGAAGGCTCATGTATCATATCCGACTTTCCGATCTTGCGGAAATAGCGGGTTGCTGTTAGGATTATTCGAGTGGCAGCTAGCTGCCTAATCATATGGATCGAAAAGCAGGTGACCGATTATGAATTTGTTAAAAGAATTTAAAACCTTTGCACTCAAGGGTAATGTGCTGGATTTGGCCATCGGGGTGATCATAGGGGCAGCCTTCGGCAAGATCGTATCCTCGCTCGTGAGCGATATCATTATGCCGGTGATTGGCTTGCTTCTTGGCGGAGTGGATTTATCAGGGCTGAAGGCAACCATCGGGGACGCAACGCTGACATATGGAGTCTTCCTTCAAACCGTCGTGGATTTCCTGATCGTATCCTTCTCGATATTCATGTTCATCCGAACGCTCAACCGCTTCAAACGCAAAGAAGAGACCAAAGCCGAAGAACCGCCGGCTCCGTCGAAGGAAGAAGTTTTGTTGGCTGAAATTCGCGATTTGCTGAAACAGCAAAACCAGGCCTCCGAAAAATAATAGTTCCTTTAGAACGTGTTTTCAAGATGAAAACACGTTCTTTTTGTGATCCACTACGGATCACATGGCGATCCCGACCTTATATTATATTGACAGATCCGAAACACTAGAATTATAATTCATACTAACCCTACTAATATAGTATGTTTTAAAAAAACGGCAAATAACCGTCCAACCTTAGGCTGCCCGGAAAAGGAGAGATTCCACATGCCAAATGTTCAAACGTTTAAAGCTACCGCCCAATTGCAAGAAGGGGTAAAAGTCATAACGAAAGCAAGACAATTCGAGCTGGTCATCGATGAGCCTCAAAGTCTCGGCGGTACGGATACCGGAATGAATCCCGTCGAAGCCTTGCTTGCATCCTTGGGTGCTTGCCAATCGATCGTGGCCCGCGTTTATGCGCCGAAATTCGATGTGGTGCTCGAGGATTTCAGGGTAGACGTCGAAGGCGACTTGGATTTGGACGGATTTTTTAACCGCTCCGAGGTACGTCCCGGATACTCCGACATTCGATATACGTTTTACATCAAGACACCATCGCCCGCCGATAAGGTGGAGTCGTTCGTGGCATTCCTGGAGAGTAAATGCCCTGTGGGCGATACGATTGCCGCGCCAGTGAATCTTAAGCTGAATCGCATCGTCATCGAAAACTGAACTCATGTACATAGAGGGAGGCAAGACTTGCACACAGCAGTCCTGCATCCCTCTTTTATCTTATGCTTAAGAACTTGAGTCTACGCTGGGCTCCACCTTCCAAATCTACAAACGCGCCATCTGACCACCTTTGATCTCTAAAGGCTCGCCATCTGCGCTAATCCATACGTTTAAGGCACTGGGGTTATGGATCATCCGGCTATCTGCCGAGAAACGAAGTTGGTCCAAGGCACTGCAGTACGCGTAGATCTCGGCATTCGTGGCATACCAGATATCATTCCGGCCGCCGATCATGTCCCCGAACCGATCCACGAGATCCCAGTTGCGGTCGTTCTCGAACTCATAACTATGGCCCCACACGTACAGGATGGCCATCCTGGAGAAAATCTGCTGCATATCCACGAACTTCTCCGCGTATTCCACCATTTCTTTATGATGACAAGTCGGATGCCAACGAAGCCAATCATCGGGCTTATGAAACGAGCCATGGCTGTTTACCGTGCGAGCGTATTCCATGCCGACATATCTTAAAAGGCCGATCACTTGTTCACTGTAAGTGCCGAACGGATAACTCATTCCCTTAATGGGGTAAAGAACCAAAGCTTCTAACGCTTTCCGGTCCTCTACGACCTGCTCCACCACTTGTTCGGTAGGTATTTGCTCCAGGAAGGGATGATCCACGGTATGCGCTGATACCTCATGCCCCCAGTACAAGGATGCGACCTCCGAAGGGTCGATGTATCCGTCTTTGCCAAGCGTTCCGCTGTTCAAATGAAACGTGCCCCGTATTCCGTATTCATTCAGCTTCTTGACCAATTTCCGATCATATTCGCGGCCATCATCAAAGCTAAGCGTCAGTGCCTTCTTGGCGCCATTCGGAAAACGGTCATATTGTATGCGCATTCAAGTTCCTCCCATTTAAGATATTGACTCGCATCATATCCTATTAAGTTTCATTATACGATGTTTGACACCGGGGATACATCTATTATTTCCTGTTTACTGCGTATTGGAAGCGACCATAGCCGATCTCAGCCGCATTTTTCATCAGCTCGACATTAAGCCAGGCCGACAGCTTATGAAAGGGTTGATCCGTGAAGGGCCACTTGGTTCGTTCCGTCGAAAGAAAAGCATCGTCCGTCAACGCCGCCGCTTCACGTTCCCATCTCAGTCTCAAATCGTTCATCCGCTCTCTGGCCTCTTGAACGCTCCCAGCAGAATGGATATCGTTGCGGGTCATCGCCCCGTTTCCGAACGAATGGTTCAGCACCATCGTCCACCAATAGGTGATATGCCATGTCAGCCAGGATATGCTGGGCGGGCCGATGTCGTACTCCTCGGATTCCGGCCATTCCGCGCGCCAGATTCCGGATTCGCGATAAACATGAAGCCCCTTCGAGGCAGGCCGCCAAAAAAACTCCTCGTCTTGAAGGCCCGTGAGATGCAAATCAAGCAACTGCCAAGCAATTTGGAACTGGAAATCAAGGGTGTTTCGAAGGATACAAGGCGGGTTAGCCGTATTTTCGTCCTGCATATTACATCCCTTCGTTATCGATTAACTAAAATATAGACGTTATTTATATTCGTCTATTAATATAAGGATATAATAAGCGATTGTTTATCACCAGTCAATCCATGGATCTGAACATCCGCAAACAAAAAAGCCGCAAGGATGCGGCTTATCTGGTGCCCATGCCCGATTCGGATAATCGGGTGGCTTTGACGATATAGGAGGCCAGTCCGGGGATCATCCGGACGATGCCGGGATAGAAGCGATTGCTTTTGGCAAAAGCCAGATTCTGAATTCTTCTCGCCCTTCGAAGCAACTGCGCAAAGGTGCGATTGGCTTCGTGCGTGTAATGATTTTGCCATTGAGCGAAGTTGATTTCTCCGTTTAAATATTTGTCGGTCCAGCCGGAGCACAGCACAGATGAACGCAGGGCAACCGACATTCCGTCTCCGCAAAGCGGCGGAAGCATCAGCATGGCATCGCCGATGTGAGGATATTGCGACCACGGTTCCGGTCTGTCGGATAAACGAAGCGGGGCAATCGATACCTGGGTGCCTTCTATCGGCTCTCCTTCAGCCAACCGTTCAGTTAACCTGTTGTTCGAGCGCGATGCGGCTTTGAGAATTTCGGGTACCGATTTGCCGCTTCCTTGTACCGAATTCAAGGTCAGCAATGCAGCCACGTTGACCTTCCCATTCTCGACCGGCGATATCCCGACATAACCGCCCTCGCAAAAATACAACTCCACCCTGGAAGGCACAGTGATGCCGGCAAAGTGCGATTTAACACCGACATATACGGTATCATCGCGATATGTTTCGGCTGAAGCAACACCGCGCGGCTTTTTAGTGCCGTAGGCTCCAATGACGGCTCTTGCCTCATACTGAATCAGCTCGTTCCCTTGCCTCGTTTCGATTTCATATCGATGATCGCCCCGCTTCCGGATCTCGGTCACGGTAGACCCCGTTACGATTTCCGCACCCGCGCTTACAGCACTCTCATGCAATAGGCGATCCAGCTCATAACGGCTGATGCCGGTAGCCTTACCCGGTAACGGAGCGGTGATGACGCCGCCATGAGGCATCACGATAGAGGCATGATCCATCGCAGCGGGGTTCACCTCCTGGACTTGAAGATGGACACCCAGATATTCCAGCATCTCTCGGGTTTCTGGGGACATGAATTCGCCGCAGGTTTTGTGGCGCGGAAAGGATTGACGATCCAGCAGGATCGTACGATGCCCCTGCTTGGCAAGCTGCAGGGCACAGCTCGTGCCGGCAACTCCCGCGCCGATGACCATTACATCGGCTTGCTTTGACATATCTGAACACCCGCCTTTTAGCTTGCATGAAGAATTTAGCCATCGGTTTTGGCAGCCGATTATGGCTTCCTATCGTTTGGGATAACAACGGAATAGCGGAACAATGGCTTCCATCGATAGGTCAAAGTGGCGTGATTAAGCTGCTCTTTCAGCTCTCTCCAATCTCTCCCTTTAAACCCCTTGGCAACCGATAACGGCCCATCGTGACGAATATAACGATTGCGTGAGATGAGACGCGTTGTGATCCAGACGGCCGCGTAAGGCACAGGATGCCGATGGATATCGTTAATGACGACGCCATGAACGGAGGTTCGCAGCATATGCGACACGATCTCCATGAGCTGCTGTCCCTGAAAATGGTGGATGAACTGGGATCCGGTCACGATATCAGCCGACGCATCGGGCAGTTCCTTAACGTCCGCGCGGCGGACATGAACCCTCGGTTCATGACGAAACAGCCGTCTCGCCTCTTCGCAGGCTTCTTCCGTCACATCGACTAAGGTAATGCTCAGCTCCACGCCCATTTGATCTGACCATTGCAGCAGCTTCCGGTTCACATCGCCGGAACCCGCGCCAACATCCATGATGCTAAGGGTATACGGACAGCCGATCGATTTCCAGAGCTTCACCACGCCGTCCAAGGTCGGGCCCGGTGCCGCGAATATGCGATTCAACCGCCTTAAATGCCGGAGCGCTTCGCTCAGCTCTTCTCCGCCCATGGTGAAGTCATCCATAAGCTCATCTTCTTGTGCCCGGATGGACAGCGTTCTAAAGAAGGACATGGTCCTGCTCCTTAACCGATGGCGCATAAGCCTTCACATAGGCAAAACGCATAAGCTCCGCCGTTAAGCCAGGTCCGAAAGCCATGGCTACTCCTTCCGTCGAAGCTTCATCCCGTTCTTTCATCTTCTGGCGCATCGCGTTCAGCACGAACATAATCGTCACGGAGGAGAGATTGCCTGCCGTTCTTAGAATCTCCCGGCTGTATTGGGTTTGCTCGTCGGTCAAGCGCATGACTTCCTGCACTGAATCTACGATGCCCCGGCCGCCCGGATGGATCGCCCATAATTCCGGAAGCTTGTCGCCTCCCAGCAGAACACGAAGCTCATCCTCCAGATGGGTACCGAGCAATTTGGGAATACGAGGCGACAGGAAAAGATCAAAGCCTGTATTGCCTACCTCCCACGTCATATCCTCCGTTGAATCCGGGAGCAGGACGGAATATCCCGTGCCGAGCTCCATATAATGCCGATGCTCTGCTTCCGGCTGACCGATGACACAGGACGAGGCACCATCGCCGAAGAATGAAGCCGCAAACAATGCTTCCCTCTCCCGAACCGGCTGGAAGTGAAGCGTGCAAAGCTCCACGCACACGACCAGCACCTGGGAACCCGGCGCCCCGCTCACAACATCCCGCGCCATTTGGATTGCTTTAAGACCAGCGGCGCAGCCTTGGAAGATTAATGGCAAGCGATTGACCCGCGGAGAAAGCCCCAGCTTCCGGATCAACAGAACATCCATCCCCGGCTGGTATTGACCCGTGCAGCTGACCGTAATGAGATGCGTAATTCGATCCGGAGACATGCCGGCATCTTTCAATGCCTTCTCGGCGGCCTCCACGCCAAGCGGGAGGGCTTCTCTCTTATATGTATCCATACGCTCTTCGGTTGTCGGAATGACGGACGCGTCATGGGTATGCAAGTAGCGGCACTTCTCCAAGGGATCCAGATAGTTGGATTCGCAAGTATAACGAGTTTCGACACCGCAGGATCGAAATACTCTTCGGGCAAAGCGGGCCAGATCGGGTCTGTCTTCAAGCGTGGATGCAATTAATTCTGCGATATCCGACTGAGCTACGGAATGCACCGGCAATGCCGTGCCCATCCCAAGAATCGCGACATCGGATCTACCGTTTGTTTGCTTCATGCTCAAACCTCCTGCAGTCTTGGAATTATACATGATTACCCACCCCGGGGCTTTTTGAATTCGTTTAACTTCTATTTGAGGTTAGGATAACCCGAACATGGCAAATCATATCCAATTCAAACCAAATCACTTGTAAAATCGCATCCGCAAACCAAAAAAACCACGATTCACGTGGTTTTTCAGACTCGGCGATCCTTGTCATCAAAGGAAAAGCAATGGCTGTTGATCCTGAACGGATGAACGCAATGGATCTTCGGTTCTATTACTTGCCGGGTTCAGCTTCGTCATCCTGACTTCCCAGAACTTCTGCATCGACAAGAAGAACCCATTGGTTGGTTTGGTCGTAACCGGATACCTCGGCCACCACACGATATCGAGGGTACATCCATTCGGGAGGGGTACCGGCTTCCAGAGCGGAGGTATCCGTCAAGCCGACCGCATGCGGCTCTAGCAAATGAATCAAAGTGCCTTGCGGAAAAAAGGCCTCGATCCAGCCTTCTACTCGTGCGCCGATAGGAAACATGCGCTGGATCCGCTGCCAGTCCTCCATCCCGGCCAGAAGCTGCTTCTGCCAGAGCTCTTCGAATGCAGCTTGACTGATTTCTTCATAATAGGGTTCTTTCGGATCAAGTGGATGCTCCGCCAGCAAGAAATGACGGGACTCATGCTTTCGGTTCGACGTGATCCAGCTGCCGTCCTCATCATGAACCATCTGCCTGTAAGCCGTTCCATCGTGATCCACTTCAAAATACCAGGTCCCCATTCCCGGTTCCTGAACATCTTTCAGATATTTCAAAAATCGTCCTCCTATCAGCTGAGCAACTGTTCAAGAAATTCGGTCAAGTTCCGGTAGCGGCTCTCGGCCCGGCTGGTCGTATGCCATCGAGATTTCCTCCTGATCATCCGGCTTTCGGAGTGCCTCTTCCATTCTAGATTCAGGTTTATGGACCGTATGATTGTTTATTGATATGGCACCCGGTTTATTTTATCATATCCAGGTGCTTGGGGGCGGCGTCTTTTCTTTACTATATCAAACAAGCCTGACTGCGACTGCAATCAGGCTTCAAGGTCTAACATTATTTCCCTGACATCGTTCTGATCGGCTCGCTGAACTGCTGCGCAAACTCATTTAGATTGATGATCCTTCCATCCACTCTCGACTGTTCAGCCGCGAATGCCATAAGGTGGCTTTGAACGGAACGGCTTGCCGATGTAAGTCCTTGATTGTTTCCTCCCGTCTGCACCAATCGCAGAAAATCCTTGATCAGACCCATATCTCCGCCGCCGTGGCCGACATGGCCGCCCCGGTCCGCAAAAGAAATTCGCTCGACCTTCCCGCTGCCAAAGTGAATGATCTCTATTTCGTTCTTCTCCATGGCTCCGCGGATTTCCCCGCGGGTTCCCATCAGCTTGATCGTGCGGCTGACATCTCGCGTAAACGCGCTCATCGTGAAGGCGACCGTCACGCTGTTGGCAAACTCCATATTGACGACCTGATGATCCACCACGTCATTGTCGCAATGGTATACGCATCTGCCGTACGGCCCCTCCAGCAGCGCTTGATATCGGGCATCATAACTCATATCGTCGCTGATCGCCGAGGTCGGCCAATTCGTGTCCTCGGTCAAATAATGATCAGGTGCATAATAGAGGCACTCATCCGAGACCGGACATCCGTCCAGGCAGCGCTTCGGTGCGCCTTCCGGTGCCTGTGCAGCCGTAAAATGGCTCAAGGAGCCGAAGGAGGATACCCGGACGCAATCCGAATCGGCAAGCCAGAGCAGCATATCAAGATCATGGCAGGACTTGGCCAGTATCATGGGGCTGGAATCTTCCGCCCGCCGCCAATTCCCCCGCACAAAGCTGTGCGCCTGATGCCAATAACCCACGTTCTCGTTATGCTGAATCGACATCAATCGGCCGATAGCCTCACGCTCCAGCAGCTCCTTGATGGTGGAAAAAAACGGCGCGTACCGAAGCACATGACAGATCGAAAATACCAAACCGGCCTGCGAAGCCATCTCACCCATCCGGATGCACTCTTCGGGATCCGGAGACATCGGCTTTTCCAGAAGCACATGGTAGTCGGCCGCAAGCGCCCGCATTGTCGGCTCGAAATGCTGCTTATCCTGGGTACAAATGAACACGGCGTCCGCGACCTTGGGTGCTGTAAAAAAATCATTCCAATTCTCGAAGCATGCCGCGTCTTCAAGCCCATGCCTTTCTTGAAACTGTTCCCTCCGCTGCCGATTCGGTTCTGCGACGGCGACCACCTCCATCTCAAGGGGATGCTGCAGGGCATATTCCATATAATTGATGCCCCGCAGTCCGGCTCCGATCAGGGCGACCTTCACTTTATTCATCCGTTTCCTCTCCCTCCGTAGGTCTTATTCTTTCACGCTTCCGACCGTCATCCCTTTGACAAAATACTTCTGCAGGAACGGATACACGACCATGATCGGCAGTGCGCCCATGAAGATTTGGGCCGTTCGAAGCGTTTTTTCGCTCAAATTCTCCATCGCCTTGATCTGTTCGATCGAAATCGAGGTCATTTGGGAATTGATCGACATAATGAGGGTGGACAAATAGGTTTGCAGCGGGTATTTTTCCGGCGAATTCAAGTACAGGATACCGTCAAACCAAGAATTCCAGTGCCCCACGATGGTGAACAGACCGATTGTCGCAATGGACGGCAGCGAAACCGGCAGGTAAATTCGCCATAATATTCTCCAGTGTCCCGCACCGTCAATCGTTGCCGCTTCTTCCAGCTCCTTCGGGATGGTCCTGAAGAAGTTCAGCATCAGAACCATGTTCCATACGTTAAGCGCTCCAGGCAGAATCAAAGCCCACACGGAGTCGATGAGTCCGGTATTCTTCACGACCATGTACGTGGGAATCAATCCCCCGCCGAAAAACATCGTTATGGCAAAAAACCACACATACGGCGTACGGAACTTAAATTGATGATTCGATTTCGATAATGGATACGCCGTTATGAATACGAGAAGCATATTCACCGCCGTCCCCAACACGACCCGGGTAAGCGAGACGCGGAACGAACGGAAAAACTCTACCTTTTCGCCCAAGTACCGGTAAGCATCCAGGTTAAAGCCCACGGGCCAAAGTCTCACTTCTCCCGCCATTGCGGCCGTATTCGAGCTTAGCGAAATCGAGAGCAAATGAACGAACGGAATGATACCGAGCAAGGTGATGAGGGACAGCACCAGCGTATTCGTGATTACAAACAGCCTTCTGCTGATCGTTGGTTTATGCATCTTCCTACCTCCACTCCGGCCTAAAAGATCCGATAATTGTTATATTTGTAAGCCGCATAGTACGTCACGGCCACGAGCGCCAGAGAGATGACGGATTTAAAGAAACCGACGGCGGCGGCAGGACCGAACTGCTGGCTGAACATGCCCAGTCGATAAACGAAGGTATCAATGATATCCGCCCCTTCATAAACCGTCGGGTTGTACATGATCAAGATCTGCTCGAAACCTGCGTTAAGAATGCCGCCAAGGCTCAACACGCCAAGCAAAATGAGAATCGGCGCCATGCCCGGCAGCGTGATGTGAATCATCTGCTTCCATCTTCCGGCTCCGTCTACTTCCGCTGCCTCATACAGCGTCGCATGGATTCCGGTGATGGCTGCAAGCATGACGATCATGTTGTAACCCATCCCTTTCCATACATCCGATCCGATGACGATCCCGCGGAACCAGTTATTATCCAGCATGAACATGATCGGCTCCATATGGAGCGCGCCCAGAAGGCCGTTCACCGGACCATTCAAGGAGAACAATTCGATGATGACGCCGCCGAGCACGGTCCAGGACAGAAAGAACGGCAGGAAGATGGCGGATTGGATAAAGCGCGAAAACCATCTTCGCGTGACTTCGTTGAGGAGCAGTGCCAATATCAGGGGCACCAGTAAAAACAAAACCATTTTGAATACGGAAATCACGATGGTATTCCACAGAACCTGCTTGAAATCGGGCAGTTCGAAGACATAGCGGAAATTATCGAAACCGACGAAATCCGAGCGGAAGAACCCAGCCAGCGGCTCGAATTGCTGAAAGGCCATCACAAGGCCGGCCATGGGCCCGTATGCGTAAATCAACGTGACAATGACTCCCGGCAGCAGCATCAAATGCAGCAAATATTCTTTTTTCAGCGTTCTCACAGATGAAACCTCCCCGTCCATTTCAAACGGGAGGAGTCTGCCGGCTTCCTCAAGGGCTTCTCCTCCCGCTTTATCAATCCAAGATTACTTGGCGCCCTGCTGGCCGTACCAATCATTGACTTCCTGGGTGATCTGATCCCCGCCCAGCGATTTCCAGCTCTGAACGAATTTATCGAATTCGTCCAGCGAGGCCCCCATGACGATCTTGGTGAAGGTTTCCTGCATCAGCTTATCAAGCTGGGAGCCCTTCTCGACTTGCGTTGCCGTTGGCAGTCCGTAGAACTCGTTATTTACGTAAGCTTGATTCTCTTTGATTTGCCGCGTCATGCCCCAGCCGCCGTCTTTCGCCGCCCGGCTGAAATATTGGCCCCAGTTTACGCCTTTCGAGGCATTCGCGGTATTGCCTGCAAGATAATCCTTTGCCGCCTTGAAGACGTCCGCCACATTTTTGTAGTTTTCGTCATCCAGCGTGATTTCCGTTTGGTTTGCGTCGAGAGCCTTGTTTACTTCCGTGTAGATCGTTTCGATTTGAGCCGGATTATAGATCCGTGGGTTGAACCAATTATAGACGTATCCTTTTTCCGCTTTATTCTGGTCCATGTATTTCTTGTTGCCCATCTCGATGTAGAAGTTGATCATTTTGATGGCGGCTTCCGGATTCTTCATTTTTTTGTTCACGACCACGAGTTTGTTGCTGCGGATTTTGGGAACCATGGACTTGCCCGGCCCGTCGAGTCCGGGAATCTGAAGGGCAATCCAGTCTGCCTTGGGATCCTTGTCAACATTCAGATTCAACGGCCAGTTCGGATACCACCATTCCCCGTAAGAAATGCCCACCTTGCCTGCCGTAATATCTTCAACGGACTTGTTCTCGTCCTTCAAGGCGAATTCTTTGTCCAGAATTCCCTCCTTGTACCAGGACTGCAGCTCGCCCAGCGCGGTCTTGACTTCCGGTTGTATGAGCCCGGGGATCAGCTTGCCGCTGTCGTCCTTGATCCAGGCCGATTGATTGTCCCCGATGGAAGGATACGCGCCAAATCCATTGAAGAAGCCCCTCAGGTCAAAGCCCCAAAAGAACAGATTCTTTTGCATGGCGATACCGTAGGTGTCGTTTTTGTCGTTTTGATCGGGATCCTGCTGCACAAAGGCTCTAGCAACCTGCTCCAGCTCATCCATCGTTTTCGGCGGCTGCAGCTTCAGGTTATCGAGCCAGTCCTTGCGGATCCAGAGCAGCTGAGTGGACAGGAACGGATCCTCGAAACCGGGAATCGCGAGCAGCTTACCGTCTGAGGTAAACGTCTTCATCGCAAAGCCGCCGTCGGATTCCATGTATTTTTTCAGTGCCGGCGAAGCGAAGTCGTTATAAGCTTGGGTGAGATCGGCAAGCATGTCCTGCTTCTTCAGCTTCTCGAAGTTCTTCTGGTCCAGCTCCATAATGTCCGGCAGGTCGGCCGAAGCCATGGCTAATGAAAACTTTTGCTCGAACTGGCTGGAAGGCACCGTCCATTTGTACTGGACTTCAATATTCAGCATGTCTTTGAGATCTTTGAAATAAGCATTCTGTTCGGGCGTGATCCCTTGCGGCGTCCGCGGGTCCTCGGGCGGATTGTAGCCAAGCACTTGCGTGACCGTTACCGTTTCAGGATATTTGCCGAGAGGATCCGGCGGCGTCGTATTGGAGTTCGCCTCCTCGGCAGAGGTTTTCTTCGGTGTCCCCTCCGATTCGTCCCCCTGATTCGAGCATGCCGCCATTACCGAAAGCGTCATCGTGCTAATCAACATCATTTTCGCTAGTTTGGTCCATTTCATGATGGCTATATCCCCCTTGATCTGGCATATTCTTGATATCCGTGCTGCTTAGATATCATTATAGATTCCGCGTGGAAGCGCTATCAATTTTAAGTTTTTTACATCGCTTTCACTTTTTTTACTTATTGGGTATTTCGGTATTCCTGCGGGGTTACGCCCATCTTTTTCTTGAAAAATGTCGTGAAATACGACGGGGATTCGAACCCGAGCCGCACGGCAATCTCTTGTAATTTCATGTTCGTATGCTGCATCAGATGAAGCGCCCCCTCCAGCTTTTTCGTCTGAATATACTCCAGCAGATTTTGACCCGTCAGCTGCTTGTAGTAGCGCGAAAGATAGGATGGGTTAAAATGCACTTCCTCCGCTATGGCGGTCAACGAGACGTCCCCAGATATATGCTCCAGGATGTACCTGTGAATCCGGTCGATCACATCGAATTTCATGTCATCCTGCCTTAACGGGCTGTTTCCATGTATCATCGCTTCGTGTTCCTTGGCCTTTTCGATATCGGCAACGACCATCTCTTGTCCCAGCGCCGCCCTGCTGAGCAGCATGGTCCGCAAAGCATGAAGCTGCTCTCCCGCCGTGTTCCATTGGTGCAGAAGATTGCCCGATATCCCGAAAGATACCTGAACGCCAAGCAGCTCTTCGCACTCATTTTGCACCTGCTCCAGGATGCCCCTCATATACGACATCATGCCCTGCCAATGAAGCACATCTTCCCGCTCAAACCTCCGATAACGGTCCAGAAGCTCCTCGCCCGGCTGCAGCAGCCATACCAGCAAGTCTTCATCCAATACGGCATGCTCGCAGGCAAACGAGCTGGGCAGGTCGTTGATAAACATCATCTGAACGGCTTGCACCGCATTCTTCGTCTTGGCCTCCGGAGCCATTCCGATCCTTCCAACGAGAAGGAATGCCAGCCGATTTGCGTCGATACCGAACCCCACCTCTTCATAACGGGGCTGGGACAGCAGGGAACTCAGGGCTTCCCCTTTCAATGCCTTTTGTATGAGTTCGCGCTTGAGCAGAGGCTCGGCCATTTGAAAATGCATCTTGGCCTTTTCTGCCTGGATTCTGCGTCGGTTCTCTTCATCCAGCCTGGAGGAAGCCTCTTGGACAGCATGAAAGATCGGATCGATCCCTTCGGTTTTCAGGATGTAGTTATCCACGTTCTTGCGCAGGG
>Ga0209784_100381_pt1 | contig 20686 bp, 15 predicted proteins | sample AraplaCvi_mLB_r2_2_FD_184284 | JGI IMG/M metagenome (GOLD analysis project Ga0209784, IMG submission 184284) | Arabidopsis root microbial communities from North Carolina, USA - plate scrape CL_Cvi_mLB_r2 (SPAdes) (version 2) | ecosystem: Host-associated > Plants > Roots > Endosphere | place: USA...
TTCAGGATTTATACAATAACGAGATTGTAGCTTGGCATCTTTCGGAACGAAATGACCTCGCTTTGGTTCATGAAACGCTGGATCGACTCCGTCAGCACGTGGATGTGAGTGGCGTCATCCTACACTCGGATCAAGGATTTCAATACACGTCAAAGCCATTTAACCGTAAGCTGAAACAACTCGGCATGCTAGGCAGTCACTCTAGACGAGGAAATTGCCTAGACAATGCCTGTATCGAGTCGTTCTTCTCTCATTTAAAGACCGAGAAAATATACTTGAATGAGGCAGCTAACAAAGCAGAGGTTGAACAGCAAGTGAATGAATACATTCTGTTCTATAACCAGGACCGATTCCAGAAAAAATTAAACGACCGTTCCCCGGTAGAATACCGAGAAACGGCCGCAGCTTAAATCTTGTCTTTTTTGTACTGTCTACTTGACAGGGTTATGACCAGATTGGCGACTTTTTATCATGAAAAATTCCGTTACGGTTGGGGTAATTTCAATCTACCACCATATCCTTGATTTAATCAGGACCATTCATCAATGAACGCTTGAATGCGCTGCTTCACTTCCGAACGCTTCTCTTCGGTTATCCCGTCGATTTTAGCTTTATTCAGGTGCTTGAGCGCATCATTCAGGTGTTTCACGGCCTGTTCCTGCTTCCCTTGCTTCTGCTTCAGCTCCGCTTGTTTCAGCGCATTGCCGATCTGCTGGCTCAGGGAATGGCTGATATCGCCTTGTTGCTTCCAGGACTGAATATCGTCCATCAGTGACCCAATCGTATCCGATGCTGCAGCATCCGACACTTCAATCTTCATCAATTGCGTATCGTTCGTGTAATAAATATCGCCGTCGTGTCCGAGATTCACATGCTGGGATTCCGCCAGCGTCTGAAACTCCATCGTTTTCGGGTCAACCACGGTGACGTGACCGGCAAGCGTCAGATACATGAGGCCGTCCTCGCTCCAGCGAATATACACCGGACGCCAGTTGCCGTATTTCTCCACGCCTTCGTAAATCGTTTTGCTTTTTACGATTTCCTGGGTATCCGGATCTACGGCAAAGAGCGTCCCGTCGTAAGCCGCCCACAGCAGTCCGTCCGGACCGAAGCTGGTTCCGCTAATAATATGCGGTGTAGGAGAAGCACCTTCAATAGAAGGAACCCATTCCTTCTCCACCTTGCCCGTCGCGATATCCCAGACAAACATTTTGGCAGCCGGTTCGGAAGGAGTGATGCCCAGCCCGCCGGCAACGGTGGTTGAGCCATATACCTTGCCGTCTTTTACCGCAATGCCGACAATCGATTGATTGTTGATGACGTTTTTGTATTCGGTGTACTGGCTGCCGTTCGCCGGATCATAGATCGTCAGGGAGCCGCCCAGCTTGCCGTAATCCGGAATGGTGCCGATGAACAGTTTACCTTCCACTGCTCTCATGATGAACGGACGGTCCTGACCGGTAATTTTGAACAGGCTCTTGCGCTGTGTCGGATTTTCCGCATTGTATTCGAAAATATCCGCACCCGGATATACGCCCATATACATCTTGCCGTTCATGGCGACCATGCCCTCCGACTGTCCCATCGGGAAGGTTTCGAAGGTTCCGGTGTCGATTGAATATGCGGACCCAGTACCGCCAGGGTAACCGCTGATAAACAGCCGTCCATCCGGACCGTTCTCCATGGTTTGAACAGGAATCGGATTGCCTTTCACCGGATAAGGTACGGCTTTGACCTGCTTGGTCGTCAGATTCATGTAAGCGACGCTGCCTCCGAATTGAACGGTTGCAAGCGAAACACCCGGTAGATCCGGATCGTTCGGCACCTCCACCCAGGCCGTATTGCGCAGGTACGTTCCGTACACGACGCCGGTGTCAACAGCAGCAAGGGTATTCAAATCCACTTCCATCAAATGGTTATTCTGGACGAAATAGATTTTATTGCTGCCCTCCGGCCCGTAAGAGAGGCGGATGCCTTTATTGTTCAGATGGTAGGTATCGCTCCATTGCTGCAGCTCCAGGTCATAGAACAGAAGCCCGCTGTTCCCTTTGCCGATGCCGGCAACCAAATATTTGCCCGCAACGTCCAGCTGGTTCACCATGCCGAGGTCTACCGCTCCGTTATAGGACGGAAGCTGGATGGTTTCCTTCTCCCCAGTCGCCACGTTCACTTTTACAATGCTGCCTTCAATTCCGATGCCGACATACAGATATCCGCCATGATATGCCGTGGAACGGCTGTAGCTTTGACCCGTGCCTACGATGCCATAGTCCTTCATTTCCCCTGTAGCTGGATCGTAGCGGCCCGCTTTCGCATTCGGGTAAGAACCGAAGTAGACACGGCCCTGTTCATCGTGAGACAGGCCATAAACAACCTGCTCACCGATGCCGCCCAGATTTTTCAGCTGTTTCGTGACCGGAGAGTAGGCGTACAGCGTGCCATTGCCTCCGATATACACCGTGCCGTCCGGGGTCGTCAAATGGGTCCACGAGCTTTCGGAACCCGTTAACGGATGCGTGCTCAGCACTTCTTTGGTTTTCAAATCAATGACATGAAAAATAGCCGGCTTGCCGGACACCGTCGTATAAATAACCTCCCGTCCGTCCTGTATGCCAAAGGCCCCGTCATATATGGCAACGCTTTGGATCGGGGAGCCCAAATCGATAGGGTCGCTGTAGGTTTTGCCGATTTCCGCCGAGGCGTTTGCCGGGAAGAAAACCACAGTCAGCAATGTGACGCAAATGGCGAGACATAGATGACGGAGTCCCTTCTTCGCTAGAGATTTGCTGTGGGTAACGTTCATCAATTCATCCTCATTTCTGGTATGGAATGTACTGCCGAAATCAATCAAATGGACCGACCTATAAGGGCAACTCGAGCGTTTACCTGGCAAAGATCGCGGCATCCCTCCTCCGTTATGAAGTGTTGTTCATGCTTCTCTGGTATTTATGTAGTTCATATGTTCGCAAAGAATTTAGCATACACCTCCATTTCTGTCAACTGGTTCTTATCTGGTTATTCAAAGAGAAAACGATAACTCAAAAAAAAGCCGCGACCTCATCGGTCGCAGCTTTTCGTAGCCATTTAGGTTCCTGCCGTTTTCCTGCTCAGCACGGATATCAGTTCCCCTTCGTCTACAAGGTAGGAGAAATATTGCTTCAGCCGTTCCCGGAACAGCAGCATCGCGTCCAGGCTAAGCCCTACATCTCTGCAGGTCTTATACAGCGGGGCAATTTCTCGGTGCAGATTGAGGCGGGACGGCCGTCCTTCCATCTCCGGATCTACGTTCTCGGTGATGTAACGGTTGGCCGGAATGCTGTAAGTATGCCTGCGAATGTATTCCTGCACTTCGTCAGAGACTAGGAAATCGGCAAAGCTCTGGGCCAACTCCCGTTCCTTGGAGCACGCGCTGACCCCGATTCCGGTGCCCAATAGCAGGGTTGTCCCATGATCAAAATGCGGCAGAGGCGCCACGTCATACTCAAAGGTCGCTCCCTTCAGCTGGTTGAGCAGATAATAGGTCGTCAGAATGACTGAGACCTTTTGCTCGCGGAACAGCTTCTCTGCTTCAAAAGCGCCTTGGGCCAAGGCCAGCGGGAACATGCCGTCCTCGTGAATCAGTCCGCGAAGCCAAGACAGCCCCTCGACCGCACGGCTCCACGAAGCATCAATATCAGCATTGCCCCTTCGCTGCATGAGGAATATCGGCCAGCGGTTCAACGAGTACAATTGCAGGGCCACGCTGTAGCGCCCGGGGCTTCTCAGCTCACGCAGCATTCGCTGGAGATCGTCCCAGCCCCAACTGCTGTCCGGCTCGAACTGGCGCTTTTCCCGCAGATGCTCTTTATTGTAGGCCAAGAGCACGGGAGAATGAATGAACGGCTGCGCCGCCAGCCGCCCTTCGGCATCCATGAACGGGCCGTGCAAAAAAGTATAAGTAGACGCGCGCGCCTCCTGACGCTGAAACAGACCGGTACTGCCGTTCTCCTGAAAATGCATCATATCCTGGATGTTGACGGATAGCACATCCACAATGCCAAGCCTCATCAGATTGGCGATGCTTTCCGGATGTTCGTAGGGAAGATCCACAATCTCCACAGCTACCTCAGGATGCCGCTCCTGAAACAAGGCGACCACATATTCCATTTCGGCCTCCGCATATAGGGAAGGATACAAACCGAAACGAATCTTCCGGGTTTGCCGGGAAGCTGCAACCACTTGGGTCCCTACCCGGGGCACTTTGACGATCAATTCTTCCTGAACCAGCTGATCCAACGCTTGCCGGACTGAATTTTTGCTCAGTCCATACAGCTCGATCAGGGTCATCTCCGATGGTAGATATTCGCCTTGAGCGTAAGTGCCGCGTTTTATTTGTTGGCGCAAGTCGGTGACCATGTGCTTCATTTTATTTTGATACGTATATCGGTCGGATTTAGCCATATGAGACCACCTTTATTTACCATAACCGGTTTGTTGCATCAATCCATTCTTATAGTATAATCACTCTTCAGCTCGTTTGGCAAAATGCATTCCTGTGAAAGCTGTATCCGGGCAGACAATCGTTGAATGAACCATACTACAAAAAAAGCCGCCATGATAGGCGACTTTACACTTCAACGTATTTTTCCGATATCGTTTTAAGTAATAACGGGATACTTCCGGGCATATTGTTTGGACACCCGGTATAATTGCTCGATCTCCAACCGGTTGGTGGCACTGAACTCCTCATGATTTCTCGAACGGCAGCGATAGTTTGTCAGTATGCCCTCCAGCATGAGGTAATACTTGGCATTCACCGGGTAGAGCTGCTTCTCAAGAAATGACGACACACTGAGAAAATCAGACAGTTCCCCTGCCGCTTCCGGTTGGCTTTCCCAATTCCGGAACAGCCATGTATACAACTCGGGGTGGAAGTTGGCCATCACGCCGCTGAAGCCGAAAGCGCCGATACGGTAGCTGTCCAAAAGCGTCGCCGTATTGGCGTTGAAGATTTTCAGACTTCCGCCCTGGACCGCCTTGAGTTTATCCCCAATCAGCTGCAGGTCGCAGCTCACGTCCTTGATAAACCGGAAGCGGCCGGTATCCGAGCATATTTTCAATATCTCGGGCGTCAGAAGGCGACGATACGGGGCTGGACACTCATACAATCCGAGGGGGACGTGTTCTGGTAAGCGCCCAAGCAGCTTATCGAGATTCGCCAGCCATACATCATCGGACTCCCCAGCACCGGCGAGCCGGTTCGTGATCAGGACGATGGCGTCGACGCCGGTTTCCGCCATTGCGTTTAGCTCCGTTACTTGGTCCTCAAACGCTTCCGATACATGACCTGATGCAATGACCGGGACCCGGCCGGCAGCCTTCGCTTTGACGAAGGCTGCAATCAATACGCGCTCCTCCAGGGTCAAAGTATACATTTCGCTGGATTGGCATACGGCAAACAGGCCGTCGGCTCCCCGGTCGATATACCAGTCGATAAGCCGCTCCAAGGCCTCGTAATCCACTTCGTTCTGCTCCGTAAACGGCGTTAGCATAACCGGCCAATTGCCGTCGGTAATGATCTGATACATATGCGTCCCCTCCTGAATGGTTCGTATCTATGGTTGAACATCATCCTTTTGCAGTCAGTACATTTTGCGGTTCCCTTCCTTCGAATATATCCAGCAATGCCTGAGCGGTAATCATGCTGACCCGCGTATACGTCTCGAAAGTCTCGGCTGCGGTGTGCGGCGTCGTTACAAGATTCCCGATCTGAAGAATCGGATGGTCGGCGGATACGGGCTCGGACTCGTAGACATCGATGGCCGCCCCGGCAATGACTCCGGACGACAGCGCCCGGGTAAGCGCCTGTTCATCCACGACGGCTCCTCTCGCGGTGTTAATGAAAATGGCGGATGGTTTCATCCTGGCGAAAGCCTTGTCATTCATAATATGGTGTGTCTCTTTCAAGCTGGGTAAATGCATGCTGACTATATCGCTATGTGCCAGCACATGCTCGAAAGTTGTCATGGTAACGCCGTATTCCGACGCTTTAACTGTATCTGGATATTTATCATAGGCGATAATTTCGACATCAAAGCCCTTCAACTTCTTCGCGGTGAGCTGGGCGATATTCCCGAATCCTAGAAGGCCGATCGTTCCACCAGCAAGCTCGGAGCCGACAAAGCGTTCCCAGCCGCCGTTCTTCGTCGATCGATCCAGCGCGGGAATGTGCCGGCGGGCCGAGATCATCAATCCGATCGCCAGCTCGGCTACCGCGTTGGCATTGCCTCGTGGTACATTGGTTACTTGTATTCCATATTTCCTTGCAGCCTCCAAATCGATATTGTCCACGCCAACGCCGAAACGGGCGATGCCTTGAAGCTGCGGCGCAAGCTTGAATATCTCCTCATTCCAAGTGTCCACGCCGGCAATGACGCCGTCGACCGATCCCACCACTTCCTTCAGTTCCTCGAACGTCAGCGGACGTCCGAAACGATTCTCGATGATCTCGCATCCATGGTTTTCGAGCAGCCGCTTCGCATCCGCGCACAGTTGGGAGTAATTCGTAGCCGTTACTAACACTTTCTTCGCCTTCATTATTTCACTCCTCCTACCGTCATTCCGCTTACCATATATTTTGATGTAAACAGATACATCACGATGACCGGAATCGATGCAATAATGGAGCCACCCATCAGGGGTCCCCATGCGAAGACGTCGCCGACGATCATATCCGACAATCCCAGCGTGATGGTCTTGTCAGCGCCTTTTGTGACAACAACCAATGCATACAGATATTCGCTCCAGCATAACGTGAACGAAAAAATGAAGGTAGCCGCAATGCCCGGAGCCGATAACGGAAAAATGATCTTGGTCATTGTACGGATTCGCGAACATCCATCGATCATGGCCGCTTCCTCGATTTCGTCCGGGATGGATCTAAAATAGGAAATGAGCATCCACGTAGCATACGGAATCGTGATCGTCGGATAAATCAGCATGAGACCGTAAATGGAATTGTTGATGCCGATGGCCGTCACCAGCATGTACAGCGGGATAAACAGAACGGCTCTCGGCATCAGGTACGCATACAGAATGCTTTTGGAGATGAAGCTTCTTCCTCGAAACCTGAGCTTGGAGATCGCATATGCAGCCAACATGCTGACCGTGATCGAGAACAAGGATACGATCAAGGAGACGAACAAGCTGTTTTTGATATTCGTCATAAAGCCCTTTTCATTGATCAGCTTATCGTAGGCGGTTCCGAGAAATTCCTTCGGCCAAAACGTAGGCGTCATGGAATAGATCTCCCCATTGGATTTGAAGGAGGTAATCACCATCCAATATAAAGGGAAGAGCGCGAATATTAGCAGCAGCGCGAGCGTCGAGTATACCGTAATTTGCTTGCCGAGCGAATTCTTCATTAAGATCTCTCCTTACTTGTCGGACGCCAGCGAACGCTTGGTCACATAATGGATCAGCATGATCAGCGGCGGCAGCGTAATGAGGGAAATCGCAATTGCTTTGCCGAGACTCATGTTCAGAAAGCCGACGGTATAGCTAAGCGTGGATAGCACCTGCGTGCCGTTGTCCGGGCCGCCGCGTGTCAGCAGCCAGATAATCTCGAAGTCGTTCAGCGTCCAGATGGTGGTGATGACGGAAGACAAAATGGTCACTTCTTTTACCGAGGGGAGCGTCATGTAGAAAAAGCGCTTGATCGCTCCCGCTCCATCCAGCATGGCGGCTTCATACATCTCTTTGGACACCGTCTGCAGGCCGGCCAAAATGGCAATGCCCATGAACGGAATGCCCCGCCACACGTTGACGAGAATGACCGAGAACATGGCCAGGTCCGGTGTGGCCAACCAGCCGACAGGACTGTCGATAAGCCCTGTTTTGAGGAGCATGGCATTCAGCACGCCGCCGACGTCGGAATAAATCCACTGCCAGGTAAATACGGAGACGATCGTGGGAATGGTCCACGGAAGAAACAGCATCACCCTGAAAAAGTTTCGAGCAACGATATTCTCGTTGAGCACGAGCGCCATAATCATCCCGAATACCGCTTTCAAAATGACGGCCACCATCGTAAAGACAACCGTATTCCATACCGCCTTCCAAAACACGGAATCGGTAAATAGCTCCGTATAGTTTCGCAGGCCGATGAACGTTTCGGGAACGCCGACCACTTTATTCGTCAAGCTAAGATAGACCGCCCAGCAAAAAGGGAGCGCCATGACAGCCAGCAAATATATTAGCACCGGACTCATGAGAAGATAAGCCAGCCTGCTGCTTGTATCACTTCGTTCCCGCCTAGGCGTCGGGGTCTTCCCCGGTGTTGTTTGGACTTCCAAGCTTTTCATTGAGAGCACCTTCTTTCTGACGCCTCAGGCTCATCCGCAGCCACGGACCTTGCATCGATGCTTGTATTCGGACTGCGGAGCCTGATGCGCGGTTAAGTCATAACCCTACTTCGCGTATACCGCCTCGATCTTGCTCTGTAATTCGTCCACTGCTTGTTGAGCCGTGAATCCGGAATCCAGAAGCATCTTTTGGAAGACGTCGTTGACATATCGAAGGTTATAAATCTCTCCAGCCTTCGGGTTATACTCTGCGGGGTATCCAAGGAAAGCAAAATGTGCGATGGAGTCGACAAATCCTTTGTTCTTCTCCTCCTGCCATACGGACTCATTTGCCAGGTCCGTGTAAATAGGACCGGTCAATGGAGCTCCATTCTGCACCCACTGGCCGTACCACGCTTTGTCCGTCATATATTCGATGAAGGATTTGGCAAGCTCCTTGTTCGCAGATGCCTTGAATATGCCTAGATTGTTGCTAATGCCAGGCACTACCGCTCCCTTCGGTCCTGCGGGCAGCATGGCGATCCCCGTATTCTCGTACAGTTCGGGATTATCGTTCTTGATCGTCGCAGCCAAGCTGCCGACGTTGAAGATCATGGCCGACTGGCCGCTTAAATACGATTTGTTGTTGCCGCTGTCATCCCATCCGATGGAGCTCGGAGGCGTCACCTTATCTTCGATGAAAATATCCCTGATCAACTGAACCGCCTGAAGAGTTTCGGGCGAATTCACCGTTACATTTTTGCCGTCCTCGGTATCGAGGGAACCTCCGTAGGACCAGATGATCGCCCGGGTCAGCCATTCGGCATCCGAATTGCCTTTCCCGTACCCGAGTCCTGCGCCGTATATCCCTTTGGAAGAATCCGTGAGTGCCTTCGCCATTTCGCGGAATTCCTCCCAGGTTCCGGGCGGCTCGCTGTAACCGGCTGCCTGAAGCATGTCCTTCCGATAATATAAAGCCGTAGACTCGGTCCAGAACGGCACTCCGTATAATTTGTCCTCGAACGTTACGGAGGTTTTCAGGCTGTCCTGTATTTCCCCGTTAGCGTTCTCCACGCTGCTCACAACGTCGGTAACCTCCTCGAGAACGTCCTTGGCATAGAATTGTCCGACTTCCTGGTAGCCGAAGAAGGAGACGTCCGGCGTAGTACCCGATTCGATGGCTGCCGACCATTTCGGATAAAAGTCCTCGTAAGCGATAAACTCCACGTTGACATTCACGTCATGCTCTTCGCCGAACTGCTTTGCCCTCTCTTGGATCATCTGGTTTTGCTCTTCGAACATCTGCTTCTTCATCCAGAATGTCAGGGTTTCCTTGCCCGGATCGGCATTCCCTGATCCGCTGCCTCCCGTTCCCCCTACACTGCATCCTGCCATCAATATCATGACTAAAGCAGCCGTTACCCATCGTATGGAATTTTTCTTCATCTTCATCATGTTCACCCCTAAGCATATAGTGGAATGTCCTTACATCATTCATTGTAAGGGCTTCATAAACTGGGTTAAATGATATAGGCTTAACATCCGCTCTCCTTACTTAACATGATGCCGCAATCCAAAGCAGCGGCCGAATTAGACAAAAAAAGCCCGCTTCCAGCCACATGCATGGCTGAAAACGGACGGTAATAAGGCTTTATTACGGCATTCCTGTTTCCAAACTGTTTCGGTATTCTTGCGGCGTCACGGAATAATACTTTTTGAACACCCGAATAAAGTAATTCGGGTTGTGGTATCCCAGCTTCAGGGCAATCTCGAAGTTCTTCAAGGAGTGGTCTGCCAGCAGCTCGGCCGCTTGCTCCATTTTCAACCGGAGCACATAATCACTCACATTCGATCCGGTCTCCATTTTAAAGAGGCGGGACACGTGAACCGGATGCATATACATATGGTCCGCAATGGCTTGCAAGGAAATATCCTGAGACAAATGATCCCGTATGAACCGTTTCATCCGGGACACGGCAGCGCTCCGGTCGCTGCGCGTTGCCTGTTCGGCGCTTGACTCCAGTAGAGGCAGAACTTGGCCCACCCATTTGCCGAGCGTGGCAGCGGTCGTGCATTGCGAGAGTCCCGTTACATCCGCTAGGGACGTTCCGACGATATCGGCCAGACTGCGTCCGTTCTTGTGCGCATATGCGCTAAGCGAGGAATATATAAAGAAAAAGGCTTCGATTACATGCTCTTGCGATTGACTGTGCGCGAGCGACAATTCCTTCAGGATCTGCTCAAGTTTCTCTTGGATTTGCTTCCAACTGCCGGATTCCAGCAGATGATGAAGCAGTGGAGGCTCATAACACTTTTGCAAGGAACGGACCGGAAGCAGCTCCTCCTCATCTTCTGCGTAAACGAACATATCACTGTGGCTGCCGATATGGCGGCGCAAAGCGAAAAGACTGTCTTGATACAGCTTTCGGACATCTTCCGGGAAGAAACCTCGCTTTCCGATCAGGACGGAGATTGTTCCTTTCAGGTAACGGCTGACATTCATCTGCAGCTGTGCAGCGAAATGCTTGAGCTCATTCTCCTCCGCATGCTCATGAGGGTCCATCCCAGCCGCCGAATCATCGCTTTCAAAAACAAAAAAGACGAGATATCCATGTATGTCCCTGCATCGCCACAATCGAAACCGTTCCCCGAAGATCTCGTCCGCCATGTTACCGATCGCGTACTCCATGATGGAGGAGTCATAGGGGCTCATTTCCGTCAGACGGTCCTCCATCCGTACAAGCATCAAAGCCGATTGCTTTCCGATGGCGGATTTCATTTCAAGCAGCTCCAGTTTTTCGGCCCAAACGTTCTTTGGTGATTTCATGCCTTGAAGCAGCTGATTCAGGAATTCGCCTCGAATATGTGGCAGATTAATCCGAAAAGCCTGAACCGCGCGATTATAGGTTTCGCTGGACTCACGCTCCTGCCGCAGCGATTCCACAGCTCCGCCTACTTTTTCAAGAACGACTTCGTCGCTGACGGGTTTTAGGAGGTACTCATAAGTGCCAAGCGTAATGGCTTCCTTCGCGTAAGCAAAATCGGCATACCCGGACAGCAGGATCGTTTTGATATTCTTCCACCTTGATTTCGTGATCTCGACAAGCTCAAGACCGTTCATCCGTGGCATCGTGATGTCGGAAATCATGATGTCGACCGGCTGCGTCTGCAGTATTTCCAGCGCTTCGAAAGCGGAGTATGCCTTGCGTACCTCATCGATTCCGATTTTCTGCCAAGGTATCGTATGCGCAAGCCCCTCTACCACGCTTGCTTCATCATCAACGATCAGCAATGTATACAACGTCCTCCCCCCTTTCTTTACTTGAGATTTCCCAGCATATTTCCACGCGAAGTCCTCCTGACGGTGATTCTGAAAAGGTCAGGCCCGCATGTTTGCCGTACCGGGTGACCAGTCTCTGATGAATGTTCCATAGACCGAATCCCCCGCTTTCGTTCAAAGGCTCTTCGACCTGTCGCTTCAGCTTATCGATGATGCCGTCGTCCATGCCCTGGCCGTTGTTGTCAATTCTGATCCTGCATCGGCTCCCTTCGATTTCTCCGGAAATATGAATCATCGCGAAATCCAACTGATCCTCAACACCATGGATGACGGCATTTTCCACGATAGGCTGGAGCAGAAGACGCGGAATCTCCAGCTGCATCATGCTGTCAGGAACCTCGATCTCGAAGGTTAGTCTCTGAAGCCGCAGCATCTGAATCGTTAAATAATTGTCAACCAGCTTCACTTCCTCTTCAAGAGGCGCGGTCGGTTTTTCCAGTCGCGTCGTGTATCGGTAATACTCCCCCAAGTTCAGGGCCATGGCCACAACAGCTTCCTTATCGCCAAGATTGGCCATGTTTTTGATGTAGAACAGGCAGTTATACAGGAAGTGAGGGTTAATTTGCGATTGGAGCTGCTTAAGCGTCGCTTCCTTGGATCGCAAAGACTCTTTGTACACCCGCTCGATGAGCTCCTCGATTTGCTCTGCCATGTTGTTGAAGGAGTGAAACAGATACATGAATTCGTTCTTCGGCACATCCTTCAGACGCGTCATGTATTGACCGTCCCTGATCCTTCTCACCGCATGAAGCAGGCGGGAAATCGGACGCTGGACATTGCGGTACAACAACAAGGTCAGCAGTAAGACGAGAATAAGCAGGAGCGATACGGAAATATAAAAGAGAGCGCTGCTTAAAGTGATCGGGGAATATACGCTGTCCAGCCGGACAAAATCCACCAGATACCAGCCCAAACTGCTGGACAAGACGTAGTTCATTACATATTTGCCCTGCCCCGATTGCACGATTCGGCTGCCCTCTTCCCCAAGCTGCAATTCGTTCAGGGTGCCGGCGGCCATTTGTATCGTATCTTCGACCGATGTGCTGTTGGCAATAACGGTACCGTCAGGGGCATACAGGAACGGCTCGCTGTCCCCGTCCTGTTTCAATCGATTCAGCATATTGACCAGATTCTGGTCGGTGAAACGGACCTCCACGATCAGATCCTGCGTCGAAGCCGACGTTCTCATCCAGCTAAAAAAAGCTTGCCCTCGCAAATCCCGATGATAAGTCCAGTTCTGCTTATGGGCATGAGCCAGGTATTCGGCATCATACCTCGCCGACAAGTCGGTAGTCAGCAATTCACGATACTGCGTCAGGTACATTAAGATTTGGCTGTCCCAGCTGCTAGTTGCAATCTGCATGTTCAACATATCTGTGATCCGCTGCTGACTGTCGATTCGCTCCATGGGAGTGCTGCCTGAGCGCTCCGCCAGATAACTCTTAATCCCGTCATCATTGCTCGCAATCACCGAATATTTCGTTAGCTGATCGATCATGGTGTCCATCTGACTCATGAAAAATGTCAGTCGGTTCCGCTGGCCCTCCTCCACAGCCGAACGGACGACGTTGATGCTGACCTGATGGGAGTAGGCATACAGCAAAATAATGGGAATCACCAGGACCGCCAGCAATGTTGTAAGCTTCGCAAACGTACTTGTTCTTAACCGCTTCATCAAAAACATACCCCCGTGTCAGAGCGATTCGCTCTACTTCTCGCTGTCCATCAGTTCTTGCAATTGAACGTTTGCCGACTCGGCAGCACTTCCGACATCTTCGCCGATAAGTCCTTTCACCACGATACCGCCGATAATGTCCCGCGCTTCCTTCACGTGAATGACTTTGGGACGGTCATAGCTCATTCCGATCGGAATGGATTCATTGATCACTGGAATCAGCTCATCCGGAAAGCCGGAGATTCCTTCCTTGTCATGCCACAGCGAGCTCCGTGCTCCCGGATTACCGATCTTCTGGGCTTGCAGCACCATATCCCTGCCCGAAGCCCACTCGATGAAAGCCCAGGCTGCATCCTTGCGGGCAGAATTCGCATTGATGCCAATGGCCCATGCAGTGGTGCTATACGGCTTGCGACCGGCATCACCTGCCGGAAAGAGCGCATACCCGATCTTTTCCTTTGCTAATCCCGATTGCGATAGCAGGGAGTAGATCGCGCTGGCATCGGTAAAAAATACCGCCTTTCCTTGCGCAAAGAGATCTGCGGATTGCGGCCAGCTGTAACTGAGCGCATCGGGAGGCCCATAGTTTCCGAGCAGCCTTACGTATCGCTGAATCCCCTTGAGCGTTTCCTTTGTGTTCAATGCTGCTTTATCTGCATTTAGAAAATTCCCGCCCTCGGAGTAAACGAATGACGATAGCTGGGTTACGAGAGCGCTTCGCTGCCCTCTAGCGACAAATCCGTACATGCCATGCTCGGGATCATGCACCTGTTTAACCGCTGCTTCCAGCTCTTCTAAGGTTTGCGGGACTTCGATCCCCTTTTTCTCCAGCAGGTCTTTGCGATAGTATAGAATCTGCTGCTCCGTCGATAGCGGGACGGCAAGCAGCTTTCCGTTCACCGTTACCGATTCCAGCGCCGTTGAAGAGAAATCGGCGAAGTCGTAACGCGGGTCCGAAACGGCATACGATTCCAAGGGCGTTAACCAGCCGTTGCTCTCATACAGACTTAGCTCTTCCAACGGCCGAATCATGAACACATCGGGACTTTCACTACCTACCGTCATCTGCACGAACATCTTTTGGCTGAGCTGCTCATTGGTCAACGCTTGAAAATCCACCTTGATTCCCGTCTGCTTCTCAAATTCGGGAAGATGGGCGCGAAGGATGTCCGCAACCGGATTTTTAGCCATATATGCGGTAATCCGCACGTTGTCAAACGGGCGTTCCGGTTGGTGAGACATTCTGCTATCGGCCCCGTTCCTCCCCGCCATGCATCCGGCTGCCGAGACCATAATGACGACAATCCATAACACCATGCAGAAACGTCCTGCAAACTTCATAACTTCCCCTCCTGTCAGTCGGTCATAAATCGATATTAAAGCGTTTACAATGGAGAAGACACTGAAAAAATTTAACATCTGGTATACATATTTAGCCTTTCATGCATGGACCTAACTCACATTCAGCATTACGACAGACGAAATGGCCCTCTTTATCAATGACTTTATCAATAAAAAAAGCCGCCATGATGGCGACTTTACTTGCGCATATATTATTATCATCTGCATTCATATTGATAATAGTCTTGTGCATGCACTGCTTGAAATCCAACCGACTCGTACAACTTCAGCGCATGGTCGTTTTTCGTTTCGACTTCCAAATGCACCGAGTATCCGGCCGAGCTCTGTTCCTTCACGATGCGACGCAACGCTTTTCTGCCTATTCCTCGGCCTTGATATTCCGGCAATATGCAGAAACCATAGATCCACGCCTGCCCCTCTTCGTGGCTGACTCTAAGCTTCCCGACCGTTTCTTCGTTTACGTCAATCATAAACTTACTCGTATTATCAGCAAAATGATGGCTCTCCATCGCTTTGGCATCTTCTTCGTCCAATCCGAATGCTTCCACGGATAAGCGCACGCTTGTTTCATAATCTTCCAATGTTGCCTGCCTCAGTAGAATACCGTCCGAATCCTCAAGCGGCAATTCCTGCCACATCATTTGATGCTCCGTGAAAGCATGCTCCGCACCCAGCTGATGCAAAAAAGCCTTAGCTGAATCGGAGCCTGCAGGCGCATTCAACAAGATTTTCTTGTATCCGGCGAGTTTTACCTGTTCCATTCCGAGATGAAACAATCGCTGGAAATGCCCCTTTCGTCGTTCGGCAGGCTTTACCATGCCGCATACCTCGACGGTCGAACCAAAAGGATATAGCCCTAGAAACGCTACAAGTTCCTTTTCCTCATAATGAAAGAAATCCAGATTCTCCGTTTTGCGTTCTCTGAGCATTTCCCAATTCAGCTTTAATTGGATATGGTCATGAAGTTCGCACTCGGCTTGCAATCGTTCAATGTCTTTTAGCTGTTGTGTCGTTAGCATGTTACCTCCTTAACGGTTCTGAATGAATTTACGGTCTCGTGCTATTTCAAAATATGGGATAATACGGCTACCGGCTTCCGGCCGGGGATCAGCTGTCGGCCATCCGTATAACCCTCTTCGCGTCCCTCAAGCTCTTGGATGAGGACCGAACGCCAATAACGGATTCGTTCCTGCCGATCTTCGTCCCCGATTGCGTTGTGCAGCTCATTGGGATCATCAACCAGATCGAAGAACTGCTCCTTGCCTGTTTGGGAGAACCAGATGTATTTCTCCTTTCCGTCGGTAACCCAATGATTGGACTGAATCCCTTGAGCGTGCTCTCCATGAAGATGGGGACGCCAAGCCGGCTTGCTTCCCCCATCCCTTTCTGCTGACGCTAGTCTCCAGATGCTCTCGCCTTCGACCGTTTCCGGTATAGGCACGCCGGCCGCTTCCAGCAGCGAGGGCATGATGTCCCGCATTTCCACGACATGATCTGAAACCGTGCCGCTCTTCAGGCCTAAACGGTTGCCGGGATCGTTAACGATAAACGGCACGCGGGTGCTGCCTTCGTACGGAAGAGACTTTCGGAATAAATGATGGTCCCCCAGCAGCTCGCCATGATCGGAAGTAAACAGGATCACCGTGTTGCCTAGCTCCCCATATTCGTTCAATGATTGCAAAAAGCGTCCGATTTGGTGATCGATATGCGTGATCAGGGCGTAATAGGCAGCCATCGCTTTACGCAGACGGCGTTTCGGGACCAGCCCCCGCCCCGTTATAGGGGAGTATCCGGCCTGATCCGGGTCCTCCGTCTCCGCCCAATCGCCAACCGGTGGCTTCGGTATATCGGCATCCTCATACAGATCCAAGTAGGCCTGCGGAGGATCGAACGGAGGATGCGGCCTGACGAATGACATCCACAGGAAGAACGGCTTCCCGGGGTCCCGTCGACGCAAAAAATCAATCGACTGCGTTACCACCCAGTTGGTTGGATGCTGCATTTCCGCCAAATGCCAAGGACGAGCGACGGTTGATGAATTGCAGTCCAAACCCAGATCGGTCATATCGGCGCCCGGCACCCTCTCGCGGAGCCACTGCAAGTAATCGTCAACTTGATCGTAATGCTCCTGCATCGGAATGCCGTGGTTATTGCGGTTGTGGTGCAGGTAACCATCGTGAAGCATTACATTGTGGAACCCGAGCAGATTGCGTGCAGGGTAAACATGCATCTTACCGATACACTGCGTGTGATAACCGGCTTTAGCCAATTCCCCAGGCAGCGTCTCCTTGTAATTCCACGGGACGCAGTCTTGATAGCCGACGCGCCCGTGAACGCGCTGGGATTGGCCGGTGAAGATCGCCGCTCTTGCAGGTACGCAGGTGGGTGTGGCCGAATACGCACGGCTGAACCTTACGCCGCTCCTTGCAAGCTCGTCCAGATTGGGCGTTTCCACCACAGGGTGACCTGCTATGCTAAGGCAATCAAAGCGCATCTGATCGACCGTAATGAGCAGCACATTCGGCCTTCCCTGGTGTTGAGTCGAATTCATCATATTCCCTCCTCGGCATGATACGGATATCTATTTGATCATACCTTGTTGCTGAGGGTTGTCAATTGCTCCTTTAGAAGGTGCGGTTCTCCCATACATACGACGGAATCTCCCAATCCCCGTTTCCCAATCTGTATAATACGGCCATCTGCAGCTATTTGTTTCGCAAAGACATTAAAAGACCTGATTGCAGACGGATGTGCATCCCATCTGACAATCAGGCCTAACCGTTTCCTTACTCTGCGATTATCCGTAACAGCGCCGGGTGAATTACGACGGTTATGAATCCACCATTCCTTGCCGTGATCGCAGTTGGCATAAATGCCGTCGATCGCATTGCGCGCAAAGAAGGCGGGATCATTTCAGGTTTCCACGTTGGCGTGAGCATGCGGGTAAGCGTTGGAATCATGCTTCTGGTGCAACTCTCACGACAATAAACATCAATGATTATTTTTCGAGTGCAAATAGAGCTGCTGTTGTTCCATGAATCTGAGTCGTATCAAAAACAGGGATATTCGTATCTTCCTGTTTAATAAGAAGACCAATTTCTGTGCAGCCAAGTATGACTCCTTGGGCACCTTGCTTCTGTAATTGGTTGATCACACGCAAATATTCGTTCTTGGATTGTTGAGAAATGATACCCAAGCACAATTCTTCATAAATGATATGGTTGATAAGTTGTATGTCATCTTCATCAGGAATCAGCACATGAATGCCGGCAGTAATCAGTTTTTCCTTGTAGAAATCCTCAGTCAGCGTGTATTTGGTTCCAAGCAAAGCTACGTGATCTATGCCGCTTTCTATGAGCTTCTTCGAAGTGGCATCTGCAATATGAATAATGGGAATACGGATTCTTTGCTGAATGATTGGAGCAACCTTATGCATCGTATTGGTGCAGATTACGATAAAATCCGCACCTCCCCTTTCAAGGTTTACGGCAACATCTCCTAAAATTTCAGCGCTCTTGTTCCAATTTCCAACGGCCTGGCATTCTTCGATTTCTTGGAAATCCACGCTGTATAACAAAATTTTTGCGGAATGCAGCCCACCCCGTTGTTCCTTTACGACCTCATTTATAATCTGATAGTACATCACGGTGCTCTCCCAGCTCATGCCTCCGATGAGTCCAATTGTTTTCATCATTGCCTCCGTAAGATTCAATTTTTCCTTGTCATTACTCTAATGTAAACAGATGTTATGATCAACGCAAGCAGCAGCCGGCATAACTGGTCGACAAGATGGCAGTCGTCCCCAATACCAGGAATCCGTTAATCATGGTAAGCAGCTGCCCTGGCGCCTACGCTGCCAGTGGATCATGGAATCAGATCAGCCGATCAGGATCCATTCAAAAAAAGGACACTGCCCAAATCAGGCAGTGTCCTTACTCTCTCTATGACTCGTAACCATTCCATTACAAGGTCATGGCATGTCCATACTTCGCAAGGAACGCTTCCTTAGCTTTGTAGTCCTTCATCACGCTGCCGACGCATCGCCAGAAGGATCGGTCATGATTCATATGCAAGAGATGACAGAGTTCATGAATGACCACATAATCAATGACCTCGATGGGCGCCATCGCGAGGCGATAGTTGAAGGTAAGATGCTTTGCCGAGCTGCAGCTGCCCCATTTCGTTTTGGAGTCCTCGATGATGAAGGATTTCGGCGTGACTTTCAGCTGCTTCTGATAAATTCGGATGCGCTCCGCAATCATCTTCTTGCAGCTTGCGAAGTAAAATCTCTTCAGATCCCGTTGAAGCTCTTCTTCCGTTCGCCCGTCCGTCTCGATTAACTCATGAAGCGAATAATATTGCCCAAGATGAAGGAATTTGCCTTCATCCTCGTAAGCCTTGACCTTCGAAGCCGTTCGGGCTGCCTCGATCGCTTGCAATTGCTTCACGATTTTACTCCCGTGCCGCCTTACGGCGTTGATCACCATCTCATCGCTTGTACGATTCGGCGCCTTCACCGTGATCAGACCCGATGGGTGGACTTGGATCGAAAGCTTTTTGCGTGGACCGTATTCTACATGACATTCGATTTGTTGTTGTTCTATTTGGATTTTCATCTATCACCAACATCGTTTCCGTAAGTTTTTATTATCAGATGGCGGAAAATCGTTTAAGCCTCACGACTGCATCTCGTTTTCGATTCGTTTCATAAAGTCTTCGGCCGCACTGTAGCCGAGTTGTTTAAGATACCAATTGTTGGCCGCCGCCTCGATCAGACTGGCTACGTCGCGACCCGGCTGAAGCTGAACCTCGATATGAGGAATTTGGATGCCTAGATATTCCGTAAATTGAGGCACGGCCTCCAGCTCGTTGTTTAGGGAATTTTCACGCCAAGGCACCAATTCAATGTCGAGCACGATTCGCGTCTCATCCTGAAAAGCCGTTCGCCCGTATTGACGCACCACATTGATCAATCCGATGCTTCGCAGCGCAAGGAACTCCCGGGTTGTCTCATTATGCGTTCCGAGAAGAGTCGAAGGGCCCAGCTTTTTGAGCACCACGATATCGTCCGCCACAAACCGATGGCCCCGCCGGATAAGGGTGTGGGCTGTTTCGCTTTTGCCAATACCGGATTTGCCGCGGAGCAGGATTCCTATCCCGGATACATTCACGCATACCGCATGGATCGACATCTCCGGAGCCAGCGTCTTCACCAAATAACTGTTCAACTTGGCAATAAACTCCGTTGTCGTCTCGGTCGTACGCAACAACGGTATTCCTTCCTGATTGCAGAATAGGGTCAGATAAGGGATCTCCTGCTGTCCTGAGGTGACAATAAAGCACGGCGGGTGATATTTGACGATATTCCCGATATGCAACTTGCGTTCTTCTATGCTAAGCGTCAATAAATAGTTAATCTCCTTACGGCCGAGCACCTGGACTCGCTCCATCGGGAAAAAATCGAAATACCCGACAAACTCCAGACCCGGTCTGTGCGTCTGCGGACGGGTAATCATTCGATCCATGCGATTGGCGCCTGCAAGTACTTCCAAATGAAATAACTCCGTAAGACTTTGAACGGTAATCGACTTCATGTTGTTCTCCTCCTGCGGCTATAAGTGTTCCTGAAAAGGCCTGATCATTATTGCAGCATTCGGATATATTCAACGGCCGACGGGTACTTTCCTGCAACTCATTGTTCGAAGGCTGGATGAACGACAGCCTCGCACCGATTTGACGGATATGGTTACCGTCTGCCCACAAGATGAATTAAGGGTAGACCATTTCCCCAATTGGACAGGGCTTAGATATCTCATAATAAGGGCTGCGTGGTAGTTCATCTCCGTTTCTTGACATACGCCAAAGAACGGCTATCAGGAGACCAATCCAGCAGCGTGTACAGTTCGATGTGTAGGCAATCCACTCTTGGACGATACCATGGGAAACCGTTTGCAAAGCCAACATCCTCTCTTGAATCATCTGATACTT
>Ga0209784_100385_pt1 | contig 20320 bp, 24 predicted proteins | sample AraplaCvi_mLB_r2_2_FD_184284 | JGI IMG/M metagenome (GOLD analysis project Ga0209784, IMG submission 184284) | Arabidopsis root microbial communities from North Carolina, USA - plate scrape CL_Cvi_mLB_r2 (SPAdes) (version 2) | ecosystem: Host-associated > Plants > Roots > Endosphere | place: USA...
GTAAATAATTTTTTGGACATGTTTGTACGCTCCGATAGTTGTTTTTCTTATTATAAACTTAAAAACAAAAAGACCCTATAAGATGACCTTTTTAAAGTGTCTATCCTATAGGGTACATTTTACATTTGCTTCGACCTTTTTTATAACAGAGTTATTAATTTTCCCATTTAATAAACTAATCATTTAATCCTTTACCATCAAGGATGTGTTGCGTGTATTTTTCAATTCTGGACACGCGAGTTTTGGATTGTTTAGGTTGTGAGAAATGTAGAATGTATGCTCTTTGTCGTCCTGGCGTCAATTTTTCAAAAGCCGTTTTTAAGATAGGCATTTCATTGAATTTATGGTGAAGTTCTTCAGGAATTATGTATTCCTTATGCTCTTTCATAGGCACTTCTAAACCTGCTTTTTCAACTTCGATGGCTTCAAGAATATAATCTTTTATAATTGTTTCCATGCCAACTATTTCTTGAACGTTGGTGAAACGAATTTGGCGCGCCGCCTGTACATTTTCAGTCTGTTGAATTAGAATCCCATGAGCATCCTTTAACAAGGCTCCTTTATGAAACAGAAGCGCACAATAATCTTTAAAACCATGTATTAACACGATGTTTTTTTTCCCAAGCGTATAACAAGGATGCATCCATTTAAATTCTTCAGTCAATTCACAATCCAGAACGATATTTCTCAACGCCGAATATTCTTCCTGCCACTTTTTGGCTTTACCTAAAAATTCATCAACCTTTGGATTCATTTTGCTACTTGTCATCAACGAACACCCCTCTACGATTTTTTAATCGGCTGATATTCTCTAATCGATTTATCATAAAACATTAACTAGTGTCATGTCTAGTTAAAAGAAGGGGACTAATAGCGCTCATTTACAAAAGAATATTGATGAGTTGAAAAAGCGTTTGATACATGTAGCTTCAATCTTTTTTGTATTTTTTTATTGTAAAACATTATACTTTTGGTAAAAAATTAATTCATCACCAAAATTTTCGGACGACTTTTGTTAAAACGTCTACTATATAAATAGTTGATCTTAGTTCCGACTGGGCGACTCCTCGGGGATCAGCAATAGAGGAACCAAGCCTAAAAGCATCACATCCTGTCATAACACCTTCGTAACCAACATCGTGTTGGTCAGAGAACCTGCAGCGTAGCGGATGTTTTCTGTAGCGAAAGCAACAAAGCACTCAGTCTGAACGGAAATCAACCACACGTTTTGGTGATGATATGAAATATTAGGATATATTAGTATATAATGTTTATTGGAGTGTGTTATTTAAAATAAAGCTAAGTAGGAGGAGAATCATGAAAAAATTTTTTATGGTGTTACTAGTAGCATTTGTTTTTGCAGTAATACATCCAACAAAATCGGAAGCGAAAGTGATGTATGATGGAGCAGAGGTTGTAAAAGACCAAACCGGAAAAATGACCTTTAAAAAAGACATCAAGGTATACAAGAAAAATCCAAATGGTACGTTTGATTCGTTAGTGGTCAAGCGAAATAATTTCTTTAGAACGTATGATATTGAAAAATATGATGGCAAAACATTTTACCAGATGGGGCAATATCGGGTACAAGCAACGGATTTGGTAGTTTTCAAAGAAGTACCAATAAAAATTCGTTCATCTTTCTATAACAATCCAACTTATATCTTTATTAATCATGATAGTAATACCGCAACTTACGGAATGTGGTTCAATGAAAGAACCAACCCTGGTTTTTCTTTTACAAACAATGGACAAATAATTTCTTATTGCGGTCCGAATGATGTTAGTTCTAAAGAGTGTATACAGTATCCTGGTACAGATCTTAAAATCTCTGAGTCGAAAAGAAGCGAAAAAGGCGTGCGTTTTGAGCTAACAAAAGATACAGATTTTAAACTCGATCCAATTAAAGGATCTGCAACGATAAGTACATTGAAAAAGGGAAGTATTTTATTTTCAGAAGGTCTAGAAATTAATGGTTATCTAAATGTAACTTGGAAAAAAGATGACAACAACGAATCCACACATTGGATTCCAGTGAATTTATTAAAACCAGTTGGAGAGAAGTAATTAGGAATTTACAAAGCTCTCTTAAGCGCTGCTCTATCTAGTTTTTATGTTAATTGTAAATAAAGGTACCCTCTAAGAAAGACTTTTTTAGTGTCTATCTTAGAGGGTACTTTTATAGTGCTTCATTTAGCTGTATTTGTAGGGTATAAAGTAGGGCTATTTAAAGAATAAGTCGCTAAGTCATTATCTATGGAGGACAAGCATGTAGAGAACGTCCAGTACTGTTTTAAAACTGGCTAAGTGAGACCAAATATAGAAAATTGGCTAGAATTTCAAATAGAAAAGTAATCCAAATCGATATAGTGTGATTTATTATTAATTTAAAGGAATGGTAGGAAGAAAGGAATGAAGATTATTGATCTTTAAAGAAATTCAAGATTTGCTTGATGATCTCAATTCGTTTGCCAGACAGATTGCAAATGTAAGATTATCAAATTTATTATTTGATGTATATGAATTTAGAGATGAATATGTAATGCAAGTAGATTTAATATTTGCGGAAAAAAGTCAATTTGATAATATTCAAGAGGCATTTTCTGCAATATTTAAAAAAGAATTGTTCGATGGAGAGGAATGGGATATCAATGATGAACCAAATTCTTCTGATGAACAATGGATAACAATGCTTGAAAAATGGGTTAATACTTATTACCCCAAAGAAAATATTTGTATTGAATCAATGAATACAGATGATTTTTTAGGTAGATTTAAAAATGAGTTATCTTATCTTAATGCGCCAGAATCAATTATTAAAAAGCTTTTAACTAGATTGAATCATATTGAAATTATTCAAGTAAAAAAAGGACATGTGTATGATTGAACTGCACCCCAATTGTTAGACACATCTAACAATTGGAGGTGCAGTTTTTCTATGGCTAAATATACTGTAGAAGATAAATTACAAGCAGTTGAGCGTTACTTAAATGGAAATGAAAGTGCTAATAAAATAGCTAAATCTTTGGGGACTGATAAACAGGCAATTTTTAAATGGGTTAAGCAATATGAATACAATGGTGCGGAAGCTTTTATTAAGCCATATACAAATTACACACTAACGTTAAAAATGGATGTACTAAATTTTATGATTGAAAACGGTACGTCCTTAAACGAAACGGCAGCAATTTTAAAATACCTGCCCCTTCAACAATTAGTGTTTGGAGAAAGCAATTTGAAACTCTAGGATTAGATGCCCTTCAATCAAAGAAAAAATATTGAGCCTGTCGGAGTTAAATGGCGTGTTAAGACAGGAACATTTACGGGAATGAATGCAGCACAAGCAGGAGCAAATAAATTAAAACAGCTAAGTTAGCCCAAGTAACAAATATTGTTGCAGAATGATTTAAAGCCTAGGTACTCAAATTAATTTTGAGCCTTGGTATTTTTGGTTTAAATTTAAAGCTGAAATTGACATTTTTGTGAAGAATATTATTTTAGAGAACAATCAAATCTAAACGAAGATTTCAAGTGTTTAAACAAAAAATTTACCAAAAGAATACTTTTGTATTATAAAAGAATCATAGGAGCGCCTAAAAGTGGCGGTATATGTGGCGTGAATTGGCGGCATTATAAATGGTTAATAGAACACCGCAAAAAAATAACGGTAGGAACGCCAAATATTGGCGTTAAATTACCATTGAATTGGTATTAATGGGAATGATAGGATGTATGTACTCGAGGAAAATATTTGCTATAGCAAACAGTAAGTATAAATAAAATGGAGGCGATCATCTTGAAACTAATTAAAAAATCAAATATGAAGCTAACAATTGTGGTAACAATGATAATAAGTTTATTTATTCTTCCGTTTGGATCAACAGCAATGGCTACTGAAGATTTTGAACAAAAGGGGACAATTATTGCGGAATCTGTTTATTACAATACACTAACAAAAAAATACGAATTTGATACTGAATTTGCTTTAAGTAATGGTTTGACAACGAACGAGGTAAACAATGCTGAAGCCTATTTTGAAAGTTTATCAGTGACTGAAGTAGAGCAGATGAATAATGAGATTGGTTTTGACGAAAGCTTAGAAATGCAAAATAGTGAAATAACACCTAGTTTCATTCCTGCAATTCCTGCAATTTTAATTCCTATCGCAAAATATTTGATAGGAACGGCAGGTGCAGTTATTATTTATCATGTAATTACTTATGGTATTATTAAAGCGTGCAAAAATTTAAAAGGTGAATATTGGTTCTTTACAGATTTTTGTGAAACAAATGGATGGCTTTAATAGAAAATAATAACTGAGGAGGGTTTACTTATGAAATTTTTAGATAGTAATTTTTTTATTTTTATTTTGGCTTTTGTAATTGCTATTGCGTTTGTCAACCCACCTGTAATGTATGATTTTAAAAGTATAATTTATTTTTCTATTTATTTAATGATTTTAATTTCAGCTGGATTTGTTACATTAAAGTTTTTATTTAAGATGTTTGATTTGGCTGTTTTGAAATTTAGTAAGAACTGAAAATTCCGTTTTACATGTCTATAAGTGAGAAGTCAACTCGTTAATGGGTTGACTTTTTTTGGTTTTATATATCTATATGCTTAAATGCACTGTTCCAAGCAATACTTTTTTATGTAAGTAGCTATTCAATGACCAACAAAAAAAGATTGAAGCAAGAAGCCCCAATCTTTTTTACTCACACATTCTTGTACACACGCTCACCGTATTTTAAAAGCCCCAATCTAGCCCCACTTAGCCCCAAATAGTAATATACATCAACTTGCTAAATGCATAATGGAGCTATTATCTAAAAACGTTGATATACCAATGTTTCGAGGGTCCTTTGTGATTAACTTGCAAAACCGTCACTTTACATTTGGATAAATCATCGTTGCAGGGTCCACATATTCATCGAACTGTTCCTCTGTTAGTAAACCAGATGCAATCGCGGCTTCTTTTAATGTTGTGCCTTCATTATGTGCTTTCTTCGCAATTTTTGCCGCATTTTCATAACCGATATAAGGGTTTAATGCAGTTACAAGCATTAGTGAATTTTGTAAATTATGGTTAAGTACTTCTTTATTTGGCTCGATACCGACAGCGCAATGATCATTAAATGATTTCATTGTGTCTGCTAGTAAACGAGTTGATTGTAAAAAATTATAGATAATAACTGGTTTGAAGACATTTAGCTCAAAATTACCTTGGGAAGCGGCAAAGGCAATTGTTGCATCATTACCAACAACTTGTGTAACAACCATGGTCATCGCTTCACTTTGAGTTGGATTTACTTTACCAGGCATTATAGATGAGCCTGGCTCGTTTTCTGGAATCGTAATTTCACCAATACCAGAACGAGGACCACTCGCTAACCAGCGAACATCATTGGCAATTTTCATTAAGTCAGCTGCAAGAGCCTTTAATGCGCCATGTGCGACAACAGCTTCATCATGACTCGTCAGTGCATGGAATTTATTTGCAGCCGAAGTAAAATGTTTTCCTGTTAATTGACTTATTTCTGCTGCTACACGGTCACCAAATTCGGGATGTGCGTTAATACCTGTTCCAACTGCTGTTCCACCAATCGCTAATTCCTTCATATATTCAATATTTTGGACAATCATTTGCTCAGATTTAGCAAGCATTGCTACCCAGCCACTAATTTCTTGACCTAAAGTTAAAGGTGTAGCATCTTGTAAATGTGTACGACCAATTTTAATAATATCTTTAAATTTTTCTGCTTTGTCATCAAGTGTTTCTTTTAGTAAGCGTAGTCGCGGCAGTAAATAATCTTCAACTTTTAATACTGCAGCAATATGCAAAGCCGTTGGGAAGGTATCGTTTGAGCTTTGAGATTTATTGACATCATCGTTTGGATGGATGCGTTCAGCCTCGCTAACATTTTGTAAAAGTTGGTTTGCACGGTGAGCAATTACCTCATTGACATTCATATTTGACTGTGTACCACTACCAGTTTGCCAAACTACAAGAGGGAATTGATCGTCCCATTGACCCATTAAAATTTCGTCTGCTGCTTGCACAATCGCATGTGCTTTTATATCTGAAAGCTTACCTAATTTATTATTGGCTATCGCAGCACTTTTCTTTAAAATGGCCATTGCTTGAACTAGCTCAATAGGCATTTGTTCTGTTCCGATTTGGAAATTTTCTTTACTGCGCTGCGTTTGAGCACCCCAAATTTTATCTGCAGGTACTTTAATTTCACCCATAGTGTCTTTTTCAATACGATAATCCATGTAAAACAGCTCCTTTATTTATGTAAATCTCTCCAATTAAGTAAACATTCGACGGAGAATTAAACTTCTTTCAACGGGTGTCAAACAGCTGTTGATAGAAGTTAAAAAAAGATATTCTTAGTCTGATGTAAGAATATCCGTTTGATACATGCTTATTTCAAAAAAATAGGGGGATGCTGAACTAAGCATTTTGGAGTAAGAAATAATCTATTGATAATGATAATTGTTATCAATTAAAAAGTCAAATGCTTTTCTTGAAGACGATTTTATCGTTGAGAATAATTCGCAATGGATTTTTCTCTTATAGTTCGATTCCCTTTTTTTTAAAGTTAAAACGCTACCATTAAATGATAGCGTCGGAAGGTGAATAGGGAAGAGCTATCTCTTTTTCTTGCCAATTTCTTTTAATGGTTGTTTTTTAGCTATTTTTTCAAAAATGATACTTACCTGATAGTTGTTGTCGTCTATTTGAACAATCTGAACAACTTTAGCTTTACGTCCTTTAATTTTAATGTTCTCTTCGACAGTAGGTAAATTTACGAGCAGCTGACTTAAAACAGACGTCTTGTTTTCATAGAAATGAGTTACAAACATAATCCTTCTCCTTATAAATGTTTTAGTAAACCTAGAAAAAAACCTTCCTTTATTATTGCTTGTATGTAATGTAAAAGAGACAGGGGTTTATGAGGATAATGAGCAAGGGGAAGGTTTTACTCAATGTATGATAAGAGCTAAAAATCTAGAACATTTTTAATTGGGGTAGAGCATAGAGAAAAGATTTTAATCCTGAAGATTGAAATGGATATTAAGATCACTAAATTTTTAATTATATTCAGAATTATTTATATTTTACCAATTTTTAAAATTTTATCTTTATTTTTCCTTTAATTTCTATTAAACTATAAATAGACTTAAACCAAAGGGAGGAATAAAATGAAAAAAATTACTATTAGGTTGTTCTTTATGCTTATCTTTTTATTAGTGCCAATGAATGTTTTTGCAGATGAGTCTTTAGGTGAATTTTCATTTGATCCAAGTAAAATGTCACATCCTTATGACATGGTAAACTCGAAAGGTGAAATCATTAAATATGAGGAGTTTAATGTTAGCAATTCGTCATTAATTAATGAAATACCAAGTGTTCAAGGTTCGGGAGAAATTTCGCCCATCCAGATTGATTCAATAATGGAAGGTCACTCGTTTATCGATATTACACCACCACCAGTTGTTATTAATGATTCTACTGCTAGAGGACCATTACAAATATCACCACGCATTGTCATCGGTGACGATAGTAGAAAAAAAGTAGAGAATACTAAAGAATTGCCATATAGTGCAATTACGTATATCGAAATAAATTGGCCTGATGGAAAAGGTGGTTCTTGTACAGGTTCTTTAGTTGGCAAAAATAAAGTTTTAACAAATGGACATTGTGTAATAAACCCAGAAACAAAAGAAACTATAACTAGTGCAAAGGTTTACCCTGGCGTAAGTAATAGTGTTGGATTATTTGGTTCTTATAAAGTTAATGATTATTATGTAGCTGCTAATTGGGCTTCAACTGGTTCGAGCTCTGAAGACTTCGCTATCCTTGTTTTGGATATATCAAAAGACAATAAACAGGCGGGAGATGTTGCAGGAACTCTTGGAATCAAACAGGTGAATAATCTTCTTAATCAAAATATCGGTATTTATGGTTACCCGGGAGATTTAATGCAGGCTAGTGGTGAAATTTCTCAATTTGGTACGAGAGGAAATATTACTAGAGAGGATGCTTCTGTAGCCTTTTATACAATTGATACTGCACCAGGACAATCGGGTTCAGCATTAATAAACACTGATAATCAAATTATAGGCGTTCATAGAGGTTCATTTGTTATTAATGGGAACCCGATGAATGGAGGACCTAAGATGAACTCTTATATGTTTAATTTTATTTCCAAAGCTTTAGAGTAAAACTACTAATAATGTAGACAAACTGAGAATTTCGGTTTGTCTATTTTTTTTTGACGCTAAAAAAATAAGAGCTGACTGAATTGAGCATCCCAAAACATAAGGTGGTATATCTTTTTGGTAGACATTCTTTAAGGATAAAAAAATAGGGGGTTGTAATAAAGACATAAACGGAATGTAAGGGAAATTATTTTCGAAATTAACAGATTATGTTTAATATTAGCTGTAACGAGAAAAATAGCAGTTCAAAATGGAAGTCAGTCTGATTATGCTAGTTCATTATTTTTTGTAAATCGCTATATTATGGCATAATTTTATTATTTTTTATTGCAACTTTCGACATATTTTTTTATTTATTTCTCGGGAAATATTTCACGGATATTGTAGTTACAACGGTATTTTTAATGCTCATAATATAATTTTTGTACTTAGGAATTAGGTAGTGTTATAAGTCAATTTCAATGATGAGTTTATGATTTGTACTAATGTTTTGACTTTTCGGCGTTGATTTCCTTTATAGCTATGCGTGGCTTATGTTTGGCAAAAAGCGTAGGCACGTTATAATAGTAGTAAGGGAGGAAACGAAATGTATTTAAAATCATGTAAGGTATTACAGGGAGAAATTGCAGTGAAAGATCAATATCCCTTTAATATACCAAGTTTGCAGGATTTACAGGAACTAGAGTTTCCTACGAACGTTACCTTCTTTGTAGGGGAAAATGGCTCTGGGAAATCAACCCTATTGGAGGCTATAGCTGATCGCTGTGATTTTAATACAGCGGGGGGCGGCCGTCAAAATATATATGAAGTACATAAAGCGGAATCTGCACTTGGAGAATTCCTCCGTTTATCATGGTGGCCAAAGGTTTCAAATGGCTTTTTCCTACGTTCGGAAACGTTTTATCAATTTGCGAGTCATATTGATTTGTTGGATAATCATCCAAATAAGTATGCCGCTTTTGGTGGTAAGTCGTTACATCATCAATCACATGGGGAGTCCTTTCTTTCGCTGTTTATGAATCGCTTTAAAGGGAAGGCCATTTATTTATTAGATGAGCCTGAAGCGGCGTTGTCACCAACGAGACAGCTGAGTCTCCTCAAAATTATCAAAGATTTAGAGCATGAGGCACAATTTATTATCGCCACACATTCACCTATTTTACTTGGCTATCCAAATGCTACAATTTATAGTTTTGATAATGGGGAGATTGAAGCTATTCGTTATGAGGATACTATACATTACATTGTTACGAAGCGTTTTTTAAATGCACCGGAAACCATTTTTTCAGAGTTATTTGATGAGGAGAGAGAATCATGAATCAACGTAAAGGCTTAGTTATGCGAGAAATTCGGTTAGATGAAATGGCACAGTTTATAGATTTGCTTAATTATGTTTTTCAAATGTCCATGTCCATTCATAAAGATCGTCGCTTTGTGAATGCCAAAAGTAAGCAATTTAATGAAGGACATGCAATTGGTTGGTTCGATGGCTCACATCTTGTATCTCAAATTTTATGCCTACCTTTTGAGGTAAACGTTCATGGTAGGATTTATGAAATGGGAGGCATCACTGCTGTCGGAACGTACCCTGAATATTCTGGGCATGGTTTGATGGAAAGCCTTATTATTGAGACCCTAGAGCGGATGCGAAACGAAGGACAATGCATATCCTATTTATTCCCATATTCTATCCCTTATTACCGAAAAAGGGGTTGGGAAATTATGAGTGATATTGTGGAATTTCAAATCAAAGATACGCAGCTTCCTCGCTACGGTGGCCTAAATGGAAAAATCCGTCGTGTCGATCCGAAACATGAAGACGTTGTGACTATTTATGCGCATTATTCAAAGAAAACGCACGGTGTCATGGTTCGTAATAGTATCGCATGGAATGAAAAGTTTCAGGAAGATTTTTGGGAGGAAAAATTTATCGATAGTGATGTCAACCTCCAGGCAGCGGTTTATTATGATGAGGATGATATACCACAGGGTTATATGTTTTACCGTATTATGGAAGAAAATTTTTACATCGACGAAATTGTCTATTTGCAGGAAGAAGCGCGTAAAGGTTTATGGAATTTTGTCTCAGCACATAACTCAATGATTTACAACGTCTATGGTAAAACAACAGGCAATGAAGCCGTTGCCTTTCTGTTAGAGGATAGTGAAATTATTCAGAAGGTATCCCCTTATTTTATGGCACGAATTGTTGACGTAAAAGAATTTCTGTTACGCTACCCATTCACGGGGAATGATTTTCAGCTTAGACTAGCTGTTCGTGATCGCATTGTTGCATGGAATAATGGTACATTTGTTATAACGAAGCAAGACGGAAAAGTTGCAGTTGAAAAGGTAAGTGAGACACAGTCAGAAAATGCTATTCAACTAACAGTACAAACACTTGCCACGATGCTACTAGGCTATAAACGACCGAGTTATTTAGAAAAAATTGAGCGTTTACAAGGCAATGCCATTGAAATTGCACTACTAGAGACTGTACTACCAGTAGGCATTCCAACGTTTATTGATTATTTTTAAAAAATTTTTGGGGGATTTGTGCAGAGACAGCTGTACAAATTCCTTTTTTATTGGTTCAAAAGAAAACGAATCAGGTCAACGTAAGAACTGCTCAGCTCCAAGAGAAAACCGCAATCTGCACCCAAAGACTCACTAGGGATAAAAACTATTGGACAAGAAGAGTGGAACATGTTGAATGTGCTGATAAAAACATATGATGATCGAGATAAAGAGTAGCCATAACCCATGCAGTTATGGCGTATTATTCCGTAATCCAAGCTTTTCTTAGCAGTTTTACACCGAGAATGATATCCTCCATTTCTAATTTACTAAAGCCTAATTGTATAATAGGTATAGAGCTTGGCTGTTGTAGAAAATATGGGCTAGTTGGGTAGACCTTGACTCCGTATTGTTGTGCATTTTGAATGAGCTGCTCTTCTGAACATTGAGTTTGCACCTTCACTAATATATAAAGCCCAGATTGTTCTCCAAGTATCGTAATTTTTTCTCCGAACTGTTTGTTAAGCTCCTCTACAAGAGTATTTATTTTATGTTTATAGGTGATACGCATTCTTTTAATATGCCGTGTCCATTCACCTTGTTCCATGAATTTTCCCATTGTTAATTGATGTAAGGACGAGGCGTTATGTTCAAAATAAGCAAAGCGTTCTTTATATGGCTGTATAAGTGATTGCGGTAGTACCATATAGCTTAAACGAATAGCTGGTAAAAATGATTTTGAAAATGTCCCCATATAAATCACACGTGACTTGTCGAGTGAGGCAAGAGCAGGAAATGGCTGTTGCGTATAACGAAATTCACTATCATAATCATCCTCAAGTATATAACCATCAACTTTTTTAGCCCACTGAATTAAAGCTTGACGCTGCTGAATGCTCATGGAAACGCCGTATGGAAAATGATGAGAAGGTGTGACATAGAGTAAGCGCGAATGTAAATGTTTTAAATGCTCAAGCTTTGCACCTTTTTCCGACACAGGTAAAGTTTCTATTTGAAAGTCATGCAGTTTGAACGCTTCTCGTGCACCGTTGTAGCCAGGGTCTTCTAAAATAACACTTGGGAAATGTTTCTTTAATAGAAAGCCTAGATAAATTAACATTTGTTGCGTGCTACTACCGATAATAATGTCCTCTTCATTTACATGAACGCCACGAGCTTGAAGCAAATAATGTACAAGCTGTTCTTTTAGAAGCTGCTCACCGAAAGGGTCGCCATATTCATAGCATTTTTGTAAAGGTAACACTTGATTAGCCATTTGCCGCCATATTTTTAAAGGGAAATGTTGTTGATCGACAGCTCCAGCCCGAAAATCAATGATGACATCTCCACTGTTAGTTTTAGTTTCTTGACTAAGGCTGGGCCGTTCCTCCTCCTGAAAAAAAACTTTTTCAAATTCATTCACGAAATAGCCCTTTCGTCTTTCACCACGTATGTATCCTTCCGCTACGAGTTGTTCATAGGCAGTTAAAGTTGTATTCCGACTAACATGTAAAGTTTCGGCTAGCCTTCGAATAGAAGGAAGCGAATCATTCGTTGTTAATCTCCGTTGTTCGATTAACCATTTGATTTGTTGATAAATTTGTTTATATTTTGCCTCTTCATCTGTAAATAAGAAAATAAAATCGTCCATAAAGTCCCTCCTTGACATGTTGGAATGTAAAAAACTGTTTCTTTTTAAATGTCAGTTAGTTTTTTATCATAATACAAGAATTACATAGTAAAAGAAATGGGGAGAAACGATTATGGAGATTTGTACAGTTACCTTGGCAACTGTTGGAGAGGTCGTGCCATTATTTAATGCCTATCGAGAATTTTATAGTCAACCATCAGATTTAGCACAGGCTGAGCGGTTTCTAATGGAGCGTTTAAATAAGGAGGAATCGGTAATTTTTTTAGCTTATTTGGATGCGCAGCCAGTTGGTTTTGTCCAGCTATATCCTATTTTTTCATCATTTGCAATGAAGCAGGCGTATATTCTAAACGATTTATTCGTGGCAGAGCATGCTAGGAAACAAGGTGTAGCACTGGGTCTAATTGAACAGTGTTATTCTTACTGTTTACAGAAAGAAGCGCGTTATATAGCTTTAGAAACAGCGACAGACAACGTTCGCGCTCAAAAATTATATGAGAAGCTCGGGATGAAAGTAGACGATGGAGTATTTCATTATATTAAATATTGGTAAGAGGAGTTTTGAATAATGACTGTAGCAATCAAACAATTAACAACGCAGCAGGAGTGGATGGAAGCATATTACGTTCTCGTGCAGCTTCGTACGGAATTAACAGTAGAAAAATACCTCCAATTATTAAAAGAAATGACCCAAGATGGCTATTTGTTATTTGCTTTATACGAAAATACGAACATTGTGGCTGTCGCCGGATTAAGTTGGAGAGTCAACTTTTACAGTGAACGCCATATTTTTGTCTATGATTTAGTGACAGATGAGAAGTATCGTTCATTAGGTTATGGAGAAATATTATTGCACTATCTTCACAAATGGAGCAAAGAAAATGGCGCGCACTATATTGCTTTAGAGTCTGGTATTCAAAGGACTAGTGCGCATCGTTTTTATGAAGATCGATTAGGATATGAAAAATGGTGCTTTTCTTTTCGACAAGCATTGTGATCAAAGGAATATGATTTTTTTAAACCTCACACACTAGTGAAAACATGAAGGAGGTTTAACATGAAAGCATCATTCAAAAAACTAATTCTCACGAGCCTGCTTATAATGAGCTTTACACCAATTTGTTATGCAAATAATGTAATTCAACAACATGCAAATGGTGAAGATGGACAGCTTGTTTACCATGTGAAATACGATTATGCTGCTATTTGTAAGGTGCTTGGGATAACGCAAGACGTCTATGATCAATACTGGAAAGAAGGTCTTTCTATTGTCGATATGGCAAAAAAGGAAGGGATAGAACGTCGTGAGATTGAAAGCTATTTTATCACTTTCCACTATCAAGAAATGCAAAAGTGGCGTAAGAAGGGTGCAATGAATGAGCGTCATTATTTTAATTTAGTTTATGATTTAAAAGATGACATTAAAGAATTTATTGAGCGGAATCCAAATAAAGAGTGAAAGCGACTAGAGTTTTTCTAGTCGCTCTTTAAATGTTTGTTTACTGAATAACATTTAATATTTATTTATAATGATTGATTATTTAACGATTATCATTGAAAATATCTTGATATCAACTCTGCTGTTTAATATGCTTAACATGAAGAAGGACGCAATATAGGGACCTACGAAGTTTCCACATCAAGCGGCGGAAAAGCAGGAGTTAGCGACGCAATTCAAGCATTAAGCGGCGGAAAAGCAGATGTTGCCGGCAAACTTCAACCATCAACTAGCGGTTTCCGGAAAACAGCTTACCATCACTTGTCATTCTTCGTGTAAATATTTTGAACAGGGGGAAAATTATGGTTTTGGAAAGTGTAATAAGCGCGATTTTTCAAGTCATTTTATTTTCAGTTATACCGTTTATTTGGTGGTTTTTCTCAGCAAGAAAGCAACAATCATTTTTAAGATGGATCGGCCTCAAAAAGCTTGTCATTGAAAATAAAGGGAAATATTTTATATGGGTTTTATTCATTATTGTTTTATTAACCTTACCACTCACTATAATTACGTATCTTTACTTAGACAGTTCAATTTTAGCGTCCAATCGTTTTACAGGACTTGGTTTTTCAGCGCTCATACCAGCCTTTTTCTATGCTATTGTACAAACTGGGTTTTCAGAGGAGCTGCTGTTCCGTGGCTTTTTACTGAAACGATTCATGCATAGGTTTGGTTTTCAAATAGGAAATATCGTACAAAGTTTACTATTTGGCATTTTACATGGATTGATGATATTTTCTTTTATTCCTTTTGGAGTCGTCGTATTAGTTGTTATGTCAGCCGCTTTTGCAGGTTATTTATTGGGATGGATCAATGAGAGAAAGTCTAATGGCTCCATCCTAACAAGCTGGTGCATACATGGCATTAGTAATCTGATTGCCTCTTTCATGGCAATGTTCAATGTGCTCTAAATACCTAGCTTATTTGCATTTCATCCTATTCGATTGCATAATAAAGATTGAAGTACAGTTTAACGAGCAGGTAGTAAAAGGTTGCTTGCTTGTAGGTTTTATATTAACTTTCTCAGCAGCTGGAATCTCCGGATCGGAAAGGGAGTTTTTTGTGCAAGTACAAAGCGGGTTCAGGACGCGAATATCACCGTAATAATAGCATTTACGACTTTTTTGTCGTCTCACTTGCTATACTATTATTAGGTATTATAGGAGTAGTGTTATTCAAAAGACGAAAAAGAAGGGACGAGCATAAATGACGGAATGGCCAAAGGGAGTAGCGAAACCTGCTATACGTGCATTGAATGCGGCAGGCTATACAAAATTAGAGCAATTGGAAAAGGTTGATTTATCAGAGTTGAAAAATTTACATGGAATGGGACCGAAAGCGCTAGCGGCCATTGAAACAGCACTGAATGAAAGTAGGAAGCACAGTGAATAAACTAACGTTATTTTTACTGTTAATGGTGATCTATTATATTTTGGTTGTTTTCGTGATTAGCAAGTTATTTATTATTCCTCTCATGAAGTTTATGGCGCTTGTATTCTTCCTTGGAGCTGGCTTTATTTTTTCTCGAAAAATGCGGAGGAAACTACAGTAGGAGGAATTATGAGAATTACAAAACTAGTCATATTTTATTTGTTCATATTTATTTTAACAATAGTACTATCACTAGCAGGCGTGCATCTATCCATTACAATCTGCATTATTGCCCTTACAGTGATGGCAATGCTTTATAGACATATACATATTTTATTTAGGACAAATAATATGAAGATGGTAGATAAATTAGTAAAAGATCGTAAAAAAGATCCGTTTTTTGCCTATCCTTACACGCTTGCTTATGGGACTAGGGAAGAGCAGCTTCACTCATTAGAAACAGCCATCGTAAAATATAAGCAGCCAGCAATGAAGTATAACTATAAATTTCTGATGGCGATCATGAAAGAGAATTTAGAGGAAGCAAAGGATGCGGCCGATAAAATAAAAAAAGAGCCATTAACTAGCTATGCAAAATGTTATATCGCAGCACTTGAAGAACGAACAACTGACATGCGCAGCGATCAGCTTACAAAGCCGTGGATGCAGCCGGCAATTGAAGCGGTTTATGCATACAAAAAGAACAATGAAACAGCCCTTCATCAGCATGCCCAGGAAAGCATTGAAATGGCTCGCGGTGTACAAAAATATGTGTTAATACATGCATTTGAAAAAATGAAAACTGATCTGTAAAAAAATTAGGCTACTTGATGCTATATGGTGTCAGGTAGCCTATTTTTTAATTAAGTAAATTACACTTTTACATACAAATCTTCTTTATTCATTCGTCTAATAAAGTAAGAGAGGTGAGAAGATGGAGTTTGAAGAGCTTTATGAACAATATTTTCAATGCATATATCAATTTATTTACTATATGGTCTCGGATCCAGTTTTAGCGGAGGATTTAACACAGGAAACCTTTATCCGTGTTTATAAAGGACAGTTTAGAAATGAGGCTGCTATGGGCACTTATATTAGGAGAATAGCACGAAACCTTGTCTATGACACTTATAGAAAAAAAGCACTTATAAAATGGTTACCATTTCAAAGAGAACATGAAAAACGGGAGACAAAATATGTACCACATGATTGGATCGTGCAGTCTGAGGAGCGTCGGCTGTTATATGAAGCAATCCAATTATTAAAGCCTGAATATCGAGAAGTTCTTATTTACAGAAAAATTGAAGAGTTGAATTTAGCCGAAACTAGTGAGATTTTAGGGTTGTCTACAGTGAAAATAGCAAATACACAGAGAAATGCTATGAAGGCTTTGGAGAAAATACTTGGAGGTGATGAATATGGATTTAAACAATCGACTGAAGGAACTCAATAATTTACCGGAAGATCAGGCTGTAAAGGCTCGTATTTATGAACACATTCACCATAAGAAAAGACATGGCTTACCGTTATGGCAGGAAAGTGTTTTACTACTAACGATTGCCATGATTACTCTATTTTTAATTTTGATCCCACAAAATTCACCACCTCAAACTGCTGATCAATCCATTCAAGCAATTTATAAGCATTTCGGAGGAAAAGAAGGTAAATTCCTTGCGCGAAGTTCAAGTTTATATATTTCTATAAAGAAGGTTGAAGATACTATAGTTTATAGCTTTTTTGAAGACTTAACACAGTATGTCGAAAAGGCAGATGGAAAGTTAGGTAGCTATATTGCAGATGTAGTCGTTGTTAAAGGTCATCGGGAAGAGCGCTATCAGATTTCAGATACAGGCATGCTAAATGTTGATACGGGCCAGTTTTTTGTTGGGAATTCTGACATGTATGATAAAGTGTTTCAAACATTATACTCTGTAGAAACAATACCGTGGATTTTTATCCTGCCACTTATCGTAATAGCTGTAAATATATGCTCTACGTACTATTATAAACGTCTTAATCTTCAAGGATCTAAACCCTCTAAGCATGTATGGTGGGTATTAGTATTTGGGCTTGTGATAATTTCTAGCGTATTTGCTTGGGCAATCTGGGTTGGTCCATTGTATAAGCCGTTAATGATTACGTTTGCGCTTTTATATGGTTTCATTTTTTGGAATTTCATAATACGAGATGTACAGACATATTCTATATATAAAGTAGAAACGATAAAAATAAGTATTATTAGTGCAATACTTATTTTAATTATTATGCTTTATTAATAGCTTTAATAATTAAACCACCTATACCTTGCATAAGAAACAATTGCAAAGGTATAGGTGGTTTTAATTACCCATCAACGCAGTATTAGAGTGGAGTATGCTCTATTCCCTCTTACTCAATAAAATTCCACGAACGATTCCCATTATAAATATAGTACACAGTACAAATAGAAATAAGTAAGCATGCCACTGCTGTAAAATACGATGATGGCCTAAAGCTACTGCTAAGTCATTGAAAAGTGAATATGTAAAGTACAGAAGTATACTATTTTTGACAAGACAAAAAATAATGATCCCATTTTGTCGCTCTGTTTGAGATAAGGTAGGCTTATTTTTACGTGGGATAGGATAAGCAGCTCTAATCTCTAAGTATTGTAAAAGTAAAAATAGCATAAAGGCAATAAAGGGTAAATAAAAAATAGCGATTTTCGGACCAAATTGCGCATATTCACTTGTAAAGCTTTGCAAAACAGGTATAGTTGCGGGGAGCTTACTGTATTGGATTAGCGTTGCCGTAATGCCAGCTAAGAAAATGGTCGCGACAATTAGCGTTAGTGGCTTACAAAAACGCGGTGTAAGTGTTTTTTGTTGTTCAAGCATTCGTTCACCTCGTAGTTTATCTATTTACAATTATGCCTCGGCATAATTATTGTGCCGACGCTTCGCTTTCGCTACATACAACACTTGTTGAAGGAAGTTAAGTAGCGGTCTGTTATACTGTATCATATGAATACCATTTTGTGTGTTATAGAAAGAAGGATTAAATGGAATACTTGCTATTTTTACTTATAGGTATCACTGGCAACGTCATAGGAACATTAGTTGGAGGTGGAGGGTTAATTACATTACCAACTATGATGTTAGTGGGTGTACCAGTCCATTCAGCGATTGGTGCGAATAAGGTTTCAAATATGGTCAGCGCCTTTTCAAGCTTCTATACGATTTATAAAAGAAAAGAATTGTCATGGTCAGAAATGCGTTCAGTACTACTTGTTTCCCTAGTAGGTGGTACCCTCGGTGGTCTGTTTGCATCGTTTATGAGCAGTCAAACATTGACGTTCATTGCGATTACTTTATTAGGCTTTGCCCTTATTATGTCCTTTATAGGTGGAGCTGAATTTGGAGAAAAAGAAAGCTTTACAATGAATCGTAAAAACGGTCCAATACTTCTTGGTGTTGGTTTTTATGATGGGATGTTCGGTCCTGGGAGCAGTACGCTGGCACTTTATACATATGCTCATGAGAAAATCTCTTATATGAAAGCTGTAGGTCTGTCACGTGTAGGTGTTTTTGCGATGTGCTCTGGAGCCGCAATTACGTATATTGCTACAGGTAAAATTGATTGGCCATTGACCATCGTGTTAATGGTTGGCTCTGTCATTGGTGCACAAATAGGGATTATCCTTGCAAGAAAGGTTAGGGCAAGCCAAGTTAAGCTATTACTACGTATCGTAACCATTATGCTAATAGTACAACTCTTATATGATTTTATCTTCATTCAGTAGAGGACACACCTTTGTAAGAAGGTAATAAGATAAATGGGGATGTGATCCTTTTCAGCGGATATCCAAACTGATCTACTGAATGAAGATAAAGCCTCCAGCGGATGTCACGCATTGTTTGCGTGAAGGCGAAGCAGCAGTGGCAATTACGCCAAGGCAAAATTGATAAAATACAGATATAGGGAGGCGATATCCATGTTTGAAATCACACCTTTTCCATCTTTTTCGTGGTCACTGTCACGTCATAAAACGTTAACAAGCTGTGCGCGAAAATATGGCTATGAATATTATTTTTCTCATAATGGCTGGCTAAGTTATAATGTAGAGCCGTCTCATCAACATGTCTATCGCTTAAAAAAGCTCCAATCTATGCCGATTTTATTTGGTCAAATCGTCCATCACTTAATAGAGCAATCGATCAATGATTATTTGCAAACTGGCAAGTCACCGACTGTTGCTGAGCTAGTAAATCGTGCACGTGGCCAGCTTAATGCTGCTTTTATCGATTCTACACGCCATGTAGATTTATGGAGACATAAGCCGAATAAATTTTATATGATGCAGGAAATTTATTACGATGGGCAGTTAAATCCTGAACTTGTACAAGACTATAAGGAGCGAATGACCGCAGTCTTTGACAACTTTCTAAACAGTGCAACATTCCAGCAAATTACCGCTCAAAAAGGCTCACTAAAAATTGGTGAGCCTGAACAATTTCGTTCCATGAAAATAGAGGGGATACAAGTTTTCGTCGTAATGGATTTTCATTATTACGATGAAATAGCAGACAAGTGGATTATTATCGACTGGAAAACAGGCGGAGAATCCGATGATGATCGCCAGCAATTAGCGCTCTACGCATACTATATTCAACAGAAATATCGTGTATCTCTTGACCAAATTGATGTCTATAATGAATATTTATTGACGGGTAAACGAAAAAAATATGCCTTTACAGCATTTGATATGGACAATATATTACATACGTTTCAGCGAAGTGTACTAGAAATGAAAAAATATCAGGCGGATATTTTTTCTAATGAACCCGTGGACCTTGAGGAATTTGAGCAATCCCTTGAAAAATGGCACTGTAAAGGGTGTAATTTTAAAGAATTATGTGCGCAGAATAGCTCCCTTATTTAGAACCACGAACATCGCTGATAGAATCGCGAAAAAGCTTGTTAGCAGCGAAACTTTATGGTTTAGCGGCGTTCTTTGCTTGGTTGGCAGCGCAATTCTATGGTTTAGCGGCGTTCTTTGTGTGGTTGGCGGCGAA
>Ga0209784_100393_pt1 | contig 19953 bp, 18 predicted proteins | sample AraplaCvi_mLB_r2_2_FD_184284 | JGI IMG/M metagenome (GOLD analysis project Ga0209784, IMG submission 184284) | Arabidopsis root microbial communities from North Carolina, USA - plate scrape CL_Cvi_mLB_r2 (SPAdes) (version 2) | ecosystem: Host-associated > Plants > Roots > Endosphere | place: USA...
TCATGACCGGAATCGGAGTCTGCGTGCTGTTTATGGGGATATTTGCCCCGCTTACGCTTTATCTGTACCAGACGAAAAACGAGCGGTAACAAGCACAAAAAAACCAGGCTGCATGAGCATGCAGCCTGGTTTTTATCTATGGTACGTCATTGCAGTTAATTTCCATCGTATCGCTGTTTTTGGACCCACGATAAATACACAATACTACAACGGAAAGTATAAGTCTATATTTTTTTCGGAAAACCCCTATACTTAGAGCTATTCTTAAGCAAAGAGGGGGAGATCGGAGTGCTGAATCCAAACGAAAACGCAGAGCGGGAATATCTTGCATGGGTATTAAAGGAGCTTCAACGGGCATCGGAGGAATTAGAGGGGAAGGTGTCCGATTCGTATAAGGATATCATTGAAGCCAAGAAATACCTGTGGGTCAACATGGCCCAATTGGATGCGGCGGAGCGTGCGGCCAACCGGGTTGATATTTCTTTGTCGATCGATACCGGAGAGAAACAGGCGGCCAGGCTGCAGAGGATGCGCAAGCTGCTTGCCTCGCCTTTTTTTGGGAGGGTGGATTTCCGTACGAACGAACCGAAGGAAGAAGAGGGCGCCTACTATATCGGCATCCATTCGTTCACGAACCCGGAGAGTCAGGAGCATCTCATCTATGATTGGCGCTCGCCGGTTGCCAGCCTGTTTTATGATTACAATGCCGGTCCTGCGTCGTATGAAGCGCCCATGGGGAGGCTGCAGGGTGAAATTACCGTCAAAAGGCAGTACAAAATCAAAGACGGCCACATGGAATATATGATCGAGAGCTCCATGAACATCCATGACGATGTGCTGCAGAAGGAGCTCAGCAGCAACTCGGACGAGAAGATGAAGAATATCGTGGCTACCATCCAGCAAGAGCAAAATGCCATCATCCGAAACGAAACCGCGCATGAGCTGATCATTCAGGGAGCGGCAGGCTCGGGCAAAACCTCGGTGGCCCTGCACAGGGTGGCCTTTCTCCTGTATCGCCATAAGGAAACCTTGACTTCCAGCAACGTGCTCATCATATCCCCGCATAAAGTGTTCTCCGATTATATATCGAGCGTGCTGCCGGAGCTTGGCGAAGAGAAAATCATGGAGGTCACGATGGAGGAGCTTGCTGCCAAAGAGCTGGGAGGATTATGCCAGTTCCAGACCTTCTCCGAACAGGTGGACGAAATCGTACACGCCCATGACGAGCAGGCCATCGAACGGATCCGGTACAAGGCCGGTTTGGATTTTGTGCATGAGCTGGATGCTTATCTGGAATATGGTGATCAGCAGTTTTTCCAGCCAACGGATATTCAGATGAAGGGAGTGCTCATACCGGCCTCGGAGGTCATGGATAAATACCTGGGCACCATGAGTTTGCCGGTCAGGCAGCGATTGGAGAAGACCGCCTCGGTCCTGTCGGGGCAGGCCCGTACGGAGGACGGCGAGAGGCTGACTTCGGCGGAAGCCAATAAAGTCAAAGCCGCGATCCGAAAAATGTTCAAATATCCAAATGCGTTAAGCCTATACAAGGCATTCTTCTCGTACAGGAACCAACCGGACATGTTCATCATGAAGGGGAGGAGAACGATCGAATACGCTGACGTTTTTCCGCTGATTTACCTCAAGATGCATCTGGAAGGGAGTACCCCCTACGATATGGTAAAGCATCTGCTGGTCGATGAAATGCAGGATTATACTCCGATTCAGTATGCCGTCATCTCCAAATGGTTTGCTTGCAAAAAAACGATTCTCGGCGACAGCAACCAATCGGTCAACGTGTATGCTTCAACCTCGCTGCCCGATATCCAGCGCGTGTTTCCTCAAGCCGATACGATCGAACTGGTAAAAAGCTATCGTTCCACGCTGGAAATCATGAAGCTTGCAAAGCGGATCCATCCGCGCAGCACCATGGTTCCCGTGGAGCGGCATGGTGAAGAACCGCTGCTGATCCGGTGTCATGATGCGGTGCAGGAGCTGGCGTTCATTCAAGAGCTCACCCGAAACTTTCCGAATTCCGGGATGCAGACGATGGGGATCATATGCAAAACGTCATCGCAAGCCCGGCAGGTGTACGAGTCGGTCAGGGGGTTAATGGACAACGTGAGCCTGCTCGATTTTAGCAGCGACCGCTTTCAGGAGGGAATCACGATTACCTCCGCCCATATGGCCAAAGGGCTGGAATTCGACCAGGTTATCGTTCCTTTTGCGGGCGCCGCAAACTATCGTACCGAGATGGATCGAAGCTTGCTCTATGTTGCCTGTACCCGGGCCATGCATAAGCTGCTGCTGACCTATTCCGGCGAGCCCGCGGCGTGGTTGGCCGGCTCGGCGTAAACCGGATCAGGACCGTGCCATGCGTCAGAATATATCGTGATCCAGAGCCGCGGCCCATGTGCGCGGCTTTTTCTTTAGATTATTGGACTCAAATGACCTTGATCGACGTTATGTCTAAATTTAAATAAAACATCAGGCGGTTAGGAAGGAGGACTCCTTTATATCTAGAAACTATTAATATGGGAGCATCACAGCAAACGTATGGAAGGGGGAACGTAACGGACTGAATCATCCAATAACAGGACAGGAAGTGATATGGGACATTGGACTCTCATCGAATACTTGGAGACTTTTTCAGGAAGACGTGGCCATTTTACGTATTGTCGATTTGCTGTCACTTGGCAGCCAATATCATCCACGTGAATTTCCCGAGGGTGCTGGGCAATTTCACGGATGAATTGAAGGATGGTTTATTGTCGGTCGGCGGTGTTGTGCAGTACAGCTGGACGCTGCTGGGTATCGGCGTCGGTTTTGCCGTCATCGGCGGGATCGGCCAGTTTTTGGTCATGTACACGGGACGTTATTTCGAATTTATGAACCGGCGCCGCCTGTTTGTCCATTTTACGGGGCTCAGCGAGCGGTTTTATTCCAAGAACGGCGTCGGCAAGCTGCTAAGTTATTTCATGAACGACGTGACGACGGTAAGGGAAGCGATCTCGATGGGGATCAATCAGACGGCAAACGCCTCGATCCTGCTGGTCTCCACGATAGTCATGCTGCTGATAACGAATGTTCCGCTATATCTGGTGGCCGCAAGCATCGTTCCTTTGCTGCTGATACCGATCATCGTTGTCTGGCTCGGGCCGATCATCAGGAGAAGATCGCTTCAGGTTCAGGAAGCGCTGGGCGTGATGACGGAATCGGCGGAGGAGCAGTTTGGCGGGATCCGCGTCACGAAGAAGTTTGCGGTGGAAGAGACGATGAAACGGCGCTTCGGGACGACGGTGGACAGCATCCGGGACAAGCAGCTGCGGCTGGTGCGCGTGTCGTCGCTCTTTCAATCGATCATTCCGTTTCTAGGCGCCTCCTCCCTTATTATCGCCCTTTCATTCGGCGGTTACTTAACGATCATGGGACGCATCTCGGTCGGTAACTTTGTCGCATTGACGCTTTACATTCGCATGCTGATGAACCCGCTGCAGCAGATCGGGAATGTCATTAATGTCGTCCAGAGAGCGAGGGCCTCGCTTGACCGCTTGAACGATCTGCTGGATAAGCAGGCCGACATTAAGGAACTGCCTGGCGCCAAGGAGCTGAATCTGGAGTATCCAGGGATTGAGGTGCGGGATTTATCTTTTTCCTACGATGCTTTGGACGGCCAGGAAGGAGGTTCCAGGCAGGTGCTGCGCGGCATTCGGCTGAGCGTTCCGCCCGGCTCGACGCTGGGCATTATCGGCCGTACGGGAAGCGGCAAAACCACGCTGATGAAGCTGCTGCTGCGCACCTACGACCCGCCTCCGGGGAAGGTGCTGATCGGCGGCGAGGACACTCGGAAGCTTACATTAAAAAGCCTGCGCGAAGGAATCGCTTACGTTCCCCAGGACGGCTTCCTGTTCAGCTCGGCCATCCGCGAGAATATTGCTTTTTATAGAAGGGACACGGAACCGGCCGTCGTCGAGGAAGCGGCACGAAAGGCACGGGTGCATGACAACATAGCGGAGTTTCCGGACAAGTTCGAGACCCGCTTAGGGGAGCGCGGCATTACCCTTTCCGGCGGACAACGGCAGCGGACAAGCCTGGCGAGGGGAATCATCAAGGATGCGCCCATCCTCATTCTGGACGACAGCGTAAGCGCCGTCGATGCGGTGACGGAGACGGAAATCATGGAGACGATTCGCGATATCCGCCAGGGGAAGACCACGATCATCATTGCCCACCGGATTAGTGCATTGAAGCATGCCGATGAGATCATCGTCCTGGATCAGGGAGAGATTGTCCAGCGGGGTACGCATGAAGAACTGCTGTCTACGGACGGACTGTACCGGACGCTGCATGACATTCAGGAAGAGGGGATGAAGTTTCATGGCACAGGCCATTAACAATTGGCAGCTGGATCAGAAGGCGGATTTGAACGCCCCTCAGTCCAAGCCAAAGTATATATCCACGTTCCGGGCTTTGTCGGGTTATATGAAGGAACACCGGCTGACCTTTGCCGGGTTTATCGGCTGCACCTTGATTGCCATCTCGGCAGAGCTGCTGCAGCCGTACCTGATGAAAATCGCGATCGACGATAATCTGATGGTCGGCAAGAACGATTACAAGAGCCTGATGATCATCTGCGGCATCTATTTTTCGTTATCGCTGCTCAGCATGATGTTTACCTATCTGCAAAATAATTTGCTGCAAAAAGCGGGGCAGAGCATTGTAGCGAGCATTCGCAAACGGCTGTTTGCCCATATCTCCAGGCTGTCGATGTCGTATTTCGACAAGGTGCCGAGCGGCAGCTTGATTACGCATGTATCCAGCGATACCGAAGCGATCAACCAGTTTTTTAACCAGGTGCTGCTCAGCCTGTTTCGTGACGGCTTCACGCTGATCTTCATCCTTGTGATGATGTTCCAGCTGGACGTCACGCTGACCTTGTACTGCCTCATCCTGCTGCCGATCATTGCAGGGATCGCGATTGCGTTCCGGCGGTATATGCGCCACACCTATCAGATGGCGAGAACGCGGTTATCCCGGCTGGTGGCTTTCGTGGCGGAGAATCTCTCAGGCATGAACCTGATCCAAGTGTTCCATCAGCAGAAGGAGCAGGAGAAGCAGTTCGAGGAGCGGAACGACTCTTATTTCAAAGCCAACATCCGGGAGATCCGGACCAATGTGCTGTTTAACCGCTCCTACGAGATATTGAACAACCTGGCGATTGCGTTCGTGACGTGGCTCGGCGGGCAAGCCGTTCTGGGGACGACGCTGGAATTCGGCGTGCTGTATGCTTTTATTACGTATATCCGTTTGTTCTTCCAGCCGATCAATACGATCACCCAGCAGTGGAATACGCTGCAATCGGCGACGGTGGCGATTAACCGGATATGGAGCCTGCTCGCGATTCAGCCTGAGGTTACGGATCGACGCATGCCGGAGGCCTTGGAGAAGTCGAAGGTTCAGGGCCGCGTCGACTTCGACCGGGTCACGTTCGGTTACGAAGGCGGGGCTCCGGTCATTCGGGATTTGGATCTTCATATCAAACCCGGGGAAATGATCGGGATCGTCGGAACCACCGGCGCGGGAAAAAGCTCGCTCATTAGCCTGCTGTGCCGTTTCTACGACGTGAACGAAGGGAGCATTCGGATTGATGGGATCGACATCCGGGAGCTGGCGCAGTCCGATCTGCATCGGATCGTGGGCCTTGTGCAGCAGGAGCCCTATCTCTACTCCGGAACGGTGCTGGACAATGTACGGCTGTTCGATGAGGACATATCCAGGGAACGGGTGATCGAGGCTTGCCGCTTTATCGGCGCGGATTCAATCATCAGGAGGATGAAGGAGGGATATGACACCCGGCTGTCGGAGCGGGGCAGCGGCTTGTCCGCCGGCGAGCGGCAGCTGATCTCCTTCGCGCGAATCATCGTGTTCCAGCCCAAAATTCTCATTCTGGACGAAGCGACCGCCAACCTGGATTCGCACACGGAGCAGCTCATCCAGAATGCGCTGCAGCTCGTTGCCGAGGGGCGGACGACCCTTGTCATTGCCCACCGCTTATCCACCATCATGGGGGCGGACCGAATCTTGGTCATGAGCAGAGGCCGAATCGTGGAGCAAGGAACCCATGAGGAACTGCTGGATTCCCATGGGTATTACGAAGAGCTGTATCTTCACTCCCAAGGACAGAAGCAGGAGCGGGAGGGGGTCGCAGGCTCGTTGTATCGCACGAAATAAACGGCGACTTATTCGAGGACGGAGCTTCATTAGCTCTGTCCTCTTTTTGCTGCTTGGACATCCGATGAGGTACGCAAATCTATAAGGTGCTAGCCAACAGGTCAATGAAGTTCAGCGCCGTTCTGGAGACATGGTGATCCTTCAGCCAGATTAAGGCCGAGGAGGCCGCAGCCGGGGTGTCCTTGATTTTGAAGGCATGCACCGCTGCGGGCAGCTGCTGTTTGATCAGGGTCTCGGGAACGATCGCCACGCCGAACCCCGAAGAGACCAAGCGCAGCAGCAGCGAAATGTCGGAGCATTCGGCTACGATGTTGGGCTGCAGCTTCTGCTCGGAGAAAGCCATCTGGATCGTATAATACACGCCCAGCCCTTCCGTGCTTGGCAGAATAAGCGGATGCTGCGCGATATGGGGGAGGGTCGTCTCCTGTTCGATGGATGGCTCCGAGGTTAGCATGTAAAAAGGCTCCGTCTGCAGATGAAGGATCGAGAAATCGTCCAATTCAAGCGGCAGGCGAACGATCGCTACTTCGAGCGACCGGTTTCGCACGAGCTCACAGAGCTGATACGACTCGTTTTGCTGAATTTTATACGAGACTTGGGGATATCTTGCCCTGAACTCATGGAGCCATGACGGCAGCTCTACCGAAGACAGGGTATTGATACCAAGGCTCAGCGTTCCTTTATCTCCGTTCCCGACCTCTTTCACTTCGGCTTTAGCCTCTTCCATGAGCTGGGTCATTTGGAGCGCGTATTTGTACAGCGCTTTCCCCGATTCGGTGATTTCCAGCCGCTTCCCTCTTCGATATACCAAGACCGATCCGAGTTCTTCCTCCATGGCTTTCAGCTGCTGACTGAGCGGCGGCTGGGATATATGAAGCCGGTTGGCGGCGAGCGAGATGGTGCCTTCCTCCACGATGGCAATAAAATAGCGGAGCTGCCTGATATCCATATGCTTATGCAAACCTCCTTGTATATGAAAAACCTTCATAAATTCAATTTTTTAAGTATTTTTCATATGGTTCTGTCTCATGGTAGCATACCCATATATACGATAGAAAGAGGGGGAGTATCGGTGCTGCGTATAACAGCTATGCTATTGATCCTTTTCCTGTCGGCCTGTCAACCAAATTCGGAGAAACACGAGGTGAAGAAGAATATGGATCGTCAACTCATTGAATCCGCCGAGCAAGGGAATACGGAGCAAGTACGACAGCTTCTTCAATCCGGCGCTAACATCGATGCGACGGATGAACAGGGAAGAACGGCGGTGATGGCGGCAACCTACCGCAATCATGTCGATACGGTAGACGCCTTGATTCAGGCTGGCGCCGATATCAATATTCGGGATAATCAACTGAATAATGTGTTTTTGTATGCCGGTGCTGAAGGAATGCTGGACATCCTGAGGCTGGCCATTGATGCCGATGCGGATGTGACGCTCACGAACCGTTTTGGCGGTACGGCTCTCATTCCGGCCTCCGACCGCGGTCATGTGGAGATTGTGCAGGAGCTGCTGACCCGGACCAGCGTCGATGTGAACCATATTAATAATTTGAACTGGACCGCGCTGCTGGAGGCTGTCATTCTGGGTGACGGCAGCGAGAACTATCAGCGAATCGTGAAGCTGCTGCTGGATCATGGGGCAGACCCTGAGCTTCCGGACGGGAACGGCGTAACCCCCCTGCAGCACGCCCGGGAGCGAGGATATCAAGAAATCGAACGCATCTTAATGGAGGCTGCAAACTAAGGGATGTCGAAAAGAGGGAAGATATAAGCGAGAAGGGGATGAAGGTTATATGAACGAACACAGCACGCCATACTGGCTGCTGCATGTCCGACTGGAAACGGGTTACCGCTACGAGGATGACGTCGTGACCGGAACCGAAACAGGACTTTTTCATGTGAAGATAGAGAATGGGGCTTTTTCTGAGATTCGTCCCGCGGAGGCTTTGCCGGATACGCTGCTGCCGACATGGGATATGAAGGGGAATCTGATGCTGCCCTCTTTTAGAGATATGCATATCCACCTGGACAAAACCTATTATGGAGGACCATGGAAGGCACCGCTTCGTCCGGCTCACGGAATCTTCAGCCGGATCGAGGAGGAAGAGAGGCTGCTTCCCGAGCTTCTTCCCACCGCCAAGGAGCGAGCGGAGGGACTGCTGGATCTGCTGCTGCGTTACGGTTCTACCCATGTCCGCTCCCACTGCAATGTGGATCCAGTCGTCGGTCTGAAAAATTTGGAAGCCACCTTGCAGGCGGCTGAAGGATATAAGGAAAAAGCGTTTGTGGAGATCGTTGCTTTTCCACAGCACGGTTTGCTTCGCAGCCAGTCCGTATCCCTGGTCAGGGAAGCGCTCCGGAACGGAGCCGCGCTTGTAGGCGGGCTGGATCCCACGACGGTAGACGAGGATATGGAGAAATCGCTGAACACCGTGATGGAGCTGGCGGTGGAAGCCAACGCCGGCATTGACCTGCACCTGCATGAGTCGTCCCAGATCGGACTGAATGCCTTTAAAGGGGTAGCTGATCTTACGGAAGAGGCGGGTTGGAACGGAAGAGTCACGCTCAGCCATGCCCTCGCTTTCGCGGACGTCTCACCAAGCGAGGTGGATGAAGTGGCGATACGGTTAGCGGACTTGGGCATTTCCATCACCTCCTCCGTACCGCTTGGCCGAACCATCCCGATCCCGCAGCTGCACCGCCGCGGGGTGAATATCTCGCTTGGGCAGGACAGCATTATGGACCATTGGTCCCCGTTTGGCAAAGGGGATAACCTGGACAAGGCGGGCACGCTGGCCGAACGCTTCCATATGAGCGATGAGCGTTCGCTCGGACAGGCCCTCGGGTTTATTACGGGAGGCGTAACGCCGCTAGACCAGGACGGCCGCTATGCATGGCCAAACGTCGGGGATTCGGCGGATGCGGTGATTGTGGAAGCCAGCTGCTCCGCAGAAGCCGTTGCCAGGCGGTCCAACCGCCATGCCGTGCTGTTCAAGGGAAAACCGGTTCACGGAATATGATAAAGGGGCAGCCGCTGCATGCCGGACTTTTCCGGCATGCAGCGGCTGTTGTTGGATGATGGGCATTGCATGCGCCAGCCCCCTTATTGATGAACGCCTTTGACAACGAAACCGTCTCCCGCCCGGTTCGGATTGGAGGGAATGGAGGTAACGGTTGAATTCTGAAGCATGATGCCCCCATCATCCGCCGTGAGTTTGGGGCGTTTCCCATTGACGCGGCAGCAGGAGAAGACAACGGGGGACAAACGTGCCATCTTGGCAAGCGCCCCATTGATTTGCGGCGCTTCGACGATCCATTCCGCCGAGGTCTGCGGACCGCCGTACCGCTGCAATGTTCGAAAGGTCCAGTTCCGGGATACGTTGCGAAGGCAGATCAGCCAGTTCGACCCGCTGCGCTTGATGATGCTGGCATGCATGCGGTCACCCGGCTGAATGGGCAGCGGAATGATCGTAACCGAGGCGGGGAGAATCTCCCACCAAGCATAATAATAAGCCTTGCCGTCTATCCAATCATGACCCGTTCCGGTTTGTATCAAATTGCTGTTGCTGAATCCGTCAATGCCGATCCAGGCCGAGGAGTAGGACGCCCCGCGGCTTGGCCGAACAAACGGCACATTCCATTTGGCGGAGACCCGTTTGAAAGCTCCTTTTTTTCCAGTGATAGAGTATCCGCTCCAATTGCTTGATATCCATCCGATGTTGCGACGCGGCTTGGCTGAAGTGTCAAGTTGGCATGTGTGATTCCACTGACCTGTCGTGGAAATCCCCATAATCTCCACCGCCTTTACTAGATTGATAGTATATCTAATGAAGAATCGGTAGAGTTGGTATGGGTTATGTGTTAGAAAGTTTGAACGGCGGCTTTTGAATCTAGTTTTCAGGTAAATCCAGTCTTAAGGGATATGCCGTAAGGCAAAAACAAACAGGATCATGGCCCCTATGGAGGTGACCGTCCGTACATGGTTCCAGGCCGTCCATTTACTTAGGTAGGCATGCCAGACCTCGCTTCCTGCGCTGCTCGCAGGATCAACGGCAGCCAGCGCGTCATTGAGGGGAACATTGAAGGCCAGCGTTACGATGAATCCCGTCAGATACAGCAGACCGGCAGCCAGCAAGTAGACGGATCCGGGTTCTCCCCAGCGGAGGATGGATAGGACCGCAAGAACGATACTGGTTAGGGCGGTACCTGTAAACAGTACACCGAACGTGGGGTTGAGAATGGTTGCATTGATGGACTGCATGGCGTTAATCCCCTGTTCGTTCGGAATCCGCGATAAAGCGGTCATCATGAAGGATGAGAAGGCGAAGAACAGGCCGGCTATAAGGCCCGAGCCTGTCACTGAAAATAGAGCCAGCAAAAAAATCAAGCGATCACTCATGGGTAGGTTACCTCCAGTTTTAGCTGTGTTTCTGACATTTGATTCCATATATATCCACTTAATAATTGTTTGTACATACAAATATATTAGCGTTTTCGTCAAAAGTAAAGACCTAAAATTGAAGGTATGAAGATAAAGAGGGATCTGTATACTTGTTTTTACTATATATGGTAATTAGCATATCTACGCTATTTACTAAATAGAGTTGAATATACGCTCTCGTAAGCGTATCCAAAATTTGGATCATATATTCAATGTGTTCAGCCAAAAGGAGGGATCCGTATGAAGTCAGGCAAGAGGGGGATTTGGCTAGTAACGACGGCTTTATTAAGCGTTTCTTTGTTATTCGGTTGTACCGGTGGCAAGGGAACGCCGGCCGATACCGGCGATCCGGAGCCGGGAAAGGACGGAGAGACGGCCAAGAAAATCATTACCGTTACGTTTCGGGATGACGGGATCGGCGAGAACGGAGCGTTCTATAAATGGCTTAAGGAAGTGTCGGCCAGTTACCCTGACAAAAGCGTAGAGATTAAGCCGACACCGATTCAGGCATCGGAAGGCGATTATTTTGCCAAGGTGGCCCTGGCGCTGAAATCCAAAGATACGGCGCCCGATATCGTGACGGAAGATACCTTCATCTTGAACTCGGATGCCAGCGCCGGCTATTTGGAGCCGCTCGATGATAAATTGGCGGGATGGGAAGACTGGGGCAACGGCTCCTTCATCGAAGCGATGAAGAAGGGGGTCACTGCCAGCGATGGCAAGGTATATGGCGTGCCGTACAACACGGATTCCAGGGGCCTTTGGTATAACAAGGATATTTTCAAACAAGCGGGTCTTCCGGAGGATTGGCAGCCTAAGAATTGGGAGGAGGTCTTAAACGCTGCGCGAACGATCAAGGAGAAGGCGCCTGACGTTGTACCGATCTGGATGAACATGGGCAAGGCTACAGGCGAAGCAACCTCCATGCAAACCTACGAGATGCTGCTCTACGGAACGGGCGAAAGGCTGTTTGACGATGCCAGCGGCAAATGGATTACGAAAAGCCAAGGCATTCTGGACGCGCTGACTTTTGTGGAAACGGTCAACAAAGAGAAGCTGGGACCGCCGCTCTCCAAAGTATTGAACGGCCAGGCAGGCAACACGGCTTCCCGCGAATACCTGCCGCAGGGCAAGCTGGCGATTTCGCTGGACGGCTCCTGGATCACGGGCAACTATATGGAAACAGGCGCGGCCCCATGGCCAGAATACAAAGACGTGCTGGGCTTTGCGCCGATGCCGACCAGCCAAGGACAGGAGCCCGGCTCGATTACGCTGGCCGGAGGCTGGGCGCTGTCGATTCCAAGCAATTCCAAGAATAAAGACGAGGCATGGGAATTTATCAAGTATGCGCTGGGCAAGGAAAATACCCAGAAGCTCGTCATGTCCTCCGGCAATATTACGGTGCGTGCCGATGTTGCCAAGGATCCGGAATATACGAAAATGCCGTTTAACGAAATCGCGACCGAATACCTGCAGAACGCAGAGTTTAGACCGGCTCAGGAGAAGTATCCGGAAGTGTCGACGCAGATCCAGACGATGGTGGAATCCGTAGCAACCGGAACATCGCCTGCGGATGCCATGAATAAATATGCGCAGGATGTTACCCGCATCGTTGGTGCGGATCATATCGTGGAGAAATAACCTGCTATAAGCAAAACCGGCTTGCTCAAGCGCTCCCGTCATCGCGGAGACTTGGGCAAGCGGTTTTTCAGATCATCCGTATGGAAGGAGAACCACACATGAGCAGTCTGTCCGTGGACGTTTACCCGAAACGAAGAAAAACGTATACCTGGCTCTTTTTTTTGCTGCCTTCAATCGCGATTATGCTCGTGTTTTTTATATATCCCATCCTGTTAACGTTCTTCTATTCCTTCACCAATCTGGCCTTGACCGGGGAAGCGGCGAGGGAGCTCAAATTTATCGGCCTCGACAACTATACCCGGATGTTCCAGGATCCCACGGTTCGGATCAGTATCTGGAACACGCTGGTTTTTCTTATCGGTTCGGCGGTGATCGGGCAGCAGGTGCTGGGATTTCTGATTGCGCTGCTGATGAAACAGAGGAACAAAACGTTTCGGCGCGTGATTGGAACGATTGTGCTTGCGGGCTGGGTAACGCCCGAGATCGTGTGCGCCCTTTGTCTGTACAGCTTCTTCGGGGATGAAGGCACGCTGAATGCGATTATCACATTTTTCGGATTTTCGGAAGTGACCTGGCTGTTTACCGTCCCGATGCTGACGATCATTCTTGCGAATATTTGGCACGGCACGGCCTTCTCGATGCTGGTATTTCAAGCCGCGCTGGATGACGTGCCGAACGAAATCGAGGAAGCGGCGGTAGTGGATGGAGCCTCCAAGTGGAAAATCTTCACGCGCATCATCATCCCTTACATCAAAAGCACCATTACCACGAACATGATGCTGGTTACTTTGCAGACGCTCGGGGTGTTCGGGCTCATCTATGCGATGACCGGAGGCGGTCCCGGCAACTCCACGACGACCCTGCCGATCTTTATGTACAATCAGGCGTTTGTGAACTATCAATTAGGCTATGGAACCGCTATTTCGCTGCTGCTGCTGTTGATCGGGATTGTGTTAAGCCTCCTGTATATCAGGTCGATGAAAGAGTAACCAGGGGTGAAATCATATGAATGCCAAACAACGTAAATTAGTCTATCGAATTCTGCCGTATGCGATCCTTGCGGGGATCGGCATTTGCTTCGTGCTGCCGCTGCTCTGGGTGCTTGTGGCTTCCGTCGATCCGAATGCAATGCAATCCCTCAAAGTGCCCAGCAAGATTACCGGCGCTAATTACGTAGAGGTGATTACCAGCAGCGAGAACCAGCGCGCTTATCTGATCGGCCTGGTGATGTCGCTTGGCCAAGCCGTATTGGTTGTCCTGCTGGCGCTGCTAGCAGCTTACCCGTTATCCCGTTATCAGATGAAATATAAGAAGCCCTTCATGCTCACCATTCTGTTCATGACCTCGCTGCCGATTACGGCCGTTATGGTCCCTGTCTACCAGCTGTTCCTGGGGTTAAAGCTGTATGACAACATTTTTGGCGTCATCTTGTTCTATGTAGCGTCGTCCATGCCATACGGGATATGGATGATGAAGAATTTCATGGATTCCGTGCCGAGCGATCTGGAGGAAGCCGCATGGGTGGACGGGGCCTCGGTGTTTACGGGGATCCGCAAGGTGGTGGCGCCGCTGATGGTTCCGGGGATATGCACGGTGGCAATCTTTACGTTCTCGGGCAGCTGGGGCAATTTCTTCGTTCCGTATATACTGCTGCAATCGCCCGAGAAGTTCCCGGCTTCCCTGAAGCTGTACCAGTTCTTCGGGCAGTACGGCATGGTCGACTACGGCAGCCTGGCGGCCTTCTCGGTGCTGTATGCCATCCCGGCGATCATCATGTATATTCTGTCCCAGCAGTTCATGTCCAAGGGCTTCGGGCTGCAGGGCGGAACGAAAGGATAGGTATGCGAATAAAAAGGCAGGACGGCTTGATGCCCGACACAAAAAAACGGCAGAAATGCCGTTTTTTTGTGGTTTAACTGGCGAATGCCTTCCGTTTCGCTGTTCGTTACCGATCGTGTTTAGGTTCCGTGTGTGCCGAAATCCAATGAGTCCCGAAGACGTTTGATATCCCGGATCGGAGGCAATCCGAACATGCGGGCATACTCCCTGTTGAACTGGGTGGGGCTCTCATAGCCGACCTGAAATCCCGCGTCGGCCGCCACGGAGGTTTCCGAGAGAAGGAGCCGCCTGGCCTCTTGCAATCGGATTTGCTTTTGATACTGAAGTGGGCTCATGGCGGTGATTTCCCTGAAGTGATGATGAAGCGAAGAAGGGCTCATATTGACGGCCGCGGACAGTTTGGCGATGTGCAAGGGCTGATTATAATCACGCTCGATCAACTGGGCAGCCGCCGCGATGCGCTGCGCATGACTGCCGCTGACGGCAAACTGTTTCAGGGACTGCCCTTGCTCGGCTTGAAGGATTCGATAAAGAATTTCCTTTGTGAACAGGGGGGCCAGGACGGGAATATCCTCCGGCGTATCCAGAAGGCGCACGAGGCGGACGACGGCATCCAGCAGCGCTTGATTCATCGGGCTGACAAACAGGGCCTTTTGGGAGCCGGATTTCTTGGGAGGTGTCTCTTGGCCGGGTTTGATTAACTCGAAAATCTGATGCTTGTCAATGTCCAGCCGGAGACACAGATAAGGCCGCTCCGGCGCCGCCTGGATTACTTGGCCGGATATGGGCAGCTGCAGCGAGACGACAAGATAGCTGGACGGGTCGTAAACATAGCATTCTTGTGCCAGCATGATTAATTTTCGGCCTTGGACTACGATGCATAGCGCGGGTTCATGAATCGTATGGACCAATTCCGTTTCGCTGGATGTCCGTATAAAATGCAGAGCGGGTATCGGCGTACTATATGTACCGTCCATGCCCGTGCATTTTTCTATGTATCCTGCAAGTTCGTTGTGCAGATGGTTTCCTTCATGGTTGTACATTCAGGATCGGTATCCTCCTCCGATAGTATATGCTCCAATCTTAATCAATCATGCAGGAATAGGCAAGAATCGTGGTGAATTCGGCTACCGGATGAATGCGGTGTAAACGCATAATAGACTTATCCTCAATAGTTAAAGGCAGACAGCAATAAATGAAACTCAAGAGGATTAGATAAGAGCGAAAAGGAGGGAATGGAATGAATCCAGCTCTTGATGCGAATGGGGCGAAGCATCCCTATGCAGGCATGTGGGTTACGAAGGACGGATATATCCGCCACGAGCTGCTCCCGAACGGGCGTTATGATGAAGCAAGAGGACCGCGGCAAAGCGCCTATCAAGGCCGCTATTTCATAGAAGGCGATCACATCGAATATGTGGATGATACCGGGTTCACGGCCGACGGCGATTTTCGGGACGGCGTTCTCTATCATGCCGGAATGGTATTGTATCGGGAAATTTAACGTTATGTCATGGCAAGAATGCGGAATTGATTTCGAAATACAGAATAGGAACGGGAGGGGTGTTGTTGTATGTCAAGCATAAAAGGAAAAGTCGTGGCCATTACAGGCGCGAGCAGTGGGATCGGCGAAGCGGCGGCCCGGCTGCTGGCTCAGCGTGGCGCACATGTGGTGCTCGGGGCGAGAAGAACGGACAGGCTTGAGAAGCTGGTTGCCGCATTGAATGGGGAAGGCGGCTCAGCCGTTTACCAGTCGCTGAATGTCGTTCATCTCGATCAGATGGAATCCTTCATCGCTTTGCGGTGAGCCGATTCGGGCGGGTGGACGTCTTCCTCAACAATGCAGGCATCATGCCGCTATCCCCCTTGGAAGCCTTGAAGGTGGACGAATGGAACCGGATGATCGACGTGAACGTCCGCGGCGTCCTGCATGGCATTGCGGCAGGGCTGCCGGTGATGCAGAAGCAGGGCTTTGGTCAATTTATCAATATCGCTTCCATCGGTGCGTATGAGGTATCGCCTACCGCGGCCGTTTATTGTGCTACCAAGCACGCGGTTCGTGCAATCTCGGAGGGCCTGCGCCAGGATGTTGGCAGCAGCGGTATCCGGGTTGCGCAAATATCGCCGGGCGTGACGGAGTCGGAGCTGGCCGGCGGCATCTCCGATGATACGGCCAGACAAGTTATGAAGGAGTATCGAAGAATATCGATCCCGGCGATATCGATTGCGCATGCGATTGTGTATGCCATCGAGCAGCCGCCGGAAGTCGATGTGAATGAAATCATCATTAGGCCAACTGCTTCAGGGAGCTAACGAATCAGCTGTTGAGTTCAATCTCAACAGCTTTTTTTGTTGGAAGGATTTGTTATACTTAGTTGTGCAGTTGCGTGAGGGCACGTATAGCGTTAGATACCTTGAATTTTTAGCATGATGAATGGAGGAGGACAAGGTGGGAGTTAAACGAATCGTTGCGAATATCGATACGATGGATGCCGTTGCAGCCAAAACGTTTTATCAAGATGTGTTGGGACTGGATATGATCATGGATCACGGCTGGATCACCACGTATGGCTCGCAGGAGAAAATGAGCGTTCAGATCAGCTTTGCTTCCGAGGGGGGCGGCGGCACGCCGGTACCGGATTTGTCGATCGAAGTGGACGATATAGAGACCGTGCTGGAGGGCATGAGGCGGGGAGGTTTTCGCATTGAATATGGGCCTGTTCATGAGCCTTGGGGAGTACGGCGCTTTTTTGTCCGCGATCCGTTCGGCAAGCTGGTCAACATATTGACTCATCTTTAGCATGATTGAGCACATTGGCGGCAAAGCCGGCAGCTCTCTGCCAAGACCCGGATTCGCCCTATATACCTATGGATGATGAGATATGTTATACTGTTTATAATATAAACAATTATTAAACATCAGATGCAAGGATGCAGAAAGGAAACATGATCATGTCTAACGATGAGACGATGGATCCGGATATTGGATCCAAGCTGCCCAGAGGGGCGGCTCTCAGCTGGGGATTGGTAAAGCCGCCGCAGCGTGGACCGAAACGGGAGATGAGCCTTTCGCAGATCGTAGAGACGGCCATCGACATCGCCGATAAAGAAGGGCTTTCAGCTGTCTCCATGAATCGAATTGCGTCCACTTTGGGTTTTACCGCCATGTCCCTGTACCGGTACATATCCAGCAAGGACGACCTTTTGGTGCTGATGCAGAACGCCGCGTGCGATATTCCCATTCCGCCCGAAGATTCTGCTGACTGGCGCGAGAATATGCGGATCTACGTCAAATCGACTATGCAGGTATTCCGGGATCACCCCTGGTTCGGAGACATTCCGATTACGGGTATTCCCATTCCGAACAATCTGCGATTTATCGATTGGGGTCTGCGGTTTATGAAGGATCTCCCGCTGAATGATTATGAGCGGATGTCTTTGATTCTCTTGTTAAGCAATTACGCTAGATCAAGCGGCATGATGCAGCGGGATATGGACCGCGCCATACAGGCAGGCTCCACCCCGGAACAGTTCAATGGACTCGATTATACGGAAGCGCTGAAACAGCTTATGAAGCCGGATCGGTTTCCGTTCTTGTACCCGGTAGTGATGTCGGGGGTCTATACGGAAGACAGCGAGGAAGAGAGTCCGATAGGTAATGACATTGATTTCGGGTTAGAACGCATTCTGGATGGCATCGAGCAATATTTTCAAGCAAAGAAACAACAGGGACCATCGGACAAGGTATGATGTCGGTCAAGTTACGGGGCTTGGTCGATCCAAAAAGTGCAGCAACAGCCGAGCAAAAAAAACGATCCTCATGAGGATCGTTTTTTTTGCTGATTGAGTCGGCCCAAGCCCGACTTGTTCAGCGCCCGGTTGGTTGGTATCGTTCCGGCCAGACTTTCATTAACGTTAGTTACGGGGGTACTGGTGGAATGACCGACTATGAGATAGGAAGGACACGGCAGCCTTCCGGAAGCGGATGGAGTATCCTTCGTGCGCCCTTAGTAACGCAACCACCCGTATTTAGCGTCGCCCGGCTTTCCTCTTAAACGTCCACATGCTCCATACCATCGAGCCAATCAGGATGAACAGGCACCATCCGATCGCCCAGCCGATCTGATCCTGGATGGAGCCTCCCGTCAGTAATCCGCGAATGGATTCGATGACCGGCGTAATCGGCTGGTTGCTTGCGATCCCTTGCAGCCAAGCCGGCATCGTCTCGGTGGGAACGAAAGCACTGGAGAGGTAAGGGAGAAAGAGCAGGATGAATCCATAACTGCTGGCCGCTGCCGGACTGCCTGCAACGAGACCGATAGCGGCGTAGAGCCAGGTAAAGGCAAAGATGAAAAGCGCGATCAAGCCGATGGCGAGTATCCAATCCATAAGCCCTGCTGATGGCCTGAATCCAACGAGCAGAGCCACTGCGATAACAACGCCTGTCGCAAGCATGTTCCGGGCAAGGCTGGCTACCACGTGCCCCGTGATGACACTCAAACTTTGAATGGGCATGGTTCGGAAGCGGTCAATGATGCCATTGGTCATATCCTGGGAGACGTCGACGGCCGTGCTGGACGATCCGAAGCCGGCGCATAGCAGGATGATCCCCGGAACCACGTAGTTAACATACTGTCCGCTGGGATCGAGGGCACCGCCAAATACATAGGTGAACAGCAGCATCAGCATGATCGGCAGCACCATTGCCGTTATCATCGCCTCCGCGTTGCGGATGCTGTGACGCAGGCTGCGGCCGATAAAGACAGACTGGGTAACTGCTAGGGACGTTGTTTTTGTTTTCGCAGCCGTTGCTCTTATCATACAATTCCCTCCATTTTCTTGTCGGTAAGCGACAGGAATACATCATCCATATTGGGTCTGTGAAGACTTACGCGCGTCTCATTCGGGAGCAAGCGTATAAAATCCTGAAGCGTATGTGCGACGTCGCCGATGCTGCCGCTTGTCGGAATCCTGTGGATCACTTCGTCACGCGCATCGCGAAGCTCCAGCATTTCACCACCGACCCGGGTCTTCAGCTCGGCCGGACTACCTTCAGCCACGATTCGTCCCCCATCCAGAACCGCAATCCGGTCCGCGAGCTGGTCGGCTTCCTCCAAATACTGCGTGGTCAGCAGGATGGTAATGCCTTGGCTCTTCAATTGCAGGATGATATCCCACAGCGCACGGCGGCTGCGCGTATCAAGTCCTGTGGTCGGTTCATCGAGGAACAGCACGGGCCGCGGCACGGCAAGGCTGATCGCCAGATCAAGCCGTCTCTTCATCCCGCCGGAATACGTCTTCACGCGCTTGGCCGCCGCGGCCGCCAGATCGAAGTGCTCCAACAGCTCGGCGGTTCTCCGCCCGGCTTCCGCTGCGGATAGACCCGACAGCCTGCATATCATCCTGAGGTTTTCTTCGGCGGTCAGCACTTCGTCAACGGCCGCGAACTGGCCCGTCAGACTGATGGACCGCTGCACATCCTGCTTGTGACCGCGGAGATCGAACCCGTTGATCCTCACGCTCCCGGCATCGGGCGTCACCAACGTGGACAGGATGTGAATCAATGTCGTTTTGCCGGCCCCATTAGGACCGAGAAGAGCAAATACGTCTCCTTGCGGCACGCTCAGGTCGATCCCGTCCAATACGGTCTGGTGCCCAAAGCTTTTGCGAAGCTGACGAATTTCAACAGCATGGTTACTCATGAGCCGAACATCTCCTTCAATTAATTGTATATTATATAAACAGTTTAATTAATAATTAGTATATTGTATAAACAGTTATTTTGCAATACGATTTTT
>Ga0209784_100396_pt1 | contig 19822 bp, 14 predicted proteins | sample AraplaCvi_mLB_r2_2_FD_184284 | JGI IMG/M metagenome (GOLD analysis project Ga0209784, IMG submission 184284) | Arabidopsis root microbial communities from North Carolina, USA - plate scrape CL_Cvi_mLB_r2 (SPAdes) (version 2) | ecosystem: Host-associated > Plants > Roots > Endosphere | place: USA...
ACGGGCACGCAGACGGTGACCACTACGGGCACGGCGTCCTACACCTACATCGAGTCCGGCGGCGCCTTCAGTGGCGACACCCGTGCCTACAACACCAGCCCCTGGCAGGGGCAGACCATCCAGACGAACTTCCAACTGGATGTGAGCCCGACCAATGGCACCGGCCCGAACAGCCAAAATCCGGTGAAATCGGTTGCGGTATCGACCAAAGCCGGCCAAGGCAACGGTGGCGCCGCTGCCACTGCCGACCGCCTGACGATTGGTGACACCAACCTGAACCTCACGTCCACCACGGTGACGCTGCCTGGTAACGCGGTCATCCGCACCGTGGTGCCGAACCTTACGCTGCCGAACAATGCCCTCTACCGCATCATCAGCGACCCGGGCAGCAGCGTGCTGGTGGAAACCGACCCGCGGTTCACCAACTTCCGCCAATGGACGTCCAGCGACGCCATGCTGGCGCAGTTCCGCAATGACCCGGGCGCTACGCTCAAGCGTATCGGCGATGGCTTCTACGAGCAGCAACTGATTCAGCAGCAAATCATCCGGGCTACCGGTCAGCGCTTCGTTGGCGACTACACCAGCAACGAAGACGAATACAAGGCGCTGCTGGCCAATGGCGTTTCGGCGGGTAAGACGTTTGGCCTGAACGTCGGCACGGCGCTGACCGAAGCCCAGATGGCGCAGCTCACCAGCGACATCGTCTGGATGGTCAAACAGACCGTGACACTGGCCGACGGCAGTAAGCAGGACGTGCTGGTGCCGCAGGTCTACCTGCGCGCCAAGGACACCGACATCACCGGTGGCGGCACGCTGATGGCCGGCAACAACGTCAGCTTTAACGCCAAGGGGGATGCCACCAACAGTGGCACCATCGCCAGCCGCAAGGTGACGGTGGTGACGGCAGACAACATCGTCAACACCGGCACATTGGCGGGCAGCACGCTGCTCGCGCAAGCGACGCAGGACATCAACAACCTCGGTGGCCATATCCAGGGCGACCAGGTGTTGCTGGCAGCCGGGCGTGACGTCAACCTGACCAGCACGACGGTTCAGACCAAGAACATCACGACCACTGGCACCAATATCAACCAGGTGGCGAGCGTCGATGCGGGTTCGCTCTCGATTCAGGCTGGCCGCGATGCCAACCTCACGGCGGCTGCCGTCAATACATCCGGCAACGCAACCATCACCGCCAACCGGGACGTCAACCTGAACGCGGTACGTCAATCCAACGAGGAGCACGTCGTTTGGGGTGACAAGAACCGTTCGGACCGCTCGTCATACGCCGATGCGGGCACGCAAATCCAGACGGGTGGCAATCTCGCTATTGGTGCTGGCCAGGACGTGAACGCAACGGCGGCCTATGCCAACGCGACGGGTGGCATCCAGGTCGCTGCTGGGCGTGACGTGAACCTGAACGCAGGCCAAAGCCACCAGGATGTGCGCGATGAGCACTTCCAGACGGAGAAGGGCTTCCTGTCGACGAAGACCACGCACACCATCGACTCGGCAGGTCAGACGAATGTGGTTGGCACCACGCTGTCTGGCGATACGGTGACCGTGGCGGCGGGGCGTGACCTGACCGCCAAGGCTGCCACCATCGCCGGCACGGGCGATGTGAATCTGGCTGCCGGCAACAACCTGACCATCACGACGGCGGATACGGCCACCAACGAGTCGCACTTCAAGGACGTCAAGAAGAGCGGTCTGGGCAGCGCTGGTGCAGGCATCTCGTACGGTACCAACCAAGTCACCGACACCAGCAACGATACGGTGCGTGGTTCGCAAGGCAGCCTCATCGGCAGCACGGATGGCAGCGTGCACATGCAGGCCGGAAAAGACCTCCATATCACCGGCTCCGATGTGGTGGCGGGCCAGAACGTGACAGGCATCGCGCAGAATGTGACCATCGACGCTTCGACTACGGACCGTCATCACGACAACACGCACGAGACGAAGAGCTCTGGCTTCACGCTCGCAGTGAAGTCGCCGATTCTCGATGCCATCCAGAATGTCCAGCAGCAGGCCGAGGCAGCGGGCAATAGTCAGGACAAGCGTGCGGCGGCGCTGCATGGGATTGCGGCTGCCAGCGCGGTTGCGGACCTCGGCGCGACGGCCGGCGCGATGGCAACCAACCCAGAAGCCAAGATTGAACTGAGCTGGGGCTCGCAGTCGAGCAAAACCACCCAGACCGAGGACAGCACCCAGCACAACGGCAGCAACATCAAGGCGGGTGGTACTGCCGCGTTCGTGGCGACCGGTGATGGCACGCCGGGCAGCGGCAACGTCAATATCGTCGGCTCCGATGTCAACGCGAAGAACGTGCTGCTGCAGGCCAACAATCAGGTCAACCTGAGGAACAGCACCGACACGGACAGCACGCGCAGCACCAATGAGTCCAAGAGCGCGAGCGTGGGTGTGTCGTATGGTACGGGCGGCTTCGGGGTGTCGGCGTCGATGTCGAAGGCACACGGCGATGCGAACTCGGATGCACAGACGCAGAACAACACCCACATCAACGCCAGCGACACCGTCACTATCGTGAGCGGTGGTGATACCAACATCGTGGGTGCCAACGTCAACGCCAACAAGGTGCTGGCCGATATTGGCGGCAACCTGAATATCGCCAGCGTGCAGGACACCAGCCACAGCACCTCACACCAGGAGAGCACGGGCGGTGGCTTCAGTATCAGCCAGGGCGGCGGGAGCGCCAGCTTTAGCCACAGCAGCGGCAGCGCGAGCGGCAGCTACGCGGGTGTGAACGAGCAGTCGGGCATCCAGGCCGGCTCGGGCGGTTTCGACATCAACGTCAAGGGCAATACGGACCTCAAGGGTGCATTCATCGCCAGCACGGCGTCGCCCGACAAGAACCAACTGACCACGGGCACGCTGACCTTCTCGGACATTCAGAACCACTCGGACTACAGCGCGAGCAGCAGTGGCTTCAGCCTAGGTGGTTCGGTGGGCAATGGTGGAAATAACTACAAGACCACTGGTAACGAATCGGTGAAGAACAGCGGTGGATTAACACCGATGCTTAGCCAAAACGACAGTGGCAGTGAGAGTGCGACAACACGCAGCGCCATCTCGCAAGGCACTGTCACGATTACCGACCAAGCCAATCAGAAGCAGGATGTCGCAAAGCTCAGCCGTGACACGACCAAAACGAACGGTACTGTCAGCAAAACCCCTGACCTGCAGAACCTACTGAACAATCAGGCCGACATGATGTCGGCCGCGCAGGCGGCAGGCGAAGCTGTTGCTAGTCGCATTGGTCAGTATGCGGATAACAAGAGAGATGAGGCCAAAGCGGCCGCAAAGCAGGCGGCTACTGACAACAATCCGGAGTTGGCTGCTCAATACTTGCAGGAAGCCAAGAACTGGGACGAAGGTGGATGGAACCGCGTTGCTCTTCACACCGTTGCTGGCGGTGTGCTTGCGGGTCTCGGAGGAGGGAACGCTTTAGGTGGCGCCGCAGGCGCAGGAGCATCGGCCACGCTTGCGGGCAACCTCAACAGCGTCAGCAACGCATTCCAAGGAACAACGGGAAATGCAGACGCCGACCGCCTGCTTGGCAACGTGGTGGCCAATGCGTTGGCCGGTACTGCGGGGGCACTGGTTGGCGGAAATTCCGGCGCCTTTGCGGGCTCGAACGTAGACCTCTATAACCGTGATAAGGATTGCGGTACCGGCAACTGCCAAGGCGGCAACGGTACGGTCATGCAGCGGTTGATAGATGCTGTCGTGAACACCGTGACAGACCCGGTGGGGTCGGTGAGCTACGCGCTGGGCCTAGACAAGCCGTTCCGCATCGGCAACAACCCCTCGAATCACTCCAATCCAGACGCCAATCCGCTGATTGACATTCACAATGGTGGTAACGGAACGCCAGGCACGCCTGCAGTGGTAATTGCCGTTCCAGTGGTGTCTCCGGTCGGAGTGTTGGGCGTCGTCCCGGTGACAATTCCTGGCTCGCCTGGCTCCCAGCTCCCAAGCAATGCCATTGCGTCGAACGGCAGCGATAGCACCGGAGGCGGCAATCAAGGTGGCGCCACAGGCCAGTCCTCGGGTGCATCACAAGGGGCTACGTCAAATGGCACGGCGAACTCCGCAACTGCTCCAAAGCTTGCAGACGACCTCGCCTCAAAGATGTCGAAGCCTGCTGTGACAGACACGAAGCTCGCGGGGCTCATGGACGACTTGTACCGGGACGGCGCTAAGATTGGCTCTGGAAGTACGGCCGATGCTGTGCGGTTTGAGAACCAGACAGGAAATCCCGTCGGTGGTGTATTTCATTCGCAAAAGGCTGAGGACTATTCGATTGCTCTGCAGAGATGGCTGGATTCGAACCCCTCCGCATCATTCGGCGACCGGTCCGCAGCCCAAAATGTGTTGCGCGATTTGCAAAATGCTCTAAAAGGAAAGTAATGACCAATCGGAATGAATTTATCGTTGGCCTGGACGAGGTGGCGCTCATCAGGCAAGCGAGAGCGGAAGCGATTGCAGATTGGGGCGATGACATCCCTGGGACCCTGCTTTTCTCCAAGCTGGGGAAGGCCATCGCAAGCAATTTTCGTAGTTTCTCTTTGAACGAAAGGACTCACATATTCAAGGTTGTGGAGTCCGGTATGTCGTCTGCGGAAAACGACCTAAAAGCGCTAGTTGCGACCGGTCTTCTGGAAGCGATTGCGTCATGGTGCGCTAACGATTCTGATTTGGAGCGGCAGATAAACGAGGCACTGGGAGATGAGTCAAGGAAATATCTGTTGGCGCTAAATAAATGGCACCTGGGAAATTGACCTCCGGCAGCTTCACCGTCGGCAAGAGCCTACAAACCTGCTACTGACCATAACGATGCCTAGTCAGTAGCTTCGGCTCAATAGCCGGCGTGTTCAGGCGTACCGATGGTCACCGGTACGGCAGTACCAGCGACAATTCTAACTACAACGATTTTGGGGGTTTCACATGATTCGAAAAATCCTTTTTTGCGCCGTGGCGGCCGCCACGATTTCGGGATGCGCTGTCAGCGTTGGCAGCGGCACCGGTGTCGAAAAGATTGCCGATGCCTCACAAGAGTCCCTGGAGAAACAGTTCGTTCCGGGTGTCGCCAAGCGCGAAGACGTCGCGCTCCAACTCGGCGCTCCAACAGACAAGGCTACGGCCGGCGGCCTTGATATTTGGAACTATCGCTATGCACGCAATGCAGCGGTTGGAATCGTGTTTGTTGGCATCCCAGTGGGCTCCAAGAAGGTCGCATCGTTTTACTTCGATGACGCAGATGGGGTCTTGAAGAAGGTGGAATACAAGGTCCTGCAGCAGTAACAGCGGCGCGCGAGTGAAATGATGAGACGTTTGATATTCGCCGCCGCGTTTGCGTACCCACTATTCTTCAATGGTGCGCATGCAGCGGAGCGCTGCTTGCCGCAAACCAACGGCTCGCACAGCAGCAAGCTTTGCGTGAATGAGACCCCGTTCGGGCACGACTACTACACGCTGTGGGTCGACAACGCACCTATCTTCACGTTGCCAGACGACTACATCGAGAGCGTCACCCTCACGCATCGCATCCCAGAAGACGCCGCGATTGAGTTCCCGCTCTCTAGGCAAGGCACGCCGACCGTCACGATTTCCGGTGGCTGTACGCCCATTTCGGAGCAGCAGGAATCGGGCGGCAAAAAGGTCGGTATCGAGGTCGGTCGCTCATGCTCATTCACCTGGGGCAATGTCGTCGTCCTCAAAGATTTGCAGATTCGCTACTAACCAAGGCAGTGCTGGCGGCACACCTGCCGCCGCTAACGATACTTTCGTCATCTTGGTCTCATCACCGTGTGGCGATGAGACCTGAGCAAGACACACATGCACGCCAGATTTCACCTCATGGTTTGGGCAACGGTCCTCACCACCGCCTGCACCGTTCTGCCGCAGCCAACTCACGATGTCACTGTCGAAAATCCAACCTACGACCCGGCAGTCTCTGCTCGCGTGCGATTCCTGTCCAGCAACGGTGGCGCTGGCGCATCGTTCCGCCCAGGTGAGGGTTGCTACAAAGAGGTCTATGCCCAGGACGACAAGCGTGTGAGCGTTATCGACGGTTTCTGGGCCGCTTGGAAATACTCATCCCGCAGCGTGACGATTGGCATGCCCGAAAGCCCGCGCCCCGACATGCGCGTAGAGGGCTTGCAGTTCAAGGATTTCATCAAGGAATACGTGGTTCCCGCAGCGAAACCATTCACCGTGACGCTGCTGGCCTCTTCATGCACGCCACCTGCGGTCACCTTCGTGCCGGAGCCGGGTAAGGACTACGACATCTTCATGCAATCCGATAGCAGGCGCTGCTGGGTTTCGGTGAAACGCATTGACGACAAGGGCGTGGACGAGTCCGTACCTTTGGAGCGTGCGCCGAAATGTCCCGCATCTTGAGGGCTTGTTGCCGGCCACACGACTGACGCTAGCCCTTCGTTGCTACTGGCCGCTTGGAATCAGAAGCCAACAGGCCGAAATCCCCCCGACCCCGTATCCATTGACATCGGTGCTCGCTCCCCGATAAACGTGCGCAGCGCCGGGCGAAGCATTTCTAATAGAAGGAACTGAAGCGGATGCAAGAAAAATTCCGAACTTACCTGTTGGCTGCAGCAGCAGCGGCAATGACCGTCGCCTGCGGTGGCGGTGGCGATGACAGCAGCACTGGCAACAGCGCGACTTCGCAAGCATCGGCAACCACGTCCGACGCCTCGTGCTTCGTGCTCCCTGCTAACGGCAAGACCGCGACCGTGACGGCGACCTCAACAATTCCCGTCCAAGTCGAAATTGCCACGCTCACAGGGCTGGGTACGCAAACGTTCGAAGGTCAGTCTTATCCTGCGCTGGACGAGCGTAACCGCATCGACCAAGTAACCGGCAGCGACGAGCACCACACGCTGTACATGCTGCCCGGCGCTCCGTTTCTGCCGGCTGGAGCCGTCACTTTCCCGTCCGTTGGAGATACCGACCCCTCGTACCGCTATGCCTACACTTATGCTCGGGTGACGCTGGAGCAGTTGCGCAACGCCGTGCTCGGTGGCAAGGCAACCTACAACCTCTCGCAGGGGCTCACCTATTCGGGTCTGGTTTCCACGGTTCCTGCGGTGTCCGATTTCCAGTTGAACACGCCGGTCACGCTGCTGATGCTGGAACAACGTGCCGCTGGCACCAACCCGCTGCCATCGTCCTTCACGGCGCGGTACATGAAGGAATTGACCATCACCTACGCCGGCCGCGAAGACGTCACGGTCGGCAGCACGACGTATGCGCAGGCGTGCAAGCTCAATGTCACTGTGCGCCGGTCCAACTTCTTTAGTGTTGGCATGCCGTTCGGCATCGATAACGTTGTATCGGGGTCGACGTGGTTTGCCCCAGGCGTTGGCTTGGTGAAGACGTCCGTACCCGCGCCGATTCTGGGGAACGCCGGTTCGCTTTCAGCGACCGTGGCGCCTGCACAGTAAAGACCTCGCGAAACAGCTTCGCGCGACGGCAAGGGACGGCATTGCTGCCGTTCGTTGCCGCCGCACGAAGCCGTACTCATTGAGGCATTTTTCCTCTCAACGCGTCCACATCATGCTGTCTGTTGTTTTCCGTGCTGCCGTCCTGTGCGTTGGCTCGCTGAGTTCGATTGCGCTTGCGCAGGTCGCACCTCAGCCCATCACCGGCCCTGGTCCAGAAGTCCAACGCCTGCAAGAGCAACAGGCCGAGCAAGCGCGTGAGCGTGCAAACGCCCGCCCGGACGTATTCACCCCGTCAGGGCCCGCGCAGGCAATCTCTCTGTCAGCGCTGCCGAAGGAGACGCCATGTTTCCAGATTGACGGCATCGTGCTGGAAGACAACGTCTTCCCGTGGCTAGTCGACCTGCTCAAGCCTGTCAATGGACAGTGTGTTGGCAAGCAAGGTCTCGAGGCCATCGAGCTGCAGGCGAACAACGCGTTGATTGAGCGCGGCTACGTCACTTCGCGGGTGCTTATCCCGAAGCAGAACTTGGCTGGCGGTACGTTGCAGCTCAAGGTGCTACCGGGGCGCATCGGTGCCATCCGCAATGCCTCTGACGACAACATCGGCTGGGCGCGCATGGCTCTGCTCGCGGGCCAAGGGGACCTGCTGAACCAGCGTGACTTGGACCAAGCGCTAGAGAGCATTCGTCGCCTGCCAGGTCAGTCGCAGACGAGCTTTGACATCGTTCCCGGTGAACGTGTCGGCGAGTCGGACATCGTGCTCAAGCCTGGCACTGACAAACGTTGGCACGCGTCGCTATCAGCGGACAACACGGGCCTGAAGTCGACCGGCAAGTACCAGATGAGCGGCTCGCTGGTCATCGACTCGCCGCTGCACCTCTACGACCAACTGTCGATTTCCGCCACGTCGAACACAGACCGAGGCTCCAGCACGGCGGGCACGCGCTCGTACTCCATCAACTGGAGCGTACCGGTCGGCTATGCCACCTTGTTCGTGGGCGCGAACAAGTCACGCTACAACCAGACGGTTGCCGGCTTCGAGGAGCCCATCGTCTACAGTGGCAACAGCTCCGAGGTGAATGCCGGTATCAGCGGTGTACTGCATCGTGATGCGACGTCGCGCACCGGCGCCCAGTTCAAACTCTTCCGCAAAATCAATCGCAACTACCTGGAAGACACCGAGATTGCTGTCCAGCGTCGCGACGTGGTTGGCTATGAGGCCTCCATGTCGCACCGCCACTATCTTGGTCCGGTGGTGCTCGACGGCGGCTTGGCGTGGCGCGAAACGCTGCCCGACCACTCCAATGTACCGGGCGTGGTCGTTGGTGACCCTGGCTACGGTGGGCGCTCACAAATTGAGACGGCGAACGCGAGTCTGTACTGGCCGTTCAAGCTGGCCAGCCAAGTGTTCGAGTACACGAGCAACTGGTCTATCCAGCACGCTCGCACGCGTGTGCTGCCCAGTGACTACTTCACCATTGGTAACCGCTACACCGTGCGCGGTTTCGATGGCCAACTGACGCTGGCGGCCGAAGACGGATGGTTCTGGCGCAACGAACTGGCTTGGCGAGTCGCCGGCCAAGCCGTCTATGCCGGGGTAGATATGGGCAAGGTGCATGGCCCCAGCGCCGAGTTCTTGCTGGGCAACAAGTTGGTGGGGGCTGTGGTTGGCGTGCGCGGGCGCGTGCCGTCGGGGCCCATGCTGGCGTTCAACTACGACGTGTCGTTCGGTTGGCCGCTGTACAAACCGGCGGGCTTCCGAAGCCAGCAACCGGCGGTGATGGCACAAGTTGGCGTGGAGTTCTAACAGGGGCAGCGGGTAACCCTAGCTAAGGCCTAAAAGGAAGACTGATTGCAGTGGGGCAGAATCGTGCGCCACTCTGGCTTCCGTCACGCCGCGCTTGGCCTTCAATGCGGAGGGTGTCCTTCACCTGCAGCCGGAATAGTAGATCGCATGTCGATTCGCTGTTCGAGCTGTAGAGAAACTCTCCCGGTTTGATTTCGCGGGCTTCGCCTGCTTCCGAGTAAATCCGGTAATTCGGGCCGAAGATGCGGAACCAAAAGCGCAAGCCATGGCTTGGTGCCTTCTCGACAAGTGCTTGGTCGAGAACAAGAGCCCGGTTGAACGGCGCCCCAGTCGCGAAGATATTGCTGATAGTAGCGTACGCCTGCGGCATAGCGCTCCAGGCTGGCTGGTCAACCTCTTCCGCATGCGCCGTGATAGAGAGCGCAGCGATAAGCAAGAACGCGAGTTTTCGCGGCATGTGTCCTCTCAGTCGCTCTGCTAACGGGAACTTCATCTCGGCTCTCTCGTTCTCGCAGTTGGAAGCGATGGTCCGTGAGCGTCGTGGCTCTGCCGCGGAGAAATTTCCAACAATCTCATCACAGCTCGACTGTTCTGCCACTCGAAATACATACCACCAGCAAAAGAAGCCGCCGCGAACGTACCGAACGCCAGCGCAGCTGCCGGTATCTGGATTACGGGTCGCGCGACCAAGAGCAGCCATAACAGTACGAGGGTAGCCAGACACAGCAGGCACAGATAGACCAGGCCGGCCAGCGGCGAGATTGACATCACGACCTTGTTGCGGTCATCGAATCGCCAGGCTTGCAACGTCTCCCAGTTTCCCGGCTCGCCCAGGACTACGGTAATACGCATTCCTGGCAGTACATCATGGAGCCCGGGAATCTTGACCCAGCGCTGGCGAACGTCTCCCGCAACAAAGTCGAACTCAGTGAACACACCTTGGCGTGATGATTCGCGGCGCAACGACGAAACTTCGTCGAGCGTCATCGAGATGGTCTGATACGTGTATCGCACAGTGCAAGGAAATAGTGATGGGCGAACGACTCCTTCGGGCCGGACACCGTCATACGCGCTCAATCTGCGCTGCGTGCGAAGGGAACTGCTTCTCCATGTCGCCCAGGCAATCTGACATCAACTTCGCATCACATGGAAACCTGCGCGCAAAATCAGCCCAACTCTTCAGCCGGAGGACATATGGCATGTCTACAAGCGCCGCAATCGCATCCCAGAATGCATCCCAGTTCTTTCCGTACCAACCTGGAAACTGCAATTGGTTCATCAGCCGCTCGTGCAACTGCACAATCGACTCAATATCACCCAGTTCAATTTCCACAACATCTATGCGTGCCACCGCCCACTCTCCTTGGGGTGTGAGGTTTTAGAGCATGCCGAACGTCTGTTGATGGCCGGAAGCGGTCGTTCAGTCGTTGTCTCGCGGAGAAGAACTGGCGCTAGTTGAGCCACCATGTCGAGGTCGCTCGATGGTCGTTCTGTCAGTTACTACTCCGTGCACAACGGTAACGAGCTCGTACCGCATGAGCATGAATTCCTCACCGAGATGCCAACCGATGTTCCTCTTGACCAAAGGAATCGTCAGGTTGCCCGAAAACCAATATGCCCTCTGAGGCGAGGACGCGCCGGGAATCACCGCATCTACCGGCACTTCGCTCGGCTTATGGCACCGTGAGCCAAGCTTGACTAGATACAGCGCGCCGTCACGAATCTCCCACGTTCCAACGTAACCTCGCCAATTGGCAGTAGTGCACCACTCTCCGAGTGCAGCGTGAAGATTGCCTGCGATGTTCTGCTGTTCGAGCAACGGCGCGAGTGGTTCTGCCAGTAGTGGAGTTGGCTCGTCGTTGACGAGGATGACCTCGGCCTCCTGCGGCGTGGCAAGTACCACGCTCGACATAAACATTAAGGCGGCCGCCAAGATTCGTCTCATAGGAGAGCTCAAAACAGAGAGGGCGCCCCCTTTACGGACCGTGACGCCATCGGGCTTAGTGTTGGCAGGGTAGATGGGCAACGGAGCGCTTGCAAGCGGCCACGCGGCACCAGTTGCTTCTGGCCGAACTGGGTCAAAGCTCGCCTCGCTGGCGGGCCGCCTCCAAAAGCGCGTCAACGTCCACGATGGCATCTTCAGCCTTGACCTGTTCCCAAGAGGGAATCGGGCAGCCGGGCTCTTGTACCAAGATGAACAGTCGGCCGCCTTCACACAAGCAGTCGACGTAGAAGCCTTCGGCGACGCAGGCGGCAATCTCGGCCTCAACCTCTCTGGCGTCAACGTCCTTGGCGTTGGGCTTGTCGACGCCCGCGTAGTGCACAAGCCGGCACGACGATATGGAAGGGACCGAAGACCTGAACGTCGCAATCGCTTGCTGGTAATTTCCATCCGGTTCGATGTGCTCAAGGTCGTTTGGCATTGAAGGCACGCTTGAGTGCATGAGAAGGGCTTGGCAGCGGAGAACAGCAGACACAAACCCGGCGCCTGCCTCACCTACCTAGAGTTTCAATTAATTGTTGCGCCGCCTGCAAACCCAATGTTCATCGGGAATTCCAGAGTCACGGCGCAACAACTTCGGAAACGCGGCGCAACAACTATTTCAAATCGCTACATGCGTGAGTGGCAACCGGTGCCGGCTGCAAGCGCGAAACGACCGACCTCTCCGAGAATCTGCTCACCTTTCAACCGATTTTTGAAGCTTCGATTTGCACCCTCAATGAAATCAAGGATTTAGACCGCTGCCGTAAGGCTTGGGGGCGAGGCGTTGTGCGACATCAGTAGAGTAACGCCACAGCTATCTGTGAGCGCAGCCCAGAGCTGCTATCGCAGAAAAAGCTTGAACAGCAACCCTGCGGTAAGAGCAACCAAGTTGCAGCTACTTGTCGTTGCATTAGAAAAGCCCAATTCCACGCCAGGCTTAGACTTCCGGACAAATCGGGGGCTGGAACTGGGCAGTTTTTAATGCAATTTTTGGCCTCATCAAATGCGTAGAGCCAGCTGAACTGACCGCAGCGGCCTCGCTTACTCCACCGTGACCGATTTTGCGAGGTTCCGAGGCTTGTCCACATCCGTGCCGCGTGCCAGCGCGGTGTGATACGCCAGCAATTGCAGCGGCACCACGTGCAGGATCGGCGAGAGCTGGCCGTAGTGCTCCGGCATGCGGATCACCTGAATCCCGTCGCTCGATTGGATATGCGTGTCCGCGTCGGCAAACACGTACAGTTTGCCGCCGCGCGCACGCACTTCCTGGATGTTGGACTTGAGCTTTTCCAGCAGCGCATCGTTCGGGGCCACCGTCACCACCGGCATCTCGTCAGTCACGAGCGCCAGCGGGCCGTGCTTCAGTTCGCCCGCCGGGTACGCTTCGGCGTGGATGTACGAGATTTCCTTGAGCTTGAGCGCGCCTTCCAGGGCGATCGGGTAGTGCAGGCCACGGCCCAGGAACAGCGCGTTCTCGCGGCGGGCAAATTCTTCCGACCACGCGATGATCTGCGGTTCCAGCGCGAGCACGGCATTCAGTGCTGATGGCAGGTGGCGCAGGTGGCGCAATGCGTCCTCTTCCTGCTTGGTGTTCAGATGGCCGCGCAGCTTGGCAAACGTCAGCGCCAGCATGTACAGCGCGGCCAGCTGCGTGGTGAAGGCCTTGGTGGACGCCACGCCGATCTCGGTGCCGGCGCGGGTGAGGAACTTGAGTTCGGTCTCGCGCACCATGGCGCTGGTGCCCACGTTGCACACAGCCAGCGTGTGCGTGTGGCCCAGCTCGCGCGCGTGGCGCAATGCCGCCAGCGTGTCGGCAGTTTCACCCGATTGCGAGATCACGACGACCAGCGCGTTCGGGTTAGGGACCGTCTCGCGGTAGCGGTATTCGCTGGCGACTTCCACCTGGGTGGGGATCTTGGCGATCGATTCGAGCCAGTACTTGGCCGTGCAGCCCGAGTAGTAGCTGGTGCCGCAGGCCAGGATCAGCACACTGTCGATCTTGGGCAGGATATCGGCCGCCTGCGGGCCGAACAGATCGGGTGCAAACCCCTGCACACCTTCGAGCGTGTCGCCCAGGGCGCGCGGTTGCTCGAAAATTTCCTTCTGCATGAAGTGGCGGAACGGGCCGAGTTCCACAGCTGCCGCGTAGCCACCCACTTCCTTCACTTCACGCTCGACGATGCGGTCGTGCACATCGGCCACGGTAAAGCCTTCGCGCGTGATCTCCACCACGTCGCCCTCTTCCAGATACGCCATGCGGCCAGCAGTGCCGGCCACAGCCAGCGCGTCGGAAGCGAGGAAGGTTTCGTTGTCGCCAATCGCCACCACCAGCGGCGAGCCAGCGCGCGCACCCACCACCACGTCGGGGTTGTCGCGCGCAAACACGGCAATCGCATACGCACCATGCAGGCGCTTGACCGTGGCGCGCACCGAGGCAAACAGATTGCCCCGCGTGGCGCTGCTCGGGTACGTGTAGGCCTGGTGAATCAGGTGCGCGACCACTTCCGTGTCGGTCTGCGATTCAAAGCCGTAGCCGACAGCCTTGAGCTCGTCGCGCAGTGCTTCGTAGTTCTCGATGATGCCGTTGTGCACCAGGGCGATGGTGTCGCCCGAAAAGTGCGGGTGGGCGTTGACCGTGTCCGGCCGGCCATGCGTGGCCCAGCGCGTGTGGGCGATGCCGATGGCGCCGTCGAGGTGGCTCGTCTGCGCCTGGGCATCCAGATCGGCCACGCGCGACACGGTGCGTGCGCGCTCGAGCTGGCCATCGCGCTGCACGGCGACGCCACACGAGTCATAGCCGCGGTACTCCAGGCGGCGCAGGCCTTCGATCAGGACGGGAACGATATTGCGCGTGGAAACCGCGCCAACGATACCGCACATGTTGATTTCTCCAGTTGGAACGCAACGGCATTGTCCGCCACATTCAGATTCTTTCAGTATCGATGCTCATGTGCCGTAGCGGCATCCGCTGTTCGGCGCAGGAGAAAACCTGTCAGCCTTCCTTCTTCTGTTTGACGGGGCGCTGCCAACTCTGAATGGTGGTCTGTCGCGCACGCGAAACAGTCAGCTTGCCTTCGGGCGCATCCTTGGTCAGCGTGGTGCCGGCGCCCAGCGTCGCGCCCTTTCCCACACGCACCGGTGCCACGAGCTGCGTGTCGGAGCCAATGAAGGCGTCGTCTTCGATGATGGTGCGGAACTTGTTCGCACCATCGTAGTTGCAGGTGATGGTGCCGGCACCGATGTTCACGCGCGAACCGACCGTCGCATCGCCCACATAGGCGAGATGGTTGGCCTTGCTGTGCGCGGCGACCTGGCTGTTCTTCACTTCGACGAAGTTGCCGATATGCACGTCTTCGGCCAGTTCGGTGCCGGGGCGCAGGCGCGCGTACGGGCCGATGCGCGACTCGGCGCCCACCTTGGCCTGTTCGATGTGGCAGAACGGCAGGATCTCGGCGCCGGCCTCGATGGCCGCATCCCGGATCACCGCATTGGCGCCGATGCGCACGCCATCACCCAGCGTGACGTTGCCTTCGAAGATGCAGTTGACGTCGATCACCACGTCGCGGCCGCACGTGAGCTTGCCGCGCACATCGATGCGCGCCGGGTCGATCAGCGTGACGCCGTCTTCCAGCAGTTGCTGCGCGAGGTTGCGCTGGTGAATGCGCTCCAGCTCGGCCAGCTGCACCTTGCTGTTCACGCCCAGCGTTTCCCGCTCGGCCAGCGGGTGCGCGGAGGTGATGGGTACGCCTTCGGTGGCGGCGCGCTCGATCACGTCGGTCAGGTAGTACTCGCCCTGCGCGTTGTTGTTGGACAGCGTGGCAAGCCAGTTCTTGAGCTTGCCCGTCGGGCACACCAGGATGCCCGTGTTGACTTCGTGAATGGCCAGTTGCGTTTCGTTGGCGTCCTTCTGCTCGACAATGCGCGTGATGCGGCCTGCGGCGTCGCGCACGATGCGGCCGTAGCCGGTCGGGTCGCCCAGGTGCACGGTCAGCACGCCCAGGTGGTCGTTGCCTGCGGCGCCCACGAGCCCGCTGAGCGTCTCGGCACGGGTGAGCGGCACGTCGCCATAGAGCACGAGGGTGGGCGCGCTCTCATCGAGCCGGTCGACGGCCTGCATGACGGCGTGGCCGGTACCCAGTTGCTGGTCTTGCGTGGCAAAGGTGATGTCCGGCGCGCCAACCATCTCGCGCACCCGATCGCCGCCATGGCCGACCACCACCACCAGCCGCGTCGGCGACATGGAACGCGCGGTTTCAATCACGTGGGCCAGCAACGGTTTGCCGGCCAGGGGGTGCAGCACTTTCGGCAGGGCGGAGCGCATGCGTTTGCCCATGCCTGCGGCCAGGATGACGATATTCACAAGGAGATTCCTAAAGTGACGCGAAGCGATGGCCTGCGGCGGGTGTCAGCGGCCCTCTCAAGGGGGAGTCGCAGTGCCCGCAAACCCTTCTGTGATGCGCTTTTGCGGCGGATAAGGCACAGGTAAAAAATTTTAGCATGGGGCCCACCCTCCCCCAGAACCGGCCAAACGGTCGAATTGTTGCAATTGCGCCATGACCGGGCTGGTTAGCCCGCCGGCGGGTCGGGCGGATGGCGGACACCACGGCGGGCCCGGCGGGGCGGGTTGCGCTCAGCTTGCGGCGGGTACGTCGGCCGGTTTGCGCTCCGCGTTACGCTCAAAACGCACGAACTCGATGCGATCGTCGTGCGAGCCGGCAAACACCAGCGGCGCTTGGTCGTAGGCGGTCTGGCCGAAGAGTGCGTCTTCACCAATCTTGGCCAGACCAGTGGTCAGGCCGTTGAAGTCGAACAGGTCGGTATCGGCCAGGTGCGACGGCACCACGTTCTGCAGGGAGGCAAAGATGTTGTCGATGCGGCCTGGCGTCTGGCGCTCCCACTCCAGCAGCATCTCCTTGACCTTCTTGCGCTGCAGGTTCTCCTGCGAGCCGCACAGGTTGCACGGAATGATCGGAAATTCCATCGCGCGGGCGTAGGAGGCGATGTCCTTCTCCGCGCAATAGGCCAGCGGGCGGATGACGATGTGCTCGCCGTTGTCGGTGGCCAGCTTGGGTGGCATCGACTTCATCTTGCCGCCGAAGAACATGTTCAGGAAGAACGTGTTGACGATGTCGTCGCGGTGATGGCCCAGCGCGATCTTGTTGGCGCCCAATTCCTTGGCCGTGCGGTAGATCACGCCGCGGCGCAGGCGCGAGCACAGCGAGCACGTGGTCTTGCCCTCGGGCACCTTCTCCTTGACGATCGAATACGTATCCGCCTCGACGATCACATACTCCACACCCAGCTTCTTCAGGTACGTGGGCAGCACGTCCTCAGGGAACCCTGGCTGTTTCTGATCGAGGTTCATGGCGATCAGCTTGAAGTTGACCGGCGCGCGCTTCTGCAGCGCCATCAGCACCGACAGCATCGTGTACGAATCCTTGCCGCCGGACAGGCACACGAGGATGGTGTCGCCGTCTTCGATCATCTTGAAGTCGCCGATGGCGCGACCGGCCGCCGACTGCAGGCGGGTTTCGAGGCGGTGGAAATTATTGGAGAACGTCATGGCATCTCGACCCCGCCAGCGCTGAATAATGGCCGAACGGGCGTCAAATCGTGAGGAAAATCAGCATTTTAGCGCGCGCGAGGCGCCTTCTGCAGGGTCGCGCGAACAAGCCTAGAATCGTTTGCCTACCCTTTTGCCCTACGGAGACAACGATGCGGATTCTGGTGCTGGGTGCCGGTGGTACCGGCGGCTATTTCGGTGGGCGGCTGGCCCAGGCGGGTGCGGACGTGACCTTTCTCGTGCGCCCTGCACGCGCAGAGCGACTGCGCACGCACGGTCTCGTGATCCGCAGCCCGCACGGCGACGCGCAGTTGCCCGTGCAGCTCATCACCGCCGATCAAGCCCCCACATGGAGCCAACAACGGGGTCATGCCGATCTCGTGCTGCTGAGCTGCAAGGCCTATGACCTAGAAGACGCCATCACGGCGATTCGCCCGGTGGTGGGTGAACGCACGGTGGTGCTGCCGGTGCTCAACGGGCTGGCGCATCTGGACCGGCTCGACGCGGCGTTTGGGGAATCCCGCGTGCTGGGCGGGCTGTGCCACATCAGCGCCACCACCGCGCCCGATGGTGCCGTGCTGCACCTGAGCAATGGCCAGGGCCCCGCCGTGCACTCCATCACCTTTGGCGAGCGCACGCCGCATGCGCCGCGCGAGCGCACTGAAGCCATCCGCGATGTGTTTGCCACGGCGCAGTTTGATTCCGTGCTGGCCGAGAACGTCATGCAAGACATGTGGGAGAAATTCGTCTTCCTGACGTCGCTGGCTGCGATGACATGCCTGATGCGGGCGACAGTGGGTGAGATCGTCGCCACCGACGAGGGCCGTGCGCTGAACGAGGCGATGTTTGCGAGTTGCGAGGCGGTGTCGGCGGCGTCGGGGTATCGGATTCGGCCGCAGGCGCGTGAGCGGGGCGTGAACGTGCTGACGCAGGCGGGCTCACCGCTGACGGCGTCGATGCTGCGGGATCTGGAGAACGGTGGCCGCGTTGAAGCCGACCATATCGTCGGCGATATGTTGCGGCGTGGGCGGGCGCTGGGTGTGGATGTTTCGCTGCTGCGGGTGGCGTTTGCGCATTTGCAGGCGTATCAGCAGCGGCTGTTGCGGCCTGCTGTTTAAGCGGGGTGGTGCATCCCCTGTTTCATCCCCTGCCGGGGCTGACTCACTTTCTTTGTCTTGCCAAAGAAAGTCAGCAAAGAAAGGCGCGCCCGATGCGGCAACTTCCCCTTGAATTTATGTGAGCGTGCGGGGAGGGAGGCAAACTCGCTGCGCTCAGACAAGCCTCCCTCCTTTTTCCGCACGCTCACAGAAATTTAAGGCGCCGCATAGGGCAAGGAACGGCCAAACCGTCTGGGCGCAAGTGTTGGCGGTTTTGTCTGTCTGGTTGTTGTTTGATTGATTTACTACCAGCCGCCGCCCAGGGCTTGCATGAGAGCCGCGGAATCCAGCAAGCGATCCGCTTGGCTCTGTACCTGTTGCAGCGTGGCTTGGTCGACCTGGCGCTGTGCATCCAGCAGCGCAAGCGTGCTGATGCCGCCGCTGGCGTGGCGGGCTTCCGCGGCACGCAGGGTCTGTTGGGCCTGGTCGGTTGCCAGTGCACGCGCTTGCAGGGTCTGCGCATCGTTATGCACGGCATGCAGTGCATCGGCGACTTCCTGCAAGCCCTGTAGCACCGCCTGCTGATAGGCGGCGCCCGCTGCGTCGTAGGCGGCTTCGGCTTCGCGCTTTTTTGCGCGCAGGGTGCCGCCGTGGAAGATCGGCTGTGTGAGCCCGGCGCCCAGGTTCCAGATGCTCGAGCCTGCACCAAGCAGGTTGCGGAAGCTGGTCGTCTCCGAACCCAGTCCTGCGGACAGCGTGATGCGCGGGAACAGGTTGGCCGTCGCCACGCCCACGTTGGCGCTCGCCTCGTGCCACATCGCTTCGGCGGCGCGGATGTCGGGGCGGCGCTGCGCGAGCGTGGATGGCAACGACACCGGCAGCGGGTCGGGCAGATGCAGTGCGTCAAGCGTTGGCAACGCCGGCAGCCCAGCGCCGGGTTCGCGCCCCAGCAGCACTGACAAGCGATGCCGCATCTGCGCAGCCTGCTGCAGGAGCGGCGGCAGCGTGGCGTCTGTCTGCGCAACCAGCGTGCGCTGCGAAAACGCATCGACCTGCGCAACGCCGCCGAGGCTCAGCCGCCGTTCAGTGATGTCGAGCTGCTGGCGCTGCTCTGCCACCAACCGCTGCGTGGTCGCGATCTGCGCATCGAGCGCCGCAATCCGCACCACCGTCGTCACCACATTGCCCGCCAGCGACAAGCGCGCCGCTTCCAGTTCGTAGCGCTGTGTATCGACCTGCGCACGCGATGCCTCCAGCGCCCGGCGCACACCGCCAAACATATCCAGCGCATACGACACCGACAGCGACGCCGAATACAGCGTAAACGGCCCCGGCTTGGGCGTGCTGAAACCAAACGCCTCCGGATTGATCTGCTGGCGCACCGCAGACACACTGCCATCCACCGAGGGCATCGCATAACCGAACTGCGCCTCGGCTTCCGCCTGCGCCTGCCGCAAGCGCGCTTGCGCCTGTGCCACCGACGGACTCCCGCGCAGCGCCTCATCCACCAGCGCATCCAGCGCCGGCGATTGAAACAAATGCCACCAATCCGCCGGGACATTCGCATCCGCCAGATGCTGTGCCTCGCCCCCCGCAACAGGCGCCGATGCCGTCTCACGCGGCACAGGCTGCGCAGAATAAGCCGAGGCCGCAGGCCCCGCAGGTGCCTGGAAGTCGGGCCCAACAGCACACCCACTCATGACCAACGCGACGCCCAGCCCCACACCAAGAACGCACCCGTAACGCGCCAACGTGTGTCCCCAGACGGGGTGGCCGTACCCTGCCCTAGATGGCGCCTTGAATTTCTGTTGCAGAGAGGAAAAAGGAAGGGAAACTGTCTGAGCGAAGCGAGTTTTTCCCTTCCCCTCTCTGCGACATAAATTCAAG
>Ga0209784_100399_pt1 | contig 19760 bp, 20 predicted proteins | sample AraplaCvi_mLB_r2_2_FD_184284 | JGI IMG/M metagenome (GOLD analysis project Ga0209784, IMG submission 184284) | Arabidopsis root microbial communities from North Carolina, USA - plate scrape CL_Cvi_mLB_r2 (SPAdes) (version 2) | ecosystem: Host-associated > Plants > Roots > Endosphere | place: USA...
TTCGCCGCCAACCACACAAAGAACGCCGCTAAACCATAGAATTGCGCTGCCAACCAAGCAAAGAACGCCGCTAAACCATAAAGTTTCGCTGCTAACAAGCTTTTTCGCGATTCTATCAGCGATGTTCACGGTTCATAAGCGATGTTCGTGGTTTTATCAGCGATGTTCGTGGTTTTATCAGCGATGTTTGCGGTTCAATCAGCGATGTTTGTGGTTTTATCAGAGATGTTCGTGATTCAAGCAGTGGAAGGTATGACTAAGCGTCGGAAAGTATCCCTAAGCTGGCAAAATGGATGACAAAGCTGCGAAAGCCCGTGCCGAGCAACGCGAGTATCGGACGCCCCCGAGAACGCGCATAGTCGAAACGGAAATCAACCTTTATAATCAACATTAAATTAAAAGAATTGTAGAAAAATTTTTTCTATTTCGTTTGTTTTAGATTTAAAGATGGTAAAATACCTATATTACTTTTCTTTTGGTGAAGGTGAGGATTTTAATAGTGATTAAACAGTTTGATGAGCAAGTCCAACAAATAAATGAATTATTTTTAAATGGTCATGTGAAAGAGAGCTATCAATTAGCCAAAGCAATGTTAGCTAATAGTGCGTTTACAGAACATGAATCATTTCCAACAATTCAACAGCATGTCGCATTGCTGGAAGCGAACGGTTATGCAAATATGCCTATTCCTTCCGCTGAAAAAGTGAAGCAAAGTGTTGAACGAGCAGATGGCTCCTACCCAGAGCGTGATGTCCTCGCTGCCTATATTGGAAGTGAGGATGAACAGCAATTCGGTAAAGTAGTAGATGAATTATTAGCTGGATCGGTCGAGGCACAAGCGAATGCTTACTATACAATGGCTGAATATTTTGCTCTTGCGAAGGAGCATGATAAAGCACTTGTACAATATGCGGAAGCGATAAAACTACAGCCAAATAAAGCTTTATATTGGGGAGCGTTCGCACAGTTTTTGAGTCGAAATGAAGGCAGTCCGTATTTGGCACTACGTCTTATTGAAGAAGCTATTCAGTTAGATGGCATGAATCCTCGCTGGTATTATATTCAAGGAAATATTTTTTTACAGCTAGTCGCAGCTACAAAAAATTTAAGCTATTTACCTGCTCTAGAAGAAGCATGGGACAGGGCTAAAAAGCGTTGCTCCGCCAAGCAAGTGGGATTGAAGGTGGACATTGCGAAATCTAATGACGTGTTAGCGCAATGGAAAAAGCAAATGTTGTAATCATGTTTTTAGTAGAAAAAAGCTCAAATAAGACTAAAAAAACTTGAATAGCAAATAAGAATAGGTGTCCCAATAATATCATACAAATAAATTAGTAAAGCATCAGCATATAAAAAAATGAATATTTATTAGCAAAAATGACCTTTTGTGTATTTTTATGCTATAATACAAGTATAAACGGACGTATGAAACCTATCTTATTACATGAAAGAAGTGTTTAGTTGAGTCTATATGTAGCGTATGTATTGGTAGGACTTGCCATTGCCATGCCTGTTGGGGCTATTACAGTAGAAATGACAAAGCAAGGACTAAAAAATGGCTTTATGCATGGGTGGGCTGTCGGTCTTGGTGGTATGACAATTGATTTTGTATTAGTTTTTGCATTGTATATGGGACTAGCTTCCATTTTAGCAATGCCTATCATTCAAATTCCTATGTGGATTATAGGAGCGGGCTTTTTATTCCTTTTAGGGCTGGACTCTATAAAAAATGCTGATCATGATATTACGCTTGCAGGAGAGAAAGTGACAAAATCATTTTTTACTTCTTATCGCAATGGTTTACTAGTTGCAATTTCACCTGGAAATTTAGTATTCTGGGTAAATGTTTTCGGTGTTGTACTAGCTAAATCATATGGGCAAGGACAGTCAGCAAACTTTTTAGTGATTGCGGCCGGGGTTCTGAGTGGTATATTGTTGCATGATATTGGCTTGATGACCATTGTTTCAGTTACCCGTAAAGCGATGAGTCGTAAGGTCATTAAGTCGCTCACGATGGTTGCGGGCTTTTTATTAATAGGCTTTGCCGGGTATTTTATTTATGAATTTATACAAGCTATTAAGAGTTATATATGAAAAGTGCGATCCAATACGATCGCACTTTTTCAATTATCCGTATTGCCCGTCAGTAAAAGATGATAGTCTCACTATGCTGAAATCTCGGTATTTTCATGGATACAAACTAAAATTTCTTCTGCTACTTGATGTGCTAAAGAAAGCTTAGAAGTGAAGCCTACACATGAACAATTCATTTCCCCTAAAATATAGCAATCTTCGCCAGCTGGGTTTGTATCAAGCATGAAATCGGCAGTCCATATAAGTGGTAAAGCATAATTGCCCAGTAAACTAGTTACGTGTGGTAGCTGAGTTAAAAAGTTTTGGACAAGCTCTTCCCAATCTTCTGGTGCATCATAGCGATATTGCGCACCCGAGAACAGTGTTGCACTAAATGCGTCCTCGGAATTTGCCGGTTTTTTATGTACTACGTTAATTGGTTTATTTCGTAACATAAATAAGCGGATTTCGCCCTCAGTAATACGAGGAAGAAAGCGCATATCAATTAGCATGCCATTTGGACCAGTAATATAGCGCTCACAGAACGTCATGAAATCACTTAGTTTCCAATATTCCACATGATTATCCCGTGCTTCTGTACATTTAATCTCCGCATCAAGTGGTACTTCTGTAATTCCCTCAGCAAGAGGTTCAACAAGTTTTACTCGCCATATACCTTCTCCTGTCGATCCACGATTTTGTTTTAGGACGCGTTCAGTAATAGCAAGAGAGGTAGGGAACTGCGCTTTAAATGCTTCAATTGTATAATATGCAAATGTATCATCAGGCACTAGATTCGTTGAAGACAGTTTTGTTAATGCATCTTTAGAACCATAACCAATCATTGCATCAGGGTGTGGCATACCGATGATACCTGCATGACAAAGTTCACACAACATATCGAAGTACTCTTGTTCATGCTGTAAGTTTCCTGGGTTAATACGTGATACATAGGCAATACCATGCTCTTTGACGTAATGAAAAATTTCCTCTTTTTTTGTTACATCAAAGAAAATGACTTCTGCATCCAGTCCACGTTGTTTTAGTGCATTCACCATTGGCATTGTATCTTGTCGGTAGCCGTCAGGGCCTTTATCTGTGCCACCACGGACCTCGAAAAAAATAACCTTTTTATCCATAAAAATACCCCCTTTAATGATGATATTTTCAGTATAATAGACAGCAAAGGAAAAAAGATATATATAATATGTAAATTTTATGTGGAAATTCATAGTTTATAAAATTGTATAGGTATTTATGGCTAATGATTTCGGAATTATCCTAAATTGGATAAGGCTTCCGCATGATTCTTTTTCTGAAAAACTGTAAGATATAAGATCATGCAGAGAATCAGCATTGTCCCAATAAACTGAAAGCTCCCAAAGGCAATTTTTAGCCAGAAAACACTTGTAATAACGGCTGTTAGAGGTTCAAGACTACCAAGTAAGCTAGTTTCTTTTGGGGATAAATAATGCAAACTTGCAATATAAAACCAAAATGCCAACATTGTCCCGAAAATTACGATAAACAGAAAGTAAGCGATTGTTGAAAAAGCCCAGTTTGACAGATCAATTTGCCATGGCTGATGGAAAACACTCATCACAATCCCGCCAATAAGCATTGACCAGCCTACAACTAACAATGAATGAAACTGTTGTAAAAGCGAAACGGCATAGAGCGTATAAAAAGCAGCCGAAAGACCAGATAATATCCCCCAAAATACGGCCATCGTTGGAACAGACAGTGTAGACAACGAGCCATTTGTTAGTAATAAAAAAGTACCAATAAGTGTTAGCGTCACAGCTATTCCATCCTGCCTTGTCAATTGACTGTGCTTCGTGATTAAATAATAGGCCATAATAAAGAGTGGTGCTAAGTATTGCAATAATGTTGCTACAGCAGAATTACCTATAGCAATGGACATCATATACGTATATTGAACGGCCAGCATTCCAAGTAAACTAAATAAAATTTGTCTAAAAGCATTGTGTTTTGTTCTCCACATCACGAAAATAGACTCATGACGATGCGTAATTTTATAGGCAGTTATGAGTAAAAGACCAGCTAACAGAAGACGACTAGAAACGAGCCAGCCAACCTCTATATTTTCTTGCTGAAATAGCTTTTGTGCGACAGTACCCCCAATGCCCCAAAAACTTGCCCCTAGAATGACAAGAATATAACCAAGTGTACGATTTTTCTGTGCAGATTGATTCATCTTAAAACATCTCCTAAACTATCAATATAAAGAAATTATAAGGAATATTTAACAGAAGAAATATCGATTTAATGACTTAAAAATATCAATATATTGAGGTGTACGAAGTAATGGTGTTAACACATATTAAAATTGCGAAAGATTTACAAGAGCTAACGTTACATGGGACGAAGGAATTTCCAGTTGCCTTATATGAGACAATGTTGCGATTAGATAGTCTGGATTTTTTACCGTTACATTGGCATAAGGAAATTCAATTTGTCTATGTGAAAAGCGGTCGTGTGGAATACCGAGTAGGAGCAGATGTCTTTGTACTTGAGGAGGGGGAGGGACTATTTGTCAATGCATCAGGATTACATGAAGCAAAGCCGTTTCAAATAGAGCGGGCTACAATTTTCTGTATTAATGTGGACCCATTGCTATTAGGCGGACACAAGAACAGTATTTTTACTACTAAATATGTGCTGCCGTATATAACGAGCAATAGACTGCCCTATGTAAAGCTATCAGACCAGTTGGCGCAAAAAGTTGAAATTGTGGCGAAATTACTGCAAGAGCAAGCCGTCTTTTATGAGCTAAAGGTATGGAGAGAGTTATTAGCCATTTGGGAAACTATTTTGTCCCAATCAATGCTAACAGAAGAAATACTTGATCCAGCAATTATTGTTCAGCATGAACGGGCGAAGGATATGCTTGATTATATACATGCTCATTATCAAGAGAAAATTTCTTTGGAAAATTTAGCTGCACATGTATTTTTAAGTCGTGCAGAATGTAGCCGTTTTTTCAAAAAAATGGTCGGCATTACACCATTCACATATTTACTACACTATCGACTTCGTAAAAGTATGGAGCTATTACGTGATAGTGAGGAATCAATCACTACAATTGCTACAACAACAGGCTTTAGCACAGTAAGTTACTATATAGATAAATTTAAGAAATATACAGGATACTCCCCACATGTTTATCGTAAACAATTTTTTGATAAAAGATAGCAGCGTATAAACGTGCGAAGCAAGAGGATATCCGCAGAAGAGAAGTGAAGATGTGAAAAATTCTTGAAAATTATTGGAATAGACCATACTGTTTCTAGCTGGACTTATTGACAATGATAACCATTTAAAATAAAGTAAAGTTAATAATAAAGTTACCTTTACTATTAACTTTACTTAAAGGATGGATTGAGTGATGACGAAGGATAAAGAACTTATATATAAGCTTGTGGAGGAAATAAATGAAGCTATTTATTCAATGGATAGCCATTTCATCAAGTTACATCAAAACTTAATTAGTGATGAATTATCCCCTAAACAAATAATTCTTTTAGATTTTATTAAAAAAAATAGTCAAGTGACGATTGGACAGATTGCGAGTTATATGAATATAACTTCAAGTGCTGTTGGACAATTGGTTAGTAAACTTGAAGAGCAGCAATATGTATGTCGGAGCATTAATCCTGAAAATCGACGTGAAATATTTGTAAGTCTCGATACTTCCGGCATTACATATTTTGAAAGAGAAGAAGAAATAAAACGATTTATTATTTCGAGATACTATTCCAAGCTTGAATTAAGTGAGGTCGTGCAATTAAAAGAGATTGTGCAGAAGCTCAATCAAATTGTATTAAAGGAAGGAATTATCCATGAAATAAATGATAAAGGAGAGATGTAACATGGTTGCATTAAAGAACAAGCAAAATATATGGCTAGCATTTTTGTTACTCGTACTTGCTAGCAATTACACGCTTTATAACACTGGACTTGGTGTATCGATTTTACCAACCGAAACAAATGGAGTTGTTATTGGCTCATTAATTGATTTTGTTCTTGTTATACCAGTTTTATTTCTGTTATATAAAGGAAAGTTTTCTATAAAACAAGCGGTTATTTTAGCAGCAACTGGTTGTATTGCAGCTCGTTTTATTATCCCAATAGAACATCTGCAGCCATTTGTAGCAGTGACTTGGGCTGGTTTTGCGATTGAAGGTACGCTTATATTATTAGAAATTTTGCTAGTTGCAACGCTTGTTCGTTATATGCCAAGAATTCTAGCGGATGTACGTTCAACTACTATACCCGATTTGTTCTCATTCTCAAAAGCAGTTGAAAAACATGCACCGAAGCATCCTATTATCAAAATTTTTTGCGCAGATTTTGTAGTATTTTACTACGCTTTTGCTAGTTGGAAGAGAAAAGAGCGATCTGGTTTAACCTTGCATAAAAACTCGAGCTATATTGCATTTATCATTATGCTAATCCATGGGACAGTTATTGAAACAATAGGGATTCATTGGTGGTTACATGAAAAATCAATCGTTCTTTCGATTTTATTACTTATATTAAATGTATACACTGTTCTATTTTTTATAGCGGATATGCAGGCCATTCGTTTAAACCCTGTCCATGTAACATCTGATAAATTGTATTTGTCTTTAGGATTGATGAAACGAGCAGAAATTCGCTTTGAGCAGATTGAAGAACTTATTGAGGATAAGGAACAATTGGAAAGAAAATTATCCAAGGATACAATTGATTTTATAGCACGTGATTTTGAAGCGGCATATCCACAGTTTATTTTAAAAATGAAGGAGCCTGTGGAAGTGACTTTCATGTTTGACCTGAAAAAACGTTATAACAGTGTAGCTATTAAAGCTGACCAAGCACAGGAATTTAGAAAAATGCTTATCCAAGGAATTGAAGATAATAAATAATAAACAACGGGTGCTAGCAAACAAAGCTGGCACCTATTTAATTTAGACATTAGGTCGGGTTGATTTATATACGTTGATTGCCCGGGAAAGCGCCTATTTGGAGTGGGGAATGTTTCTAGTTTTCAGAAGTGTATCGTTTAGCGTTTACTGATAGGGGACATTCCGGTGGCTAAACAGATATGGAAAAGAAGCAATAACCCACCTACTTAATCTAGATGGGCTATTGCATTTAATATGTCTTCACACACCGCATCCCAAAATTGTTGCTGTACAGAATCGCAATACACATATAGCTCTTTATTTTGAACATGCTCATATAGCTCAGAAATCGCTTCTTTATGAAAATGGAGTCGATGATTTAATGCTTCTCGTTCTTCCTCAATACAAAACGATTTATACATTTCTGCGAGACGTTTAAGCTTCGCTAATTTTTGTTTCGTTCCTTCGTATTGTGTTTGATGAAATCGTCCTGCTGCGGTAGTCATAGAGATCTTTGCCCGATGCTCGGTATTTAACGTTCGCAATTCTTCCTGACGAATAGCCACACGATACCAAAACTCATAGCGAATAGGTAAGTCTTTTAGCTCGTATGTGAGCAAGGATTTTAAAATAAAACTAACATGCTCAAAAGAGTCTATAGTCTTTTCTGATTCTTTAAACATACCAAACATACAGCCACCCCCGTTTAGTTTAATACTACGAATGAAGGGTAAAATCCTTTAAATTTCCTGTAATATTCAAGGAAGTAATGAAACAATAAAAATCTCTGGATATTAATAGAAAATCAGCTTAAATACAAGCTTACGTTAGTGCGTTTATAAAAAAATAATCTTGCTACATTTACTTATGTAACAAGACTTTAAAAGTTGAATGATAAAATTAAATGAAGTTTATATTTTGAGGTTTAGTTTTTTTTATTATTCCCGCTACTAACAAAATCCATAGTAAACTGTTTCCAACAGAATGGGTTACAAAAGAGGCCCATGTTGAATGAGTAAACTGGGTGATCCATGGAGCAATAAGCATGCTAGGAAGCATATTGATAAAATGCCACTTCAAACAAGCATGAATAACCCAAGCCCAAAGTAATCCATTTACTACCCAAGCCCAGTTTCCGAAAATCTCTTGTTGAATAGGAAGGAAAAAACCTCTCCACATTATTTCTTCACTAAGCATAGCAAAAAGGTGTAACGGAATAAATATGGTTATCATTTTTTTGTTAAAACGTCTACTATGTAAATAGTTGACCTTCGTTCCGACTGGGCGACTCCTTGGGGATCAGCAATAGAGGAACGAAGGCTAAAAGCATCACATCCTGTGATAACGCCTTCGTGACCAACATCGTATTGGCCCGAGACCCTGAAGCGAAACGGCTCATCGAACGCCCCCAGGAAGCTTTGCTCTGTAGCGGAAGCAAAGCGGGAGCTACAAAGCGCCCAGTCGGAATGGAAATCAACCACACGTTTTGGTAATGATCCAAAATATTTTGCCATGTCCAAGTATTCCCCTCTAAATGATACAGTAGTAATGATACAGGAAATAAACTCATTACAGGAAACCATAGAAAGAACCAAAAAGCATAAATCAATGGCACACCCTTTTTAATGAATAGCGGTGTTCCGTAATAAACACCATAGTATACTAACGAACCTGTTATGCCGAAAATGAGTAACTGCACCAGATAGGACATTTGAAGTCTCCTTCTATAAAGAGGATATATTTACAAATAACATATAAGCATGAATTGTAATATTTTTCTATATATATTTTTTCGTCAACCAGCACTAGATTTTGCCATACGGTAAGAATCTAGTGTTTTTTATGATAAAAAAACGGATAAGTTATCACAAAATTCTCTATCTTTTGCAAAGAAAAGGGCTGTTTTTGAAGAAATATGGAAATAGCATTTACAAAATAAAAATAAATGTGTTAACTTAAAAAATGTAAACAGTTAACTTAAAAGAGGAGGAGGGTTAACGATGCAACATTTTTGGGTGGTTGGTACAGATACAGATGTCGGTAAAACGGTTATCACTACATTACTGATGCGTCAATTACAAAAGCATGATTTACTAGTTACACCTTATAAGCCCGTGCAAACTGGGGAAATTAATGAGAATGGGCATGGCTATTACTACGATACAGCAATGTATGAAAAGTATTCATTACAAAAACTAGAGCAAGAAAATTTAAATGGCTATTCGTTTAAGGAAGCTGCATCACCACATTTTGCTGCACAACTGGAGGGTCAGCAAATAAATGTGGCGTATTTATTACGGCAAATGCAGTTGTTACAAGAAGCATACGATGTCGTGATTTGCGAAGGAGCAGGGGGGCTGTTTGTCCCATTAGATACATATGGAGAAAATACGCTTCTTGATGTCATCGTTCAAAGTAAGCTTCCAGTCGTACTTGTCACGCGAACAACACTAGGAACGATTAACCATACATTGCTTACACTCGAGGCGTTACATGCTCGTAATGTTGAAGTTCTTGGCATTGTATTTAACGGAGACACAGGTAGTCTGATGGAACAAGATAATGTCAATACAATTCTACAACATCATGATTTGCCATATGCGACGATCCCAAAGCTTGGGGATATTTCATTGATTGTTGACTATTCTATTTCTCACACTTCTTTGTTTGAAAGGTTGGTCAAATATGAAACAAGCATTAACTGAATTGCAGACGAGAGATTTACAGCATGTTTGGCATCCGTGCTCACAAATGAAGGACTATGAGCAATTTCCGCCAATTGTTATTCAAAAAGGACAAGGGGTTTGGCTTTACGATGAAAATAATAATCGCTATTTAGATGCCGTATCTTCCTGGTGGGTCAATTTATTTGGACATGCGAATCCGCGTATAAGTCAAGCATTAAGCGATCAAGCGTTTACATTAGAGCATACAATCTTTGCGAATTTTTCACATGAGCCTGCCATTAAGGTGGCAGAAAAATTAGTCGCTTTAACGCCAGATGGTTTAAATAAAGTATTTTTTGCAGATAACGGCTCTTCTGCAATAGAAGTCGCATTAAAAATGAGTTTTCAATATCATATGCAGACGGGAAAAACGACGAAAAAGCGTTTTTTGGCTTTAACAGATGCTTATCACGGTGAAACACTTGGTGCATTATCTGTTGGTGGAGTAGGGCTGTATAACGAAGTTTATCAGCCGCTTTTATTGGATACAGTACGTGCACAAGGACCGGATTGCTTCCGATGTCCTTTTCAAGAGAATCCAGGAAGCTGTCAAGCCCAATGTATACAGTTTGTTGAAGAGGAGCTTAGTCAGCACCATGAAGACATTACAGCTATTATTATTGAGCCACTCATTCAAGCAGCTGCAGGCATGAAAATGTATCCTCCACTATACTTGAAGCGATTACGAGAGCTTTGTACAAAATACGATGTGCATTTTATTGCAGATGAAATTGCAGTTGGCTTTGGACGAACAGGGACATTATTTGCCTGTGAGCAAGCAGGTATTGCGCCAGATTTTATGTGCTTATCAAAAGGTTTAACGGGTGGTTATTTGCCACTATCTGCAGTGTTAACGACTGATAATGTCTTCAACGCATTTTATGATGATTACAGTACAATGAAAGCGTTTTTACACTCTCATAGCTATTCTGGTAATACACTTGCTTGTCGTGTAGCCTTAGAAGTTTTGACAATGTTTGAAGAGGAACATGTGATCGATATGATACAAAACAAGGGTGAACGTATGCGAGAGTTAGCAATGAATGCATTTGGGGAGTTGCCGTTTGTTGGAGAATATCGACAAGTAGGACTAGTTGGTGCCATAGAATTAGTCGCCAATCGTGCAACAAAGGAGCCGCTACCGAGTGAGGAACGAATCGGTTATCAAATCTACAAACGTGCCTTAGCAAAGGGCTTACTCATTCGTCCTCTCGGCAATATATTATATTTCATGCCTCCATACATTATATCGGATGATGAAATGCGTTTTATGATTGATACAACAAAAGAGACGATCATGCAATTTTTTAAGGAGCGGGAGGGAGTAAGTTGTTCAAACGACAATCAACACTGTCACTTGTGATGATTGCGATGTTTGCCGCTTTAACCGCAATCGGTGCATTTATTAAAATACCGCTACCAGTAGTGCCCTTTACATTACAAATAGTTTTTGTATTTTTAGCAGGCAGTTTGCTCGGCAGTCGCAATGGATTGCAAAGCCAGCTTGTCTACATAGGGGTTGGTTTAGTTGGTTTGCCAGTTTTTACGCAAGGTGGAGGCATCACTTATGTATTACAACCAACATTTGGCTTCCTTATCGGTTTTGCACTGGCCGCTTTAGTAATTGGTTTCATGATTGAAAGAGTGGAGACGCCAACGAAAAAACATTTTATCGGTGCAAATATTGTCGGGCTTTTTATTATTTATGCAGTAGCAGTTCCATATTTATATGTGTCATTGAATTTTTGGTTACATATGAAAACGAGCTGGTCACATATTTTCGTAGTTGGCTTTTTAAACAGTATTGTTGCCGATTTTTGCTTAGCAATCGCTTCTGCATTTTTGGCCGAGCGACTTTACAAAGTATTTAATTCAGCAAGGACAATAACTTCTTTCAGCAGAAGTCTCCCACCTCTATAGATGTGAGAGGAATGCAGAGTTAAGTTATTTTCAGCAAATATTCAAACATGAGCGATATAGCCTCAGGAAGATTTCACGCAATTATACAAGTAGAGAGGGAGATGTTAAATGAATTGGTTACAGTTAGCAGAGGAAGTTATTGCAGGGAAAATCATTAGCAATGAGGAGGCTCTTGCCATTTTAAATAGTGAAGATGATGAGCTTTTAAAGGTAATGGACGGTGCCTTTACTATTCGTAAGCACTACTATGGGAAAAAAGTAAAATTAAATATGATTATGAATGCTAAGAGCGGTTATTGTCCAGAGGATTGTGGCTATTGTTCACAGTCATCTAAATCAACTGCACCGATTGAAAAATATCCATTCATTACGAAAGAGGAAATTTTGGCAGGGGCAAAACGAGCATTTGACAATAAAATTGGCACTTATTGCATCGTGGCAAGTGGTCGTGGGCCAACTCGAAAGGATGTCAATGTTGTAAGTGAAGCTGTTACAGAAATTAAAGAGAAGTATGGCTTAAAAGTATGTGCCTGTCTTGGCTTATTAAAAGAAGAACAGGCACAGCAATTAAAAGAGGCAGGGGTGGATCGTTACAATCATAACTTAAATACATCTGAACGACATCACTCCTATATTACTACGTCTCATACGTATGAAGATCGTGTTAATACGGTTGAAATTGCGAAAAAGCATGGAATATCACCTTGCTCAGGTGCCATTATCGGTATGAAGGAAACAAAGGAGGATGTCGTGAATATTGCGCGTGCACTTCATCAATTAGACGCGGATTCCATTCCGGTTAACTTCTTAAATGCGATTGATGGCACGAAACTAGAAGGGACGAAGGAATTAAATCCACGCTATTGTTTAAAGGTTTTAGCGTTGTTCCGTTATATAAATCCAACAAAGGAAATTCGTATTTCTGGTGGTCGTGAAGTCAATCTTGGGTCACTTCAGCCACTAGGCTTATATGCAGCAAACAGTATCTTTGTTGGGGATTATTTAACAACTGAAGGACAAGAAGCAAACAGTGATTATCGCATGCTTGAGGATTTAGGCTTTGAAATTGAATTAACGGAAAAGCAAGCAGCAATTTGCTAAATAAACTTATGGAATGAAATCTACTACTACTTAATTATCATCGAATCGGAAAAGTTGTATGTGCGTCGTGGAAAAGGCGTACATACGGCTTTTTTTGTTGGACGGATAAAATCGTAGAAATGCTCAGGTAAGGTAAAGTGCTCGGGTTCGTCTGGGAAACGCTCAGGCACAAAGAAAAGTGTTAAGATCCGCTTAAAATGCACGATTGGCATATAAGAGATCGAAAGTTACGGATGCTAAAACGATTGTTTTTATGCCTTAAAAAATCTGATTTTCACAAATTGTTCAATGAAAGCGTTTTGAAATTGAACAGTTTGTGAAGGGCTTCACATAATACTTTATTTTTGAAAAAATCGGCGTAAAATAAGAATTAAGTAAGAGGTTGTTATAAAACAGTTTGAAAAAAGTATCACAGTTTTAAGTGGTTGTTATATTACAAAAACGAATTAGAGGGGAGAATTTAGCATGTGGGTTATTACAGTTTTTGATAAAAAGGACGTTCGAATTTTTGAGTATACAAACAAAGATGAGGCGACAAAGGCTTTAGCGAAATTTAAGAAACATGCAGTTTTAACGTATACAAAATAATTTTACATGAAAGTAAGCAACCCTTTTCGACGCTATAGCGCACGAAGCGGGTTGCTTCTTACGTTGCATAGATGTTCTTATAGCACTATTCAATCTGTTGGGGAAGAAGTTAATATGATGAGAAATAAGCAAAGATGGTGTGAAAATTTCACACCATCTCTTATCAATAACTTTTAAATGCCTTTATAAAATGCTACCTAAGCGTTTAATACCTTCTCGGATGACTTCAGGTGTTGCATTCGTATAGTTTAGGCGCATTGTATTAACATCAGTTTTTGATGTATAGAATGGATCGCCAGGTACGAAGGCTACCTTTTGCTCCATCGCTTTATGGAAGACATCTACTGACGAAGTTCCATTGTTCATTGTAGCCCAAATGAACATTCCACCGTCTGGTCGTGTGTAGTCCACATGTGCTGGGAAAAACTCTTCCATTGCATTTAGCATAGCATCTGCTTGATTTTTATATAACGCTATAATTTTCTGAACGTGTTCCATATAGTCATTGTTTGCTAGATAATCATAAATGACATATTGAGCGAAAATATTTGTGTGCAGGTCAGTTGCTTGCTTCGCTGTTTCGATATGCTGCAGTAATTCTTTATTTTTTGTAATGATAAAGCCAAGACGCATTCCTGGTGTGACCGTTTTAGAGAAAGAACCTAGCAAAATACTATTTTCTAATTTACCAGCACCAATGTACGGTAGTGGCTCACCTTGGAAGCGTAATTCTCCATATGGATCATCCTCAATTAACGCTACATCCTTATATTTTGCCATGATTTCGCAAATTTGCTGACGTTTTTCTTTAGAATACGTAAGGCCTGTTGGGTTTTGGAAATTTGGAACTGTATATACGAATTTTACATTTGGCTGTTGTAGTGCATTCTCTAACTCTTCTAAGTTTAATCCATCATTTTCGAGTGTTACACCATAGAAAGTTGGCTCACTTAATGTGAAGGCTTGAATGGCACCTAAGTAACCGGGCTCCTCGATGACGATACCATCACCTTTGTTAATAAGTACTTTCCCAATTAATTCAAGAGCCTGCTGTGATCCAGTTGTAATAAATACATCGTCAGCATGGATATCTAGTCCATGCACACGTTGATATTTTGCAGCAATGTACTCACGTAAAGGCGCATACCCTTGCGTAGAAGAGTATTGGAATAGACGACTACCGTTTTCCGTAATGGCATGGTTCGCAGATGCCTTTAATGCTTCAATTGGGAAAGAAATTGGGTTAGGAAGCCCTCCTGCAAAAGAAATGACATCCTCAGATTCAGTTACTTTCAAAATATTTCGGATGAATGAGGACGGGGTATTTAAAATCTTTTCTGAAAATTGCATAATTTTTCATTCCTTTTTTCTGATTTTTTAAAAATTATATCATTGCCATCATATGCATACAATATTATCATTGTATGCAAGACAATGAAATATTGTATGCAAAAATTGAGAGAGAAGGAGCTTAGCTTAGAATATGCCAGTTAATTCGTTTGAAGAATATCCAATGAGTTGGAAACCGGACATTAGTAAAAGTTCGGCTCCATTATATATAGCAATAGCTGAACAGCTGGAACAAGATATTAAGGATGGAAAATTATCGCCAGGCACCAAGCTACCTCCTCAGCGTGAGTTAGCTGATTTTTTAGATGTTAATTTAAGCACGATCACGAGGGCTTTTAAACTTTGTGGTCAAAAGGGGCTTATCTATGCTTCGATCGGAAATGGTACATTCGTTTCATCTGATGCAGCGACCAACAAAATGTTATTACCAACAAATAAATCTTCTCAGATGATTGAAATGGGCCCTGTATTGCCAGAAAATCATGCGAATGAGGATATTACACGTTATATGAAAAAGATGATGAATGATCCTCATTTTAGTAAATTATTTCAGTACGGACGACCGGAAGGAAATGCGTGGCAAACGGAAGCGGCAATGAAGCTTTTGGAAAAGGTCAATTTTCAAACAGATCAACCTGTATTGCTTGGAGCGGGGGGACAAAATGCGATTGTTGGCACTTTAGCTGCGTTGTTTCAGCCAGGAGATCGAATTGGTACAGATCCCATTACATATGCAGGTATAAAAACAGCCGCAAATATGCTTGGTATTCAATTAGTGGCAATCCAACAAAGAAACGGTGAAATGACAAGGGAGGGGTTATTATACGCTTGTAAAAATGAGCATATAAAAGGTCTTTATGTTATTCCAGATTTTCATAATCCAACTACCCATACAATGTCATTGGAGACAAGAAAAATGATTGCGGAGGTTGCGAGGCGGAAAGGCTTAATCGTCATTGAGGATGCGATTTATAGTTTTCTTAAGGAGAAGCCGCTTGCACCAATAGCGTCCTATGCCCCTGAAAAGGTTATTTATATTGCTAGTGTATCAAAAACCATCTCACCTGGCTTACGACTATCCTATATCGTTACACCGCCAGCCCTACGAAAAAAAATAATGGAAACACTGTATAATATAAATATTTCAGTGTCTCTCATGATGGTGGAGCTTACAGCAAGGATGATTCATGATGGCGTTGCACAGACCATTTTAGAGAAGCACCGGTTGTATGCCAAGCAGCAAAATGCCCTTGTCGATCAATATTTAGGGGAATATAACATTTTAGGAGAAGAAGAATGTATTTTCAGATGGCTTATACTCCCCGAAAAATTCACCAGCATTCAGTTTGAATTACTAGCTGCAAAAGCTGGTGTGCAAGTGTATGCAGCCGAACGTTTTGCCGTAGGAAATGCGAAGCTAGTGAATGCAGTTCGTTTGGCCATCACTGCACCTGAAAATCAGCTTGAACAAGCACTCATTATTTTGAAGGAATTACTTGAAAGTGATGGTGACTATACATTTGTTGATTAATGTAAGGAAAGCTTATAATAGAAGTATCATACAATAGCGTATAAAGGACGTAAATGAATAGTTTTTATGTGCGTGACCCTAGTCTAAAAGGTAAGCCAAAGTAAATGAGGAGATAGAACATGAATAAAGGAAGAATCATTTTACATATCGACCTTAATTGCTTTTATGCCTCTGTTGAACAAATATATGATCCCTCATTAAAAGGGAAACCCGTAGCCATCGCAGGTAATCCTAAAGAGCGTAGAGGTATTATTATTACGTGTAGTTACGAAGCAAGAGCGAGTGGTGTTTATACAACTATGAATGTTGGAGAGGCGCGGCGAAAGTGCCCAGAGTTAATAATACTTCCACCTAATTTCGAACGGTATAGAGCTGCGTCCAAATCATTTTTTAATTTGTTGAAAGAGTATAGCGACATTCTCCAACCAGTTTCGATCGATGAAGGATATTTGCAACTTCCAATAGTAGAAGGCCAAAATGTACTGCAACACGTACAAAATATGCAAAATAGAATCTGGAACGAATTGCAACTTCCTTGTTCAATCGGTATTGCACCGAATAAATTTTTGGCGAAAATGGCAAGTGATATGAAAAAGCCAATGGGTATTACAATACTCCGAAAGCGTGATGTTCCAACAATATTGTGGCCGATGAATGTCATTGAGATGCATGGGGTTGGCAAAAGTACAGCGGAGAAATTAGGGGATTTAGGTATCCGAACAATTGGAGAACTAGCTATAGCTGATGAATATGTATTAAAGCAAAACTTCGGTATTAATGGTTTACGAATGAAGCAAAAGGCAAATGGTGAAGATGATAGACCTGTTGATCCAGAAGCTATATATGATACGAAAAGTGTAGGGAATTCAACAACACTTTCTCATGATACGACAGATAGAGATGAACTATATAAAGTAATCGCAACACTTTCTGAAAAGGTAGCGGACAGATTAAGGGCTAAGAAACTTGCTGGCGTTACAGTAAGTATCATGATCCGTTCAGCTGATTGGGAAACTTGTACACGAAGTAAGTCCATCAATAACGCGATTCATGCAAAAGAGGATATCGTTGAGCATGCCTGGTATTTATTTAATAAGCATTGGGATGAGGAACCTGTACGATTACTAGGTGTTACCGTATCGAATGTTAGTGATATTAAAGAAACGACACAACAGCTAACGTTATTTAACTTTGAAGAGCATGTAAAAGATGAACCAATCATTAAATTGGTTGATCAAATTGAGCAAAAGTTTGGAAAAGGAACAATTTTGCGGGGTTCAGATATTGCCAAACCAGTAGGGAAATATCAAGCAAATACGAGTTTTAGCAAGGACTTTTGGGACGAACATAAGTAAAAAGGAATAAATGGAGAATTAGTTTCTTTCAGATATTAAATGATTTTCATTATTGTCTCTCTTAGTTAGAAAGATGAACTCCCTATTGACATATCTTTCTTTAAAATGGGATTTTGTATTTGCTAGTATACAAAGATTGAAGGAAACTTTTAAATCAATTTTTTATTCTAAAGCTACAATATAATATCAAAGCCATCAATTAATTGATGGCTTTGATATATAGTCACTTATCATTCACGAATAGAAAACTTCTATTGTTTTAATTTTATCTACAGCTATTCTAGTTTGTTTTTTTACAAGCTTCATTTCTTTAAATCATTTTCTGCTTCATCTACAAATGACCAATAGAGCTGATAAAACTCGTCTGATTTCTGTTTTTCAGCTGGCGTTAGTCCGTAAGACCATTGTCCATTTATGCTTCCTAGTAACTTTATCCCTCCAACGACGACATTATAGTTATAACCACCTAATGAATTGATGCTAGGACGCAACATGCCACCCGCCTCAAGACTTTTATTCATTTCCGTTTGTATATTGTCGTGTTTAATCAAATAATCCACAAGCGTCCTTGGGCCTATCTGTGTTGTTTCCTCTGCTTCGAATTTTTTTATTGCTTGCATCGCTTGTTTGTGAAGCGTTTTTCGGTCAGGGGATACAGAAGAAATATATTGTGCGTGTAATTTATTTTTCTCGTAATGAAAGCCTTCTATTGCGTCTCGATTTGTATTTCGCGCTGATTTTTCAACTAATGCTTTGAGTTGGCTAATTAATACATCCTGCGGGGGAACTTTCATGCCTTTCGTCGGGATGATATCCCAATTCGGTGTATTTAATGAACGACTTGCAATCAGATTGACATTTGACTGCATTCCTACCTCATTTGGCGTATAGTTGCATAGTAGTCCGGAAGTCTGAACACTTTCCTTAGAGTATACAAATGCTCCTGTTAAATGGGATGGAGCACTTTTTATAGGATTACTTTTATTCGTTGAATATACAGGGGTAGATTGTATTTGCGATAAATTAGTGATTTTCATAACTTTATTACATCCCTTTCAAATTTTAAACATTTGAAGTGTTCTTTCACTTTTTGTCTATTTCGCACCACTTGCAATATCATTGATATAATTGGATTTCATAGTGCTGTTTTTAAAAGTGTTATTTGTATTCTATTATCATTTTGCTACCGAATACGGTGAACCCATCCATACCTGTCTGCTGCTTAAGAATAGTTCCTTCTAACTGAACAAACCACCTAACATTAGCATCTTTATCTTTAAAAAATGTTGTTTTACTAGTAGATGTTGGGTTATTCGTTTTCTGAAACTTTACGGCAGTAGATGTACTACCGTCATAGCTAATAAGATAGTTGTCAATTGTTGTGAATTGAGATTGTGTCACTTTTATATCAGATGGACAATAGATAGTGATGCTAACTACTTTCGATTTAGCGGGAATTACTTTGGTTAAATCAATGTATTGTCCGATAGATGTAACCTTACCTGTTTGGCCCGCCGATGTAGCGAAATCTTTTGAAAGTACGCTTGTATTAGTTGGATTAATTGCATATAACGATGTATCTAAAACGTCTTCTAAAGGTACCTCAATACTTTTTACCTCATTGTCATCTGTCGTTGGTATGTATTCTGATGCAAGAGTAGCTGGCATACCAATAGACAATACTATAGCTGCTGTCAATCCTGAGAATATGAACTTTTTCAAATTTAGAACCACCTTCATATTTTGTTAAAAATACTTTTAACCAGCACTATGAATATTAATTATACCATAATTACCATTTAAATTACATTTATGTATTTTTTAACATTTAAATATACATTTATACAACTTGTTAAATGTGTGTAAAAAATCACTTACCGGTATTTATCGGTATCTATAATTTCTTTTGAAATTTGTTGTACTTTGTCAAAAGGTTCATCGTTTTAAAAAATCACCTGTTTTTTTCTTGAGGGCACTGAAAAAGTCCATATCTTCTCACATTGCGAGGTATTCAACGATTTAATCGTTGAATACCTCGCTTTTTTCATTTGGCACTGTGACTCTACTGTTGTTTTCCGAAGCATTCCGCTCGCTTTCCGCGGGCGAGCGCCGAGCCTCCTCCTACGCTTCGCTTCGTGCGGGGTCTCGTCTGTCTCGCTTTCCCGCAGGAGTCGAGCGATGCTTCTCCAAACAACGCAATGTATCA
>Ga0209784_100400_pt1 | contig 19683 bp, 17 predicted proteins | sample AraplaCvi_mLB_r2_2_FD_184284 | JGI IMG/M metagenome (GOLD analysis project Ga0209784, IMG submission 184284) | Arabidopsis root microbial communities from North Carolina, USA - plate scrape CL_Cvi_mLB_r2 (SPAdes) (version 2) | ecosystem: Host-associated > Plants > Roots > Endosphere | place: USA...
TAGGCACGGGGTTAAATGCAACGCCGGACTATATGCAGAGCGTCGTCCAGCATTTGATTGAGCAGACAGGCTTCTCCCTGAAGCAAGCCGAGGATTTGGTGGATGCCACCCAGAACACGGATGCTTATATGGAATTGTCGGCTGCGCTCAAAGTGTGTGCGGTAAACTTCTCGAAAATGTGCAACGACATCCGCCTGATGGCTTCCGGTCCGAGAGCCGGCTTGAACGAGCTGAACGTGCCTCCGAGACAGCCGGGCTCGTCGATCATGCCGGGCAAGGTCAATCCCGTGATGGCGGAGGTCATGAACCAGGTGTCGTTCCAGGTGATCGGCAATGACCATACGATCAGTTTGGCTTGCGAGGCCGGGCAATTCGAGCTTAACGTCATGGTTCCGGTCGCCGCCAACAACCTGATGCACTCCCTGAAAATCCTGAAGAACGGCATGGACGTGTTCTACAAGAATTTGATGGTTGATCTTACAGCCAATAAGGAACGCTGCAAATACTTCGTGGATAACAGCTACGGCATCATTACGGCATTGAACCCGCATCTGGGTTATGACGTAGCCTCCAGGCTGGTGAAGGAAGCGCAGAAGACAGGCCAAAGCATCAAGGAGATCATCCTGGAGCAGGGACTTTTGACAGAGGAGCAGATTCTGGTCATTCTGGATCCTTACCACATGACCTCGCCCGGCATTGCGGGAGAAGAGTTCCTGTTGAATCAATAAGGATGTCTTTAACGATAATGAGTGATAGAGCTGACCCCGATTCCATTCGGGTCAGCTCTATTTTTTGCATTTATGGATTGTCGAGTGCCGCTATGAGGGAGGCGATGACGTCCTTCTCCGCATCATTCAGCACCTTGTTCGCTTGCCACTGATGGACCTTTTGTTTCACTTGTGCAACATCCTGGTAACCGAGATGGTACGCTATGCTTGAGATGGCGCTTTGCCTATCGGCTTCGTCACCCAAATCAGCAAGTGCTTGCACCACGCCCTCCCTGTCTTTCGTAAACAATTCACCGACGATGGCGGCATATTGCTCGGCAGAGGCACCATCGAGATTCGTTGTTGCGAGGAACAGGCTCGTATAATGCTCGGGTTGGATGAGGGAGCGGTGGGTATACAGCAGCTCCAGCGTTTCCAGCGTTTTGCCGTTGCTCAGGCGGTTATATTCCGTCCAGTCCATGCCCTCCAAGTGAGCCAGCATGTTCGTGGCTTTATCCTCGGCACGCATGTCCTCTCCTTCGAACAATGATAATACGAGCTCCGCCGGACTTTCATGGTCCGTCACTGCACTCTTCGCTGGTTCGGAGGGCGACGAAGCCGGCGCTTTTGATGGGGTGCTCGAACAGGCTGTTACAAGAATCAGAAGAGCAAGGACGAAGCTGGAATAAGCAGCATGACGTTTGAACATGGATTCTCATCTCCTTTATAGTATTAACGGATATTTCCTGTAAATAGTTACATAAAAAGGAGAGGGATATCGAGCTCTTTCCCATGATAAGATGAAGGCTGCATATTCGCATGCTGATGAAGTTTACGGTTGGGCTCCATTTGCCGATAAAAGTGTTAGAATAAACATATGACATGAAAGTGGCAGTATGATAAAAAGGGGTATGTGATTTTGAACAATCGATTTGGTGTGATAACCGATCAGGAGATCATTCAACAAGCAAAGCAGCAGTGTATAGACAAGGGGATGAACCCGGAGCTTCTTCCAACACATACTTATCGATTGAATGCTGAAGCTTTGGCTGCAAGGCGTGCCAAATATAACGAATATATCGAAGTGATCCAAGTCTTCGTGAATAAATTCCTTTCCTCCGGATCCGGGAACCCTGTCGTGATAACGATGACGGATAACGAAGGCTTCATTCTTGATATGGAAGGGGACCCGACCATCATAGAAACGGCCCGTTATTTGGGCATCATGGAGGGCAGCGGGTATTCCCAAGAAGACGGCCCCAGCTCGATTGATCTGTGCCTTCGGTACAAACGGCCGTTTACGTTGATAGGAGAAGATCATTTTCATCACATTCTTCACCGCATGGCTTGCTATTCGGCTCCCTTTCACGGCGAAGATGGAAAGGCGATCATAGGGACGATCTCCCTAATGACGAACAAGGAGTTTGTTCACCCGCATTTATATGCCTTGCTCTGCACGATGGCCGATTCCTTGGAGCGGGAGATGGTGACCCGCAAACAGAACACGCAGCTGCAAACCTTGAATCAGGTGCTGCTGGGAACGAAGCATTACGGCGTGATCATCACGGATGCGGAGGGCCAGATCCTGCAGATGAACGAAACCAGCTTATGCCTGCTGTGCCCGGATGCCGGCGACCGTGACCGGACGAAATACGTGGGCCGCCCGGTGTTCGGCATCAAGCCGATTGGCGAGTATTATGAGCGGGTGATATACGAGCAGGAGATCTGCATAGGGGAAGAGCTATCCCTAGAGATATCCGGAAGCATGCACCACTATATTCTGGATGTTCAGCCGGTGTATGACCGGGAAAGGCAGCTTATGCGGGTCGTGGGCTCCCTGCGCGACATTACGGAGATGAAGCGTACGGAGGAAGTGCTGCGGAATACGGAGAAGCTGGTGTTTGCCGGCCAGGTTGCCGTCAGCATCGCCCATGAAGTCCGCAATCCCCTCACGACGGTAAAAGGAATGCTTCAGCTGGCCAATAAGGATGCCGCTCTCCGGCACTATGACCTGATTATGTCCGAGCTGGAGCGGGCGAATCTGATGGTAGGGGAATTCATGATCCTGGGCAAACCCCAGGCGGCTGTGTTTAAGCTTGAGAATTGCGGCGAGATTCTGGAGGAAGTGCTTCATTTGTTCGCCATTCAGGCGAGCCTAGGCGGCATAAAGATGACACAATGCTTCGGCCGGAATGCAACGATTCTGTGCGACCGGAACCAGATCAAGCAGGTTTTTCTCAATATCCTGAAAAATGCGATGGAGGCCCTGCCGTTTGGCGGAAACATTCACATCCAGATGGATGTGGAGGACGGGTATCAGCGCGTGACCTTTACGGATAACGGCTCCGGCATGACGGAGGACGTGCTTCGGCGGATTGGGGAGCCCTTCCATACCACCAAGCCGGACGGCAATGGGCTGGGCATCATGATCGTCCACCGTATCATGGAGAGCCACAATGGCCGGCTCGTCATCCGGAGCGCGGAAGAGCGCGGAACATCGGTTGAGATCCGTCTGCCGATCTCGGGCCAGAGCCTTTCTAATTAATCTGATTAACAATTAAGGTGATGCAGCATGATGCGGATCAACAGAACCAGCGCTGGCCTAAGCCGATCCTTCAACTTTAAAGGACAGGCGGCAGCGCTGTTTTTTTGTAATTGTGAAGAATCGCAATCATTATTCCCAGTAACGGGACATGATGTCCGTAGCCCATTGGGGTTGCTTGGTCTTTGTCTTCGGCAAAAATTCTTCCATGACAGGCTTGATATCAACGACGGGAGTCCCGTCTACGGCATCCAGCCCTTTAACGAAAACGGATTTGCCCTCTCTGCTTACCAGCTCCACTATGGTGGCTCCTAGCTTGTTGGGACGGTTCTTGCCGCGCTGGGCGAAAATACCGACCTTGGGAAAGCTCGGATTATTTCGCGGATGTCTCGCGGTGTATTGGATGCTGTCGTCCTGGACGAGATGGAAGACATAGATGATTTCAAGGTGGCTGAACGTTTCAATTCCATCCAGGGAACTTTCATTCCATTCTTCGCCCAGCTTGATCTTCGAGATGACATCCCCCCAGTAATCATCCTGAATCGCCTTTCTTTCGTTATGGATCGTTCCGATCGCCTGTATGGTATACATGCTGTTACCTCCCTTAGATTTATCGTTCCTTCATATAAACTTCTGGCGTTTTACCGATCACCGCTTTAAAATCCCGGATAAAATGCGATTGGTCATAATAGCCCATATCTATGGCCAGTTCCAGCACATCCTGATGATCCAGGCCTTCGAGCATCTCGGCGGCATTCTGCAGCCGGTACAGGCGAATGACCCATTTGGGGCTCACGCCGACGTATAATTTGAATAAACGTTGAAGCGATCTCGGACTCATCCGGAACCCATCGCTAAGCTGTTCCACCCGGAGGATATCGCGGTTTCGGTGAATCTCATCCACGATCGCGTTGATTCGTTCAATCGATTCATCTCTGTCGGGCCGTATGCGGCGAAAGAGTTCCTCTATGCGCTGGACCTTGTGCTCCGGATCCTCTGCAGTCAATAGCTGCTCCTCCAGCATGTGCGGCCCAACCTGAAGAATCTCCATGGTGCCTACGGAGGAATCCGTTAGACGGTCCATGGCTATGTTCGCGAACGGATGGAATCCGCCAGGCCTGAATTTGACGCCGAATACATGCCCCCTGCCCTCCAGATGGTGGGAATGCCTCGTGCTCGATACGCCGTAAAAAGCGGTCCGACGGGATTGAACGACCAGATTGGCGCAAGGATTGGGAACGACATCCTGCTGATGGGGCTCCTGGCCGGTTAAATCCCAATGAATGATCCAGTAATGCTTGATGAAATGGGAAAGGTCCTCCGACGGGGGGACGCGCAGGAGCTGGAATTTCTCTCCGGCTTTTTTCATGTTCAAGATGCCGAGGCTGGGCTGATGAGAATGAGAACGCTGTATCATAACCTAACCACCTCCGATAATGCCGCAGCGGGCTTGAATTGGCACCGCACAGGTTCTCGTACGGGACTTGATCGGACACTAGCTCAAACCCGTCGCATTTTTACAATACTTGGATTGCGGATGCTTGGTAATATCATCATATCACAGGAGGACAAGCAGGTCTTCCTGCACATGATATTGAAGGTAGGAGGAAATGCATGGAGCCGCTGCAATATGAGTTTTATATCGGTGCCTCGCCGGAGAAGGTATGGGAAGTCTTGACTTCGCCCGAGGGGACGCGGGCTACCTTTTACGGGAGCGAGCTGAGATCTTCTTTCCAAGTTGGAGAGCCTTTCGCTTATGTAGGACCGGGGAATGACGGGGAGGAGACGGTTCATGTGTACGGGAATGTTCTGGCTTATGAACCGCAAAAGGTGCTAAGCCTGTCCGAGCATCCGGGCCCGTCGTATTATGCGAACCATGAGGAGCTGGAGTCCCGTATTACGTTCAACCTCGAGCCGGTAGGGAACTGTACCAAGCTGACGCTCGTCAATGACCAGTATACGCCGGATCATCCGTCTCGCGCCAAGGCGGCGGACAGCTGGTGGATGGTCATGAGCATTCTGAAGACCTATGCGGAGACGGGAAAAACCCTGGATCTCGGCTGGTAGCCTCAAGGACAATGGCTTCGCCCTGCCATATAAATGGTGCGAAGCAGTCCCGAAAAGAGCCGTTACGGCTCTTTTTTTGCTGTGAAATGGCGGGGTGCCCGTTCACGGGGAGGCCAGCTTTCGCTTGCCAAATTTTCGATAGCGGGTATGATTTAGGTATCCGTACCGGCCTGCTCATGCACGGCTTCTCGGAAATGGGAAAGATGGGAGTGAAGGATCATGACGGAGCGGACCCGCCCCCCTGTCCAGCAAATCCGTATCGGTATTATCGGAACCCGGACGATCGTTGACAAGATCATGAAGGTCATTGAGACCTTTCCTTCCTTTGACCCTGCGCCGCTGGTTTTCCAGGATGAAGACGAAGCGCCTGCACTGGCGGAGCGGATCGGGAGCGAGGTCGAAGTGTTGTTCCTCTCGGATCCGTTGTCCCAGCGTAAGGTGAAGGAGCTCGGTCAGGTCAGGATCCCTGTACATTACGTTCCCGTCACGGACGCGGGTTTATATAAAGCGCTGTTCCATGCCGGACAGCAGGAGCGACTGGATGGAGGCATATCGGTGGACACCCTAACCGAGACGATGGTGGTTCGGACGATGAAGGATTTGGGCATCCCTGCTGTACGGGCTGTCGTCTACGATGGGCCGGCTTACGCTCCGAAGAGCAGCCTGATCGCGTTTCATCGCCATCAATACGTATCCGGCGGGTGCTCTGTTGCATTCACGGGCGTGGAATCCGTGGCCCAAGAACTGACGCGGCTCGGAATACCCAATGAATGGCTGCTTCCTTCCGATCAGGATATCGTGGTATCGCTGGAGCGAGCCCTGCTGTCAACGGCATCCCGCCGCAGCTGGGAGGGTCAGATTGTGGTCGGGATGATAAATATAGACGATTTCGGCACGCAGGCGCTGAGACGGAATAATGAGCATGAGGTGCAGAAGCTGAAGCTGGATATTCACCGGATGGTGCTCGACTACGTGGAATCCCTGGATGGTTATCTGACCCATCTGGGCGGGGACGAGTATCTGTTTTTCACGACGCGCGGCATCTTCGAACGGGAAACCGGAGGTTACAAAACGATTCCTTTGGCCAAAGACGTGAACAAAACCTACGGCATTTCGCTCAGCATCGGCATGGGATTCGGTAGGTCGGCCAGCATGGCCGGAACCCATGCGCGCATCGCGATGCGGAAGTCCAAGGAGGTTGGCGGCAACGCCTGTTTTATCGTGCGTGAGGATGGTACGCTGATAGGGCCGCTCGAGATGGCCGATCCCGTCCAAGAGGTGCTGTCCTTTACGGATGCAGGGCTGATCAAGCGGGCAGAGGATGCGGGCATGACGAGCGCCTATTTGAGCAAGCTGCTGAACCAGCGCGCCCGTTCGGGTAAATACGAATATAAGGTCCATGAGCTCGCCCACCTGCTGGACATTACCGTCCGCAGCGCGCATCGGCTGCTTCAGTTGTGGACCGACAACGGGTTGGTGGAGATTTCGGGGATCGAGAAGGTGCCGAGGGGAAGGCCGAGGCAAATCTTTCGATTTACATTTTTGGAATAAAATATTAGTTATGCACCATAATGGAAGATGAGGTGATGGACTTGAAGAGAACGAGAGCCACGTTTTCCCGCTTTGAGAAAATCTTCATCTTTACGCTGCTCGGACTGGCTTCCCTTTTTATCGCTGCCTTCTTCGTGCTTCGATATATCGTGCAGAACGTTTCGTTTGCTCCCTGACATCAGGGGGCTTTTTTGTGCTGTTTATTTAAAGACGATTTAAAGATTTGTCTTTATATCAAACGGGGCCGTATGATGAAGAAGAATCATCATTCGGAGGAGGAGATTGTTCATGTTAACCGTTGCAGCATTAGAAGCGAAGCTGGCGGAGCCTTCAGCACAGCTGGTTGCCGATTTGGCGTCTTTGGAAGGGGATATCCTGGTGCTTGGCGTCGGCGGAAAAATGGGTCCCAGCCTTGCGAGGCTGGCCGCTAACGCCGTGCGAGAAGGCGGTGGCGGCAAACGGATCATCGGCGTATCCCGGTTCTCGAACCAGGAGGCCCGGCGCGAGCTGGAGGAGGCGGGCGTACAGACGATTTCGTGCGACCTGCTGAACGACGGGGAGCTGCAGCAGCTGCCCGAGGCTCCAAACGTGATCTATATGGCCGGCAACAAATTCGGCACGACCGGCCGCGAATATTTTACTTGGGCGATGAACTCGTATTTGCCCGGCCGGGTGGCCGAGAAATTCAAGCAATCCCGCATGGTGGTGTTCTCATCGGGGAATGTGTATCCGTTCTCGCCGGTGGGCAGCGGCGGAGTCAACGAATCCGTTGCGCCGGAGCCGGTCGGGGAATATGCGCAATCCTGTCTCGGCAGAGAGCGCGTCTTTGAATATTTCTCCCACCAGAACGGTACGCCGATGGCGATCTACCGTCTGAATTACGCCATCGATATGCGGTACGGCGTTCTGCATGAGCTCGCCAGATCGATCCATGAGGACCGGCCGATTCACCTGGCGATGGGGCATGCGAATATCATATGGCAAGGGGATGCCAACGAGATGGCGCTCCGTTCGCTCCTGCATTGCAGCTCGCCTCCCGAAATCTTCAACATTACCGGACCGGAGACGATGTCGATCCGCTGGGCGGCACAGGAATTGGCGGCACGGATGGGCAAGGAAGTGACCTTTACAGGTACGGAATCCGAGACCGCACTCCTGAACAACGCCTCGAAATCCCACCAGCTCTTCGGTTATCCGAAGGTGTCTCTGCTGCAGATGCTGGATTGGACGGCAGCATGGGTGCAATCCGGCGGCGAGAGCTGGAACAAGCCGACGCACTTCCAAGAGAGAAAGGGGAAATTCTAATGAGCGGACAGATTCCTGCAATGCAGAGGCTGGCCCCCGAGAAGCTGAAAGCTCTTCACGAAGGGCTCGTCATACCGGCGCATCCGCTGGCTTTGGACGAGAACCGGAAGCTGGACGAACGCCGCCAGCGGGCGTTGACCCGCTATTACGCCGCATCCGGTGCGGGCGGTGTGGCGGTCGGCGTTCACTCGACCCAATTCGAGATCCGCGATAAAGGCATCGACTTGTATGAACCGGTGCTGCGGCTCGCGGCGGAAGAGGTGCGCAGGGCGGAGCTTGACCGCCCCTTCTTGATGGTGGCCGGCGTGTGCGGCCCCACGGAACAAGCCGTGGAGGAAACGGAGATCGCCCGCGGGCTCGGCTATGATGCCGTCCTGCTCAGCATGGGCGGGTTAAGCGGCTGGAGCGAAGAGGGTATTCTGAAGCGCACGGAAGAGATCGCGCAAAGAATGCCGGTGATCGGGTTCTATCTTCAGCCATCGGTTGGCGGCAACATCTTCTCCTTCGAATTCTGGCGTGCTTTCGCAGAAATTCCGAATATCGTAGCGATCAAGATGGCCCCCTTCAACCGCTACCAGACGATTGACGTCGTTCGTGCGGTCTGCTATTCGAGCCGCAGAGACGATATTGCGCTCTATACGGGGAATGACGATAACATCGTCAACGATTTGCTGACGACCTATCGATTCCAGGTGGACGGAACGCCGGTCGCCAAGCCTATCGTCGGCGGTCTGCTCGGTCACTGGGCGGTCTGGACCAGGAAAGCGGTGGAGCTGCTGGAGGAAATCAAAGAGGCGCGCAAGCAGGAGCAGTTCGCGAAGGAATGGCTGACGCGCAACGTCGAGATTACCGACTCCAATGCGGCCTTCTTCGATCCCGCGCATCAGTTTGCGGGCTGCATCCCGGGCATTCATGAGGTGCTCCGCAGACAGGGACTGCTGCAAGGCACATGGTGCCTGAATCCGCATGAAACGCTGTCTCCCGGACAATCGGAAGAGATTGATCGGGTCTACCGGGAATATCCCCATTTAAACGATGACGATTTTATTCGAGAGCACTTGGAAAGTTGGCTGGCAGACTGATACAATGAGGGCAGAATAGTCGAAAGTGGGGAATCGCGCATGCGGTTTAAAGATGTGTTTTCTATTATTGGGCCCAGCATGGTGGGGCCTTCCAGCTCCCATACCGCTGGGGCCGTGCGGATCGGAAGAGCCGCGCGGCGCATATTTGGAGCATTCCCCGATCAGGCGGAAATTGTGTTCTATGGATCTTTTGCCGAAACCTACCGCGGCCACGGCACCGATCTGGCTGTCGTCGGCGGGCTGCTTGATTTTGCCACGGACGATATGCGCATCCGGAATTCGATCGAGCTTGCCGAAGCGGCAGGCATTGAACTTACCTTCAAGACGGCACAGAATGTGGCATTTCACCCGAATACCGTGGAGCTGAGGCTGAAGGGCGGCGATCATACCGATGTCATTGCGGGCGCTTCCATTGGCGGAGGCAGCGTGGAAATGCTGCGCGTGAATGGTTTCGACGTCAAGTTTACGATGAATTATCCGGTGCTGCTGGTCTTTCATGACGATACGCCGGGCATGGTCGCGCATATCACCCGGCTCCTGGAGGCCGGCGGCGTCAACATTGCCTATATGGACGTGGACCGCAAGGGTAGGGGCGGCGATGCCATGACGGTGGTGGAGTCGGACGAAGCGGTTCCGGCCGAATTGATGAAGCATATCGAAGGACTGCCGAGCGTGCATCGCGTCGTCATCGCGGATTTGACAGTAGAGGAGGCGCAGTCATGAAGTTTTCTACGCTGGAGCAGATCATTGCATGCTGCCGGGAGGATCAGGTGACGATCGGCCAGCTGATGCTGAATGAACAGATCAAGGAAACAGGGAAAAGCCGGGACGAGACGTTCAAGCAAATGGCCGATTACTACGGCATCATGAAGGAAGCGGTACACCGGGGAATCCATGACCCCGTCCCTTCCAAAAGCGGCCTGACCGGCGGCGATGCCGTGCGCGTCCATCAATATATGAGCAGCGGGGTACCCGCGCTCGGTACCGACGCTTGTACGGCGCTGGCCTACGCCCTGTCCGTGTCCGAGGTGAATGCCTCCATGGGGCGCATCGTGGCGACGCCGACGGCGGGCTCATGCGGCATTATTCCCGGGGTGTTCGTCAGCACGCAGGAACGTTTCGGCTGGGAAGACGAGCATTTGGTGATGGGGCTGTTCAGCGCAGGCGCGATCGGATACGTCATTGCCAACAACTCGTTTATTTCCGGTGCGGAGGGCGGCTGCCAAGCTGAAGTCGGCTCAGCTATCGGTATGGCGGCAGGCGCTTTGACGGAGCTGCGGGGCGGCACGCCGGAGCAGGCCGTTCACGCCGTCGGGCTTGCGCTCAAGAATTCCTTGGGACTTATCTGCGACCCGGTGGGCGGGCTTGTCGAGATTCCTTGCATCGTGCGCAACGGCTTCGGCGCCGTGACGGCGCTGGCGGCATCGGATATGGCGCTTGCCGGCGTGCGCAGCGTCATTCCATCCGACGAAGTGATCGACGTGATGCTGGAGGTTGGCACGGCTATGCCGTCCAAGCACAGGGAAACAGCGAAGGGCGGACTTGCGCAGACGCCGACCGGCAAGAAAATCCTGAAGGATCTATACGGCAAGGAAGGCAAAAAATTGCGGGAGAAGGGTGCCAAAGCGAAAAAAGAAGAAACGAGTGATTGAATTCACACCCGTTTTGATAGATCGCCGATGACGTTCTGCTTCATGAATATACGAGGGGGAAGAGAAGAAATTTAACATCTTCCGTGAGGGATTTCGTGATGAAATCCCTCTATTTTTTTATCTATTTCTACAGCTTTAGCATTTTCCACATGCTCAAAAAGCCTGATGCTATGCGGGTTTTCGGCATTTCGCCAGCTTGAAGAAGAAAAAACGCCATTTCGCAGAAATACGCTTCTTTACGAAACGTGGAAGCGTTTTTATGATGTGGATGGGTAGAAAATTCCGTGCCGGACCTTCGGCAGCGGATGCCCGATCATTTTAGAATATTCCTGCGACAGGCCGGGATCTTCGTCAACAAGGAGGCATGATAGGAAGCATCTTGATTTGTAAACGTAGACCGGATGAGTAAGCAGACACACAGATGAGAAGAAATGACGGGGGTAGAGTAGCGATCGCACAGATTCAGTCAGCCGCATTCAAATGATCGATTTAGAGGAGGAACGCAAATGACAAAAAAATGGTTTCGTATGGCACTCGTGTTCACATTAATCATTTCAATCTTGGCCGCATGCAGCGGAGGAAATAAAGAGGCAGCTCCCGAAACAGACGGAGAAACAGCACCTCCAACGGCACCGGCAGATCCGGATCAATATGGGGATACTGGCGGTCTCGCGCTTCCGCTGGTCGATAAACCGACAACGATCAATTGGATGGTCGTCAGCGAGAAGACCAACCTGAACGATTCCTTGCTTGCCAAGGAGATCGAGAAGCGTACCGGTATCAAAGTGAATTTCCAACCCTATTCTTCGGCTACGTTTCAAGACAAGCTCAAGGTAACCGTTGCATCCGGCAAGCTCCCGGACATCATCCACGGATTGACGCCTCCGGAGCTGAAGAAGATCGGCAAGCAGAAAGCGGTCGTTGCCATTAACGAATATGTCGACATGCTGCCGAACTTCAAAAGAATGTATGTGGACGAGAATCCTTGGGTCATTCCGTCCTACGGAGACGAATCCGGCAACATCTATACCTGGCCGGTTGCAAACATCAACCGGGACGTGAACCACGGCTTCCTGTACCGCAAAGACATCTTCGATGAGCTGGGCATCAAGGAATGGACGAATACCGACGAATTCTATCAGGCACTCAAAAAGTTGAAGGAAGCCTATCCGGATTCCTATCCTTACGCCTCGAAAACGAAAGAAAACATTTTCCGCGATTGGGCCTTCGGCTGGGGAATCGGCGGAGCCAACTATCCGACGTATTACGACGAGACGGCCAAGGTATGGAAGTACGCGACCATACAGCCTGAGCACAAAGAAATGCTCGATTTCATGAAGAAGCTGTACAACGAGGGACTCCTCGATCCGGAATTCATGACGGACACCGACGATTCCTGGACGGCGAAAATGACGTCAGGCAATAAATCCTTTGTCACCTATGACTGGATCGGACGTTTGGACCTGTTCTACAACCAGGTCAAGGACCAAAATCCGAACTATGACCTGCGATACGGCAATCCGGTCGGACCGACCGGCAACGGCAAGACGATCGAGAGCATCACGAACGGCTTCAGCATCGCGGTAGCCAACAACGACAACAAGGAAGCTTCCCTGAAGCTGCTCGATTACCTGACGAGCCCGTCCGGCGCCACGCTGGTGACGATGGGCGTGGAAGGCGAGACGTTCAAGATGGAAGGCGATAAAGCCGTCTATCCGGAGCTGACCGACGTGCCGCTGGTGGATATCAGCGTGCTGGAGGACCGCTATGGCCTGTGGCTGCAAGGATTGTATGTTAATTCCGACAAGCACAGCGTGTACTTCAACTATACGGAGAAGGAGCAGGAGGCTCAGGATAAGCTCCTGAACGGCAATAAATTCGAGCCGCTGGATCCGGTCGTGAACTTTACGGATGACGAAACCGCAAAGATTGCGGAAATCCAAACCTCCCTGAAGAAATTGGCGGATGAATTTAACGCGAAATACATTCTCAACAAAAACTACGGCGATGCGCAGTGGCAGCAATGGCAGGCGCAGGCTGAGAAGCAGGGAGCCAAGCAGATCGTCGATATTTTCAACGCAGCCCAGAAGAGATTGGATGAAGCCACGAAATAATCCGCAGAAGAAATAGGAATGATGGCGGCATCCGGGTACTATGCTCGGGTGCTGCTCATCATCTTAAGGAGGGAACACCATGTCAAGTGCAGGGACAGAGACAAATCTCGCCAAGCCCCGCGGCGGGTTTGGGAGAAGAATGGTTTCGGCCTTTCAGCATATGAAGCGGGACAGACAGCTGTTGATTCTGTTTATCCCTTGCCTGTTGTTTTACGTGATTTTCCGATACGGGCCCCTGTACGGCTTGATCATTGCCTTCAAGGACTACAGCGTATTTACCGGCATCATGGAGAGCGAATGGGTAGGGCTCAAGCATTTCGAGAAATTTTTCAGCAGTCCGGATTTCTGGCTGTTGTTCAAGAATACGCTCCTTCTCGGCGTATACAACTTGATATTCGGCTTTCCTTTTCCCATCATTCTGGCGATTCTCCTTAACGAGGTCAGAGTGAAATGGTTCAAAAAGTCGGTTCAAACGCTCAGCTATCTGCCTTCGTTCCTGTCCGTGGTCATTATAAGCAGCATGATTATCGACTTCCTGTCGCCCAATCAGGGGATCATTAACCAGCTGATCGCGGCGTTGGGTTTCGAGAAGACGTATTTTCTCATTGAGCCGAGCTGGTTTAGAACCATCTATGTTTCATCGGATATCTGGGCAACCGTCGGTTATGAGGCCATCATCTATATGGCTGCGATTGCAGGGATCAGCCCGTCGCTTTACGAAGCAGCCAAGGTGGACGGTGCCAAAAGGCGCCACATGATTTTTAAAATCACGATTCCCGCCATTCTTCCAACGATTATTATCATGTTTGTCTTGAAGACCGGGTCGATGCTTCGGATCGGATACGAAAAGGTATTGCTGCTTTACAATCCGATGACTTACGAGGTGGCGGACGTATTCTCGACTTATGTCTACCGGAAAGGCCTTCTGGAGAGCAACTATAGCTATGGAGCGGCCGTGGGCTTGTTCGAAGCCGTCGTCGCCATGATATTGCTGCTGTCCTCCAACTACTTCAGCAAGCGACTGGGAGGTAGCGGACTATGGTAAACAACAAACGATTCAGCCTTCGAAACATCTCGTTATTCGGCATTATCAACACGCTGATTCTGACATGCCTTGCCATTATTACCGTGTATCCCGTCGTCTATATCACCGCCGTTTCCCTCAGCGCGACCTCCGAAGTGGTGCAAGGGAATATCACCTTGTTTCCCAAGGGTTTTAATGTAGACGCTTATGCCCAGGTGCTGAACGACGATCGGGTGCCGCGCGCCTATCTGAACACGATTTTTTATACCGCGCTCGGTACGGCCATTAACCTGCTGCTAACAGCGGTAGCGGCTTATCCGCTCGCTCGCCAAAATTTCTTCGGACGCAAGTTTTTCTTGCTGGCGATCATCATGACCATGTTCCTGAATCCGGGGATCATTCCGAACTACCTGATCGTATCCGAGCTTGGTCTGCTGGACAGCGTATGGGCACTCGTGCTTCCGAATGCGATCTGGACCTTTGAGCTGTTGATCCTCAAAAGCTTCTACGAGAACATGTCGGAATCCCTGCGCGAGGCAGCCGTCGTCGACGGCGCTTCCGAGTACCGCATCCTGTTCCAGATTGTGCTTCCGCTGTCCAAACCGGCACTGGCATCGATCGGATTGTTTTATTTCATGGGCCATTGGAACAGCTTCTTTATCCCGCTGATTTACCTGAACGACGCGAATATGTATCCGCTTCAGGTCGTGCTTCGGGATATGCTGATTTTCAGCGAGAACGGAAGTAATCCGAGCCTGGTGGATGCGTCGGCGCTTGCTCCGCAGGCCATGAAGAACGCAACGATCGTGTTGTCGATGATTCCGGTGCTGCTGATTTATCCGTTTGCCCAGAAGTATTTTGCCAAAGGGGTCATGCTCGGTTCCGAAAAGGGGTGATGGGAAGGTGCCGGGGGCTATCATGTTGAATATGAAGGGATGACATCCAAGAGAGGTGAATCCGTATGAATCGATTGATCGCCAACAGAGGCTTGCTCCAGATTTTCTTCGCTCTGCAACTGGTCATCGGCATCATGTTCATATTCAATTACATCGTGTACAAGAATTCCATTACCGGAATTTACGACAAGGTGAGCGAGAACAACCGGATGGTGATCAGAAATATTATTCAGTCGTTTGATACCAGTTTCTCCTCCATTAACAATTTGATTTTTAACATTCATGCGCTTCCTTCGGACCGGATGCAGTTGGATAACGGCAAACTTGACATGGAGAAAGTCATCTCTCTGCAGGACAGCGTCACCAGCATCGTATCCAACGTGGATATCGTGGAAGATGTGGTCATTTCGTTCGACAATCACGATTTGGCCATTACGACACGCGGAACCAGCAATCTGGACGCATTGTTTGACAGGCGGTATAAATCCCAGAAGTTCAACTCGATGTTCTGGAAGACGTTTACCCGATCGGAGCACGAGCTTACGGTTTTTCCAGCGGAGGTTTATGCGGATCAGAGCAGCGGGTACGGCCGGAACCTGATGATTGCCGTAGACGGCAACAAGGTCAGAATGTCGAACAAAAACCTGATGATCCTGATTAACGTGAACCGGCTGCTTAAGGGGGTCGATTTGAATTCCATGATTCCCGGGGCCTCGCTCATCGTGCTGGATGCGAACCGGAACGTCATCTTGAGCACCGAGAAGGATCTGGATCTGGTGGGCATTCTGAACGACGTGTACTTTAACCCGTCTCAGGAAGCCTCCCTCACGCACGACGATTTTGAGTACAATTTCTACAAATCGGACTATAACGGATTTATATATATCAATAAAATGCCGTACAAGTTTCAAAATATCGATTCCGTCACCAATGCCAATACGTGGATTATGTACGGCGCGATTGTGTTAAACGTCATGCTGTCGGTGCTGCTCAGCATTTATCTGTACCGGCCGGTGAAGAACATCGTGCAGCTGCTCGGAGGCAGTTCTCTTCGTGGGAATGATTTCGTGAAAATCCAGAGCGGCATCGTCAAGGTACAGCGGGAGAACGAATCCCTTAAGAAGCAGATGGATCTGGTGGATGAGGATATCCGCCGAAGCGTGTTCCTGCAAACGCTGGACGGCCATCACCATTCGCGCGAGCAGGAAATGCAGATGCAGAAGCACTACACGCATTTCTTCCAGTGCCGGCATTTCATGATGGCGGCCGTGTATTTGCAGCCTGCCGGCAAGGGGGCGGCCAAGTCGGATTTTGTCCTGGAAGATGTGACGTCTCAGATCCGGGGCGGCCTGGAGGAGCGTTATGGACATGTAGTGGTGTATCATGTCGAAGAGCTGAAATTCCTCGCGTTAATCGGTCTGGATCAGCCGTCGGAGCGCAAGCAGCTGGTAAGGAAATTCGAGGAGTATATTAGGCGGTGCAACGAGGATTATCATGATACGTTCTCGGTGTGGGGCTGCGTTAGCCGCACGTACGAATCCAAAATCAGCAATTGCTCCGAAGCATATCGGAATATTAAGGATGGACGGTTGTACCGGAATGTGAATGCGGACACGGACATGGTCGATGCCGAGCAAATTCGTTACGTCCCGGATATTTATTATCCGCTTCAGAAGATCGAGAAGCTGAGCAATTGCATGCTAAGCGGCAAGGTGGATGAGGGACTGCAGATCGTGAGCGATATTTTCCAGCAGAATGCGGATCTTCGCATCCATCACCATCAGATGGTGCATATTGCGAAGAGCATGTTCTTCCTTGTCATGAAGCAGGCGGATTCGCCGTCCGTTGACCGCAATGAGCTGTTCCGGCTGGAGAGTGATTTCATCCGCAAGGTCGATCAAGCCTTCACCTATGAAGAGATTCAGAAGGCGCTGATGGAAGTGATGCGCGTGGTGGCCAATACGCGGAACCACGACCCGCGAAGCAAGCTGAATCCCGCATTCATCTCCCAATACATCGAACTGCATTACATGGAGAACCTCTATTTGGATCATATGGCCGAAGTGCTGGACACCAGCTCGAAATATTTCTCCAATTATTTCAAGAAAACATTCGGCGTCAATTACGTGGAGTATTTGAACAAAGTCCGATTATCGCATGCGCGTGAATATCTGCGGAACACGGATCTCAGCATTGCCGAAATCGGAGAGAAAACGGGGTATTCGAACTCTTCCACATTTACGACGACCTTTAAGAAATACAGCGGCGTCTCGCCGAGCGAATATCGAAAAGCATCAGGAAAATAAGGTGGAGCAGGAGGGTCCATATGAAGGCTGTTGCCACGATTCATGGAAACGTGATCGTTGATCATATCGAGAGGCCGGCGGAATTGCCGGCGGGTCATGTGCGGATTCGCACCGAATACTCGGCGGTCAGTCCGGGTACGGAAATGATCTTTATACGAAAGGCTGCGGATCAAAAAGTCATTATGGGTTACAGCGCGGTGGGGATCGTCGAAGACTTGGGTGAAGGCGTGAAGGGGCTTGCCGTCGGTCAACGCGTGGCCTGCTATGGAGCACCTTACGTACGCCATGCCCAGTGGCTTACCGTGCCTTCGAACCTGACGGCGATCGTCCCGGACGGGGTGGATCCGCAGGAGGCCGCTTTTGCGGGGCTGGGAGCGATTGCGATCCATGCCCTGCGGGTTGCGGATCTGCGCTTCGGCGAATCAGCCGTGGTGGTCGGGCTTGGCATCCTGGGGCAGATCATTGCCCAGATCGCGCATGCGGCGGCTTGCCCTGTTGCGGGATTTGACCTGAACCCGGAGCGGGTGCAGGGGATGAAACAGCATATTGCCTATGCTTATGATAACCGGGAGCAGCTTGAGGAGCGGGTTGGGCGGATGACGGGCGGACATGGAGCCGACAGCGTTATCCTGTGCGCGAGCGGTCCCGGCGAAGAACTCATCAACGCGTCGATGACGTGGATTCGGGATAAGGGCAAAATCGTCATTGTCGGCGATTTGTCCATGACCTACGCGAGGGAGCGGATGTTTGGCAAGGAAGCGCAGGTGCTCATATCGCGGGCTGGCGGTCCGGGCCGGTACGACGCAAGTTATGAACTCAACAATACGGATTATCCGATCGGCTTTGTGCGCTGGACGGAAGGCCGCAACATTGCGGAATATATTCGTTTGTTGGCCGAGGGGAGAATCTCGATCAAACCGATGATCTCGCATGTGGTTCCCGTAGATGAGGCCGCCAAGGCTTATGAGCGGTACGGCCCCGGGTCAACGACGCTCGGAACGATATTTAAATACGATCATGAGACGGATGGTGCCAAGGCCGACTAGAATACAGCGATATCGAGGTGCGTGCGTATGGAGAATCATATAGAGGCGGATATCATCATTCTGGGCGGAGGACTTGGCGGCTGTGCCGCTGCGCTTGCGGCGGCAAAGGCGGGGAAACGCGTGATTGTGACCGAAGAGAGCGATTGGATCGGCGGCCAGATTACAAGTCAGGGCGTACCGCCCGACGAGCATCCCTGGATCGAGCGGTTTGGCTGCACGGCCAGCTACCGTGAATTCCGGAATCGGGTCCGTGATTATTACAGGAATTTATTTCCGCTCCGGGCCGAATCGCGGCATGAGCGTTACCTGAATCCAGGCAGCGCACTGGTCAGCGGCATCGCCCATGAGCCGAGAGCGGCGCTGGCCGTGCTGCAGGGGATGCTGGCACCTTACGTGCACAGCGGAAGGTTAACGATCCTTACGGAGCATGCGCTAATGGAAGCGGAGTCCGGCGGGGATCAGGTTACTTCCGTCCGGCTGCGGGACAGCAGATCCGGCGACATCGTCAAGCTGACCGGCGCATTTTTCCTCGATGCTACCGAGGAGGGGGATTTGCTTCCGCTGGCCGGCATCGAATACGTGACGGGTTCCGAGTCGGCGGAAGAAACCGGTGAGCCGCATGCTTTATCCGGTCCGGCGGACCGGGCGGACATGCAGGCTTTCACTTGGTGTTTCGCGATGGATTACCGGGAGGGCGAGGATCATACCATCCCGAAGCCGGATCGGTACGATTTCTGGAAGAACTACCGGGCGGATTTCTGGCCCGATGCCATGCTGAGCTGGACGGGGCTCGTACCGCATACGCTGGAGCCGGTCACCTACAGCTTATTTCCGGATGGCCGATCGTTTTCCCTGTGGAAATACCGGCAGATCCTGAATCCGGAGCATTTCGAATACGGGTTGTTTGACAGCAGCGTTACGGTCGTGAACTGGCCGCAGAACGATTATTGGCTCGGCTCCATTATCGATGTCGGCCCGGAAGAGCGGGAACGGCATCTGGAGGAATCCAGGCAGCTGAGTTTGTCCCTGCTCTATTGGATGCAGACGGAAGCCCCGCGGCCCGATGGCGGAAAGGGATATCCCGGACTCCGGCTTCGGCCGGACGTGATGGGGACGAAGGATGGCTTGGCAAAAGCCCCTTATATCCGTGAATCCCGCCGGATCCGCGCCGAATTTACCGTGAAGGAGCAGCATATTGCCGCCGAATGCCGTGCGGACGGGCGGGCGGAGATGTTCCACGATTCCGTTGGCATCGGCTGCTACCGGATCGATCTGCATCCAAGCACGGGATTGCGGACGTATATCGATATTTCGAGCCTGCCCTTCCAAATTCCGATGGGGAGCCTGATTCCGGTACGGGTAGCCAATGTGCTGGCAGCCTGCAAGAATAT
>Ga0209784_100401_pt1 | contig 19661 bp, 15 predicted proteins | sample AraplaCvi_mLB_r2_2_FD_184284 | JGI IMG/M metagenome (GOLD analysis project Ga0209784, IMG submission 184284) | Arabidopsis root microbial communities from North Carolina, USA - plate scrape CL_Cvi_mLB_r2 (SPAdes) (version 2) | ecosystem: Host-associated > Plants > Roots > Endosphere | place: USA...
TGAAGCTGAAGCGTGTAACCGCGTGCGTAAGCTAAGCCGTCTGCCGAACGTTATATCGGACCTTGCCTTACGAACAGGCATGGACATTGAGGTGTCGCTTGAGCAGGCTTCCATTAGAAGTCGGCCGGGCGAAATTAGGGTGGTAACGCGAGACAGGTTCTCGTCCCTTGGGGGATGGGGCCTTTTTTTATGTTCACAGAACATTTACGAAAAAGGGCGAGTTCAAAAAGGTCGGTTTTCAGCACCGAAGCTTATGCTTCCGATGTGCGTTTTTTCAAACGCTTCAGTTGGATGAAGCTAGGGGGTGAGGAGCGGAGCGTACGTAGTTTGTACGTGAGCACCGGAAGGCCCGGCTGGATTCAAGATTCGATCAAAATCGGACTTTTTGAACAACCTCGAAAAAGGTGAAAGGAAGATCGGCATGAACAGAGTAGACGTCAAGGAGAAGGCGCGGGCAAGAGAACTGCGCATCTTGAACAAATGGAACGAGGAGAACACGTTCAAGAAATCAATCGAGCTGCGGGCCGGCAAGCCGAATTATGTATTTTACGAAGGGCCGCCGACCGCGAACGGCGCGCCTCATATCGGGCACGTGCTCGGCCGCGTCATCAAGGATTTTGTGGGCCGCTATCAGACGATGAAGGGCTACCATGTCGTCCGGAAAGCGGGCTGGGATACGCACGGGCTTCCGGTAGAACTGGGCGTAGAGAAGCAGTTGGGCATCTCCGGCAAGCAGGAAATCGAGAATTACGGCGTGGAGGCCTTTATCAAAAAGTGTAAAGCCAGCGTATTTGAATATGAGCATAAATGGCGCGAGCTGACCGAAGCGATTGCGTATTGGACCGACCTGGATCATCCGTACATCACGCTTGAGAACAACTATATCGAGAGTGTATGGAACATTTTGGCGACGATTCATGACAAGGGCCTTCTGTACCGTGGCCACCGCGTAAGCCCATACTGCCCTTGCTGTCAGACGACACTGAGCTCCCACGAAGTGGCACAGGGTTACGAGGATGTTAAAGACCTGAGCGCAACGGCGAAGTTTAAGCTGCATGACAGCGGAGAGTATGTGCTGGCATGGACGACGACGCCTTGGACGCTGCCATCCCACGTGGCGCTCGCCGTGAATCCGGATATGGATTACGCCCGCGTCGAGCAGGAGGACGGCATCTATATCGTGGCTAAAAATCTGGTAGAGGATGTCATGAAAGGCGACTTTACCGTTCTATCGACGTTGAAAGGCTCCGAGCTGGTCGGCAAGACTTACGACCCTCCATTCCCTTATGTAAAAGCGGAAAAATCGAACATCGTTGTCGGCGCATCCTTTGTTACCGATGCCAGCGGTACGGGGATTGTACACATGGCTCCTGCGCACGGTGAAGACGACTACCGCGTATGCCGCGAGAATGGCATCAGCTTCGTGAGCGTCGTGAACGGCCAAGGGCGTTATACGGATGAAGTGACGGATTTTGCCGGACGCTTCGTCAAGGATTGCGATCTGGACATCGTGAAGGCATTGTCCGAAAAAGGACTTCTTTACAGCAAAGAGAAGTACGAGCACAGCTACCCGTTCTGCTGGCGCTGTAAATCCCCGCTGCTCTATTATGCGATGGAGAGCTGGTTTATCGAAACGACGGCGGTTAAGGATCAGCTGATCGCGAACAACAACGAGGTGACCTGGTATCCGGGCCATGTGCGCGAGGGACGCTTCGGCAAATTCCTTGAAGACCTGGTCGACTGGAATATCAGCCGGAACCGTTACTGGGGAACACCGCTTAACGTATGGGTCTGCGATTCTTGCGAAGGGCAGTTCTCGCCGCACAGCATTGCGGAGCTTCGGTATAATGCCATAGGCGAGGTGGCAGAGGATCTGGAGCTGCACAAGCCTTATGTGGATGAAGTGAAAGTGAAATGCCCGCATTGTGAAGGCGGCGTGATGGAACGAACCTCGGAAGTCATCGACGTATGGTTTGACAGCGGATCGATGCCGTATGCGCAATACCATTATCCATTCGAGGACAAGGAGCAGTTCGAGCAGCAGTATCCTGCCGATATGATCTGCGAAGGGATCGACCAGACGCGCGGATGGTTCTACAGCTTGCTCGCCGTATCGACGCTCTTCACGGGTAAAGCGCCTTATAAAGCGGTCATGGCCACGGGCCATATTCTCGATGAGAACGGACAGAAGATGTCCAAATCCAAGGGCAACGTCATCGATCCTTGGGAAATCATCGAGGAGTACGGCACGGATGCCTTCCGTTGGGCACTCCTGGCCGACAGTGCGCCATGGAACAGCAAACGCTTTTCGAAAGGAATCGTCGGCGAAGCCAAATCCAAGGTTGTCGATACGCTGGTGAACACCCATGCGTTCCTGACTTTGTATGCCGGCATTGACGGCTATGATCCAAAGGAGCATGACTTCAAGGGATCAGACCATAAGCTGGACCGCTGGATTCTATCCCGCCTGAACAGCTTGATACAAGTGGTGGATAAGGGACTGGCCGTCAATGATTTCCTGAACGCGGCCAAAGCCATCGAAGCTTATGTGGATGAGCTGAGCAACTGGTATATCCGCCGTTCGCGCGACCGTTTCTGGGGCAGCGGACTCGGGGAAGATAAGCTGGCGGCATACGGGACGCTTACTCACGTGCTGTTGACGCTCTCCAAGCTGATGGCTCCGTTCACGCCGATGCTGTCTGAAGATATCTTCGTTAACCTGGGCGGCGGGGAGAGCGTGCATCTGGCCGACTTCCCGCAAGCCGACGAAGCGTTGATCGACAAAGCGCTCGAGCAGGACATGGAGACGGCAAGACAGATCGTAGAGCTTGCGCGCAACGTCCGCAACGAGACAGGAATCAAGACGCGTCAGCCGCTGTCCGAGCTCATCGTATCCATGGATCGCGAGTTCGATCTCGCGGGGTATGAAGACATCATCAAGGATGAGATCAACGTCAAAGCGATTGAGGTGGAGACCAGCGACAGCGGGTTCGTTGATTTCACGCTCAAAATGAACCTGAAGGTTGCAGGCAAAAAATACGGTAAAAATATCGGCTTCCTGCAAGGTTTCCTGAAGGGAATGAGCAGTGACGAGACCCGCAAGGTGGTCCAATCGGGCGGCGTGAACGTAACTTCACCGGAAGGCGAAGAATTGCAGATCACGTCCGAAGAGCTGCTGGTAGAGAAGAAGGCGAAGGAAGGCTTTGCATCCGCTTCGGGTTACGGGTTAACCGTTGCGCTCAATACGGATATCACGCCGGAGCTGGAGCAGGAAGGCTGGGTTCGCGAAGTGGTGCGTGCCGTGCAGGATACGCGCAAGAAGCTGGACCTCCCGATCGAGAAGCGGGTCAATCTGACACTCGATACGGATGATGAGCTTCAAGCTGCGATCACCGCATTTGAAGATGTGCTGCGCGAAAATGTTCTGGTTAACGATTTGCAATACGGACAAAGCGAAGGCATGGAGCGGGTTGAGCTTGGCGGCAAAACCATTGGCATCCATATCGCCTGAAAATAGTTGATATTATTAAACCACCGCCATGAAATGGCGGTGGTTTTTTTGCTGTCCCCAATAAGCACCGGCTTTGTTCGGAGGATTCCGTGCGAATGAGATGCTTCCAACAGATGCATAATAATCAGCGAATTCTCATGCATGTTATGTAAGGTTTCAAGCACAAAGAAAGCGGATCCTGATCTGTTTTTTCCAGAGTCCGCCTAGTATAGTGGCAAGGGGGCGGTGAATATGGCAGAGAAGCCGGAAAATGCGTTATCAACCGAAAAGAATAAATCGCTTGTGGAAGCTGAGCGGGACCAATTGAGCGCCATACACCGCATGACCACGGACATCGCGCAGCAGCTGGAGAAGGCCCGGATCGCGGAATACACCCAGCTGTTGAACCGCCCCTGGAAATTGATATGGACCAATCTGCTGGCCGGGTCGGCACGCGGCGTGGGAATTGCGATCGGGTTTACTTTTTTTGCGGCAACCATCATATATGCCCTGCAGGCGCTTGGCGCGCTGAATTTGCCTATTATCGGCGATTACATTGCGGATATTGTCCGGATTGTTCAGCGGCAGCTTGAACTAACGTAATGGATTATGTAATGCCCGGCAGCCGCTGCAAGTCATATGCTGCCGGGTAAGACGCTTAATCAGCTGAATGCTTCATCATCCGGGTCGCCATTGGGGTCAAGGAGATAGCTTCCTTCGCCCCGGTTCAGGTAATCGACATATTGGGGACTGCGTACAATAAACACTTCCGAGCCATCGATATTGGTGGCAACGAAGTTTTCGTACTCCTCCACAAATCCGCCTTGATCGTCGCCATTCTCGATATCCATTTCGTTATAGCTGTCCATTTCGTTGCCTTCCGCCAAAGCCGGGGAATTGGAGTTCCCCCAGCTCTCAACGATCTGCCAGGCGTCTTCGCCGTCAAATGCAGCATATTCATGCTCATCCATACTGGATTTTCCGAAAGCGGGAGCTAGAACGTCCTCCTCGACCGGACGGTCGCGGGACACGCGCTCCCGAGGCGTATGTTCTACGCAATATTGCGTATCCGGGATAACCTCCAGCCGCTCGTACGGAATGGGCTGGCCGCAGGTAAGGCACACGCCGTAACGGCCATGATGAATGGCTTCCAGCGAAAAAATAACCCGCTGCAGCTCTTGATCCACCCTGTCCTGAAGCGCGAGGTCTTTTCCTCTTTCAAACACCTCGGTTCCCACATCGCCAGGGTGATTATCAATATGGGACAGCTCGCCGGTCATATCTCGCTCCGATTCTCCCAGCCCGTGTTGGTCGTTATTGACCATGCGCCGTTCAAGTTCAACCTTTCGATCCATCAGCTTTTGTTGCAAATTATGAAGTTGCTCCTGAGTGAGATGCGACATGTCAGGCTCCTTTCATGGTCCCGAAGTTGACCTTCTTGGTTCATAGGTATAGAGTGCACCCATCGATAAGGTTTTACTGACGGAAAATGTTCTCGCCGCTGGGCAGGAATGGACGGTTTCTCAGCCGCTGTGCTACAATAAGACGAGTTACGGACCGATCGGCGAAGATGTTCGCCTGATTGGAGAAGACAAGAACGGAGTGACATAAACAAGTGGTATATTATTTGATTGCATTTGTTTTATTTCTTATCGATCAGGGAACCAAGTACTTGATTGCTACCAGACTCGAGCTTTATGAACAGATACCGGTCATCGGGGATTTCTTCCTGATCACGTCCAGCCGGAACCGGGGAGCCGCGTTCGGCATACTCCAGGACCAGTTATGGTTCTTCATCGTGGTGACACTAATCGTTGTGGGCGGAATCGTCTGGTACCTGCAGAAGGTATCGAAAGAAGGACGCAAGCTGCTGCCTACCGCGCTAGCGCTTGTACTGGGCGGGGCACTCGGGAACTTCATCGATCGATTGATAATGGGAGAGGTCGTCGATTTCCTCCAGTTTAATTTTGGCAGCTACACCTTCCCGATCTTCAATATTGCCGATTCTTGCATCGTGATCGGCGTGGGATTGATCATATTGGATACGCTTCTGGAAGGAAGACGCGAGAAGATGCAGACAACAAGTGAAGTTTCTGGCACAGAAGGGACTGAATGATGGTGCAAGACGGTAAGGATACAGATACGGATTGGACAGATGAGAACGGTCAGGAACCGGAAGCCAGCGAATGGACGGTGGATGCCGACGCTGCCAAAACCCGTATCGATAAATACATAACGGAGAATCTTGGGGAAGAAGTGTCGCGTTCCCAAGTGCAGTTATGGATTGCCGACGGACATGTGAGTGTGAACGATGGCCCGATCAAGTCCAATTACAAGGTGAGTCAGGGTGACCGCATCGTGCTGAAGATTCCAGAGCCATCGGCGGTCGAGATCATTCCCGAGGACATCCCGCTTGAGATCGCGTTTGAAGACGGGGACGTGATTGTCGTAAACAAGCCGAGGGGAATGGTTGTCCATCCGGCTCCGGGACATTCGTCCGGCACGCTGGTGAATGCATTGATGTTTCACTGCAAGGATTTATCGGGAATCAATGGAGAGCTTCGCCCCGGCATCGTCCATCGGATTGATAAGGATACGACGGGCCTGATCATGGCTGCGAAGAATGATAAAGCCCATGCTTCGCTGGCCGCCCAGTTGAAGGAGCACAGCGTGAACCGCCGTTATTTGGCGTTGGTGCACGGCAATATCACCCATGATCAGGGAACCATTGACGCACCGATCGGCCGGGACGCCCAGGATCGCAAACTGTATACCGTCACGGACCGGAACAGCAAACATGCGGTGACGCATTTTACCGTCGTGGAGCGGTTCGGGGATTACAGTCTCCTCGAGCTGAAGCTGGAGACGGGGCGAACCCATCAGATTCGAGTGCATATGAAATATATCGGGCATCCTCTCGTAGGGGATCCCGTTTACGGCAAGAGCAAGGGGATCAAATTAAACGGACAAGCGCTTCATGCGGCCGTATTGGGTTTTGTCCATCCTTCGACCGGAGAGTATAAGGAGTTTTCGGCACCGATGCCGAGCGATATGAATGAGCTGTTGACGATTTTAAGGGGCCGCTAGCGGCCCTTTTCGCATGTATAAGTATGGGGTCACACAAAGGATTTGGAGTAAGCATCGAAGCCGGGGCTCTATTTTGCCTGGGCTATTTTTCTTGCCTTCCAAACCATGGATATGGTATAGTGACGATAACTTTGATGAAGGAGGTGAGCAGGATGAATATCGAGATGGTCAACAACCGTATTAGCCAGCTGCCTATCGCTATGGCTGGCATTGTTCATGCATTTCTCAACAACGGGAGAGGTCTGTCCAATTTTAATGATACGAGTTGTACCATCGCGAGAAGTCACCTGCCTGCCTGCACGGATTAAGCCGATTTAAGGCTTACGATTCTTAAGGGTCCGCGGAGCTTGCTCTGTGGACCCTTTTTTGCGTTTGCAGTCCGGTTCTTCTCCCTAATTCATGCGCTCGAACAGAGTTTTGGTATTGTTCGCAGCATACAGGAGGAACCAAGAATGAACATGATCAATGTACAGAAACTGACGCAATACCACGGGGCCCAGCTGGTATTGGACGGGATATCGTTTGAAATACAGGAAGGCGAGAAGGTAGCGCTTATCGGCAGGAACGGAAGCGGCAAGTCCACGCTGATGCGCCTGCTTGCCGGATTGGATCAGCCGAACGAAGGGCAGCTTGCCATCAAGAAGGATACAAGAATCGGGTATGTGGAGCAGATTCCGAGCCACATGGATTCCTGGACGGTGCTGGATGTACTGTCCCATGGATTGATTCACTTGAAGGAATACCGCGCGGAGATGACGGAACTGGAGAAGAGAATGAGTGATCCGGGCATCGCCGGGAATGCAGAGCTGCTCGATCGTATGCTGCGTCGTTACTCGGCGCTCCAGGAACGGTTTGAAACGGAAGGCGGTTATGAGCTGGAAGCCAGCATCGACAAAATCGCTACCGGGCTGCAAATACCCAAGAGCGAGTACGGACTGGCATTCGGCTCGTTGTCGGGAGGAGAGCAAACCCGCGTCGTGCTGGCATCGCAGCTGATCGTACAGCCGGATCTGCTCCTGCTCGATGAACCGACGAATCATCTGGATTTGGCTCGCACGGAATGGCTGGAGGAATTTTTGCGGGAATACCCGGGAACCTGCGTCATTATTTCTCACGACCGGTATTTTCTCGATCGGGTGGTGACCAAGACGATAGAGCTCGAGGACGGAGAGGCTTTCTCTGCCCAGGGTGGTTATACCTCATTCATGAAAGACAAGGAAGAACGGCTGCTGCAGCAGTTCGCCGATTACCAGGAGCAGCAGAAAGTGATCAAGAAGATGAAGGAATCCATCAAGCAGCTGGAGGAATTCGGCCGGATCGGCGGCAACGAGAAATTTTTTAAGCGGGCGGCTTCCATGCGGCGAGCGCTGGAACGGATGGAGAAGGTCAAGCGACCCGTGCTGGATCGAAGACAGGCCGATTTCGAGCTTTATCCTCAGGATCGTTCCGGCCGCCGCGTGGCATACTTTGAACAAGTTGAGGTTCGCTATGGGAATCAGGCGGTGTTGGGAGGGGCTTCCGGTCTTATCGAATTCGGCGAAAAAATTGCGCTGATGGGTCCGAACGGCAGCGGAAAAACGACGCTGTTCAAAGTGCTGGTGGGCGAGCTTATGCCCGACTCCGGGTCCCTTGAATGGGGCGCGCGAGTCAACGTGGGTTATCTGGCACAGCAGGAGGAGCCGGAAAATCCGAAGGAAACGGTGCTCCAATATTTTCGGGAGAACGCCGGGGTTGAAGAGGGAGAGGCCCGCGGGATTTTGGCAAGATATCTGTTCTATGGCGGGGCCGTGTTCCGATCGGTGGGTCAGCTGTCAGGCGGTGAATGGACACGATTGAGGTTGGCGCTCCTTATCCATCAGAAGCCGAACCTGCTGCTCCTGGATGAACCTACGAACCATCTGGATATCGCTTCCCGGGAAGCCTTGGAGGATGCGCTGCAGGGGTATCATGGGACCGTTCTTGCCATTTCCCACGACCGGTATTTCGTAAACCAAGTGTCAGACAAGGTGTGGGATTTGAACCAAGGAACGCTGACCGTCTATCATGGAAATTATGATGATTTCCGGGCCAAGAAAGACCAGCTTGAAGTCGCATTGCAGGCAGGAGAACTCTCAGCTGGTGCGAAAGCCGTTTCTTTACCAAGGGGGAGGACGCCGTCCAAAGCCAACGAAAAGCCCGGCCAGAAATTCGAACGCAACCATCCTGACCGCTCTGCCGAAGAAAGATCCAAATGGCTGGAAGAGGAGATCGCCCGTTTAGAGACCCGCATCCGGCAGCTGGACGGCTCGCTTGAAACGGAAGGATCGATAAGCGGCCATTCGGACATGTCGCTGCTCGAAGAGCGTTGGAACGAGCGGGAGTTGCTGGCAGCAAGCCGCGACGAGCTCTTAGCGGAATGGCTGGAGCTGTCTTAACGACTTCGTGCAGGGAGGCCATGGCGTGTATCAGCTCCGACTCAACCTAAAAAGTACAAATCATCTGATATATAATGCATGGCTCCAGTCGTGATTTTCCTGCATATTTAGGATATGTAACAAAGCTAGAGTAGGAGATGAATACAAATCATGAGCATGGATAAATATCAGGAGACGTACATTCAACAGAGCTTTGCCGATCGGATTGGCGGTGCTAATTACGGTAAAGATACGGCCATTTATAAATTCGAGAAGATCAAGAGAGCTAAGGCGGCTGCGAAGCAGGAGCATCCTGACACCGAATTGATCGATATGGGAGTAGGCGAGCCGGATGAGATGGCGGATGCAGGCATCGTGGCAAAGCTGGCGGAAGAGGCGGCGAAGCGGGAAAACCGCGGATATGCGGATAACGGAATTCCGGAGTTCAAGGAAGCGGCTGTTCGCTATTTGAACAACGTATTCGGCGTCGAAGGCATCGATGCGTCCACGGAAGTGCTGCACTCCATCGGCTCCAAGCCGGCGCTGGCCATGCTGCCGTCCTGTTTCATCAACCCGGGCGACATCACGATCATGACGGTTCCCGGATATCCTGTGCTTGGAACGCATACCAAGTATTTGGGCGGCGAAGTTTACAATGTGGAGCTGAAAAAAGAGAATGCATTTCTGCCGGATCTCGGCTCGATCCCTGAGGACATTGCCCGCCGTGCCAAACTGCTCTACCTGAACTATCCGAACAACCCGACGGGGGCCAGCGCAACGGCCGAATTCTTCGCCGAGGTTGTCGAGTGGGCCCGCAAATATGGCGTGGTGGTTGTCCATGACGCACCTTATGCTGCTCTCACCTACGATGGCTTGAAGCCGCTGAGCTTCCTATCCGTTCCTGGAGCGAAGGATGTCGGGGTAGAGCTTCACTCCCTGTCCAAATCCTATAACATGACGGGGTGGCGCATTGGCTTCATCGCCGGCAACCCGCTGGTGGTTAAAGCGTTTGGCGACGTGAAGGACAACAACGATTCCGGACAATTCATCGCGATCCAAAAGGCTGCCGCTTACGGTCTGGATCATCCGGAAATTACGGAGAAGATCGCCGAGAAGTATTCCCGCCGCCATAACCTGCTGGTCGACGTGCTGAACGGACTCGGTTTTACGGCGGAGAAGCCTAAAGGCTCCTTCTTCCTGTATGTGGAAGCTCCGAAAGGCGTGAAAGGCGGACGCCGTTTTGAATCCGGGGAAGACTTCTCCCAGTACCTGATACGCGAGAAATTGATCTCCACCGTTCCTTGGGATGATGCAGGACACTTCGTTCGTTTCTCCGTTACCTTCATTGCCGACGGCGAGGAGGAAGAGAAACGCGTCATTTCCGAAATTCGCAGAAGACTCAGCGATGTGGAATTTGAGTTCTAATTAAAGGCTATGAACGTGCTTGGAACGCGACAACGTTCGACATGATTGCTGTTGACATCTCTTGTAGGGTCTGTCATAATGGGATCAATCGAATAGCACCTTTAAATCAGTCCCGTGAGGCTGGCAAGGTAACGTGAACCGAGGTTCATTAACAGGAGGCATGGCTCTGTCTGCGGATAGATGCTGCGCTTTCCACACCATCTCTATGAGATCAACTCCTTGTCCAGCCGGGCAAGGATTTTTTTTGTGTGGAATGAATCCACGGATCGTCAGGAACGATAAAGGGCTAATCAAACGTTTAGAAGGAGGACAAGAGGATGAGCAACGAACAGCATGTGATTATGGACGAGACGGCCATCCGCCGCGCGCTAACGAGAATTGCCCATGAAATATTGGAAAAAAATAAAGGGATCGAGGATTGCGTATTGGTCGGGATCCGCACGCGCGGCGTGTTTCTGGCCCAGAGAATCGCGGAGCGAATGAACGAGATCGAAGGTACTCCGATTCCATGGGGAGAGATCGACGTGACCTCCTACCGCGATGACCGGGACAGCAAGGGAGCTGCTGCGGAACGGGGTGAGGGAGCGAAGCACAGCCTAGCGCACCTGAACATCCATGACAAGAAGGTTATTTTGTTTGATGACGTGCTGTACACCGGCCGGACGATTCGGGCAGCGATGGACGCCCTGATGGACTGCGGACGGCCTAGAATGATACAGCTTGCGGTTTTGGCAGACCGGGGGCATCGCGAGCTGCCGATCCGGCCGGATTATATCGGAAAGAACGTTCCTACCTCCAAACAAGAGGAAATTACGGTGGCATTAACCGAAATCGACGGCAAGGACGAAGTGACCATTAGCCAAAGAGAGGAACGATAATCATGACAACAGCCATTTCATTGAAAGAACGCAGCCTCTTAGGTTTGAAGGATATTAGCAGAGACGAAATTGGATCCATCCTGAATCGGGCAGCATATTGGGAAGCGCAGTCCGAGAAAGTGGTGCCGGTACTTCAATCGAAATTTGCGGTTAATATGTTCTTCGAGAACAGCACCAGAACGAGATTCTCGTTTGAAATGGCTGAGAAAAGACTCGGTGCCGAGGTCATGAACTTTGCGGCGGCAGCATCCAGCGTCGAGAAAGGCGAGTCGATCTACGATACCGTCAGAACGCTGGAATCCATGGGAATCGACGCGGGCGTCATCCGGCTGAAGCCAGCCGGCGTGCTGCAGGAGCTGGCGGAGCGGATCTCGATTCCGCTGGTCAATGCGGGCGACGGCAACAATGAGCATCCCACGCAGGCGCTGCTTGATCTATACACGATGAAGAAAAGCTTCGGTGAGCTTAAGGGATTAACGGTATCCATCATCGGGGATATCAAGCACAGCCGGGTTGCTCGTTCGGATCTGTGGGCCCTGCAGAAGTTCGGAGCCCATGTGCAGTTCTGCGCGCCGGAAACGATGCAGGCTCCGGAGCTGGCTCAGTATGCGCCTTACGTATCGATGGAAAAGGCGCTCAAGGCCGATGTGGTCATGATGCTGAGAGTTCAGCTGGAACGCCATAACGAAGGGGTGTTCAAATCCAGCGCGGAGTACCGGGAGCAGTACGGCTTGACGGAAGAGCGGTCGGCCAAGCTGTCGGGGCACACCATGATTATGCATCCGGCACCGGTGAACCGCAACGTTGAAATCGACGACGCGGTCGTGGAAAGTCCGAGATCGATGATATTCAAGCAGATGGCGAACGGAGTGCCCATTCGCATGGCGGTCATGGAACGGGCGATGGTCTGATTCGAACATGCGGAATACGGTTTACAGAATGAATAAATATTAATAATTATACACAAACATGAATTTTTATTATACAATATACAAAGAAGCGAACGGTGCTTCTGCTGCGGAGGGGAACCAAGATGCAAATGCAAGTGATAAAGAATGCCAAAGTGATCAATGAACAAGGACAGCTCGAAGATAAACATATCGTCATTGCAGACGGATTGATTCAGTCGGTTGCGAGCGATATCGCAGCCTTGCCGGAACCGGGCGATCACGTTCAGATCATCGATGCCGAGGGCAAGCTGGTCACGCCGGGATTCATCGATATGCATGTGCACTTGAGAGAGCCGGGTTATGAGCACAAGGAAACCATCGAGAGCGGCAGCCGCTCGGCAGTCAAAGGCGGATTCACCACCATCGCCTGCATGCCGAACACAAGACCGGTGACCGATACGCCGGAAACGGTGAAGCTCGTGCTGGATAAGGCCAGCGAAGCGAATCTTGCGAAGGTGCTGCCATATGCAGCCATTACGAAGAACGAGCTGGGCCGCGAACTGACAGACTTTGAGGCCTTGAAGGCCGCGGGTGCGATCGGATTTACGGACGACGGCGTCGGTGTGCAGAACGCACAGATGATGAAAGATGCCATGAATAAAGCGAAAGCGCTGGGCATGCCGGTCATTGCGCACTGCGAGGATGACTCGCTGGTAAAAGGCGCTTGCGTGACCGAGGGCAAATTCGCTCAGCAGCACGGCCTGAAAGGAATACCGAACGAGTCGGAAGCGATCCATGTCGGGCGCGACATTCTGCTGACCGAAGCCACCGGCGTGCATTACCATGTATGCCATGTGAGCACGGAGCAGTCCGTAAGATTGATCCGCCAGGCAAAAGCGATTGGCATCTCGGTAACGGCCGAGGTATGCCCGCATCATCTGGTTCTCTCCGACGAAGACATTCCCGGCCTTGATGCAAACTGGAAGATGAACCCGCCGCTGCGCACACCGCGTGATGTGGAGGCTTGTATAGAAGGTCTGCTGGATGGAACTCTTGATATGATCGTAACGGATCATGCGCCGCATAGCGCGGAAGAGAAAGCAAAAGGCATGGAGCTGGCTCCCTTCGGCATCGTGGGATTCGAGACGGCCTTCCCGCTGCTCTACACCAAGTTTGTCGCCACAGGAAAATGGGATCTCGCCCTGCTCGTAAAACGGATGACAAGCGATCCGGCAAGAGTATTCGGTCTTGCAACGGGGGTGCTGGAAGCCGGTAAAGCAGCGGACCTGACCATGATTGATCTCGAAGCGGAGAAAGAAGTGAATCCGGAAGAGTTCGCAACAAAAGGCCGCAACACGCCATTTACAGGCTGGAAGCTGAAAGGCTGGCCCGTGATGACTTGGGTGGACGGCGAAGTGAAATGGTCCGAACAATACGGATTCTGAGTAACAAATAGGCAAAAGACTTATAAAATAAATTACACATAGATGACAGGAGTGATCGGGATGCAGGCAAGATTGTTACTGGAGGACGGAACGCTGTTCAGCGGAAAATCCTTCGGCGCGGATGCGGAAATGACCGGAGAGGTTGTTTTCAATACAGGGATTACAGGATATCAAGAGGTGCTGAGCGACCCGTCCTACTGCGGACAGATCGTAACCATGACGTACCCTTTGATCGGCAACTACGGCATCACGCGGGATGACTTTGAATCCATTCGGCCGTTCGTTCACGGATTCGTCGTTCGTCGTCATGAGCCTGTTCCCAGCAACTGGCGTGCAGAATACAGCGTTGACAGCCTGTTGAAGGAATACGGAATTCCGGGGATCAGCGAGATCGATACGCGGATGTTAACCCGTATCATCCGTCACTACGGCACGATGAAGGGCATTCTGACCACTTCCAACAAACCGGTGGAAGAGCTTAAGGAGATGCTCGGCGATACGACGATCGCTGAACTCCGCAACCAGGTGGCAAAAACCTCAACGCCGCAAATGTTTACGAGTCCAGGTTCAAAGGAACGCATCGTTCTGGTCGACTTCGGTGCAAAAAGCGGGATTCTGCGCGAATTGACGTCCCGCGGGTGTGACGTCATGGTCGTTCCGCATGATACGACGGCCGATGAAATCCGCAGACTTCACCCGGACGGCATTCAGTTGTCCAACGGCCCTGGGGACCCGAAAGACGTGCCATACGCAGTCAACATGGTCAAAGAACTGCTCGGCGAATACCCGATCTTCGGCATCTGCCTTGGCCACCAATTGTTTGCGCTGGCTGCGGGCGCGGACACCGAGAAGCTGAAATTCGGACATCGCGGCGGAAACCATCCGGTTAAAGAGCTTGCCAGCGGACGCTGCTACATCACTTCCCAAAACCACGGATACACCGTAAACGAAGAATCCGTCAAAGGGACGGATCTGGAAGTTACGCATATCAACAACAACGATAAAACGATCGAAGGCTTGAAGCATTCGAAATTCCCGGCCTTCTCCGTGCAATACCATCCTGAAGCTGCGCCTGGTCCGCACGACAGCAGCTATCTGTTCGATCAATTCCTTGAAATGATAAGAGACCATAAACAGAATGAAATCCGGAAACCGCGCCAGGCGGTTCTGGCCGCAGCCGTGAAAGGAGCTCAATAATATGCCTAAACATGATACCTTGAAAAAAATTCTCGTCATCGGCTCCGGTCCGATCGTCATCGGGCAAGCAGCGGAATTCGACTACGCTGGAACCCAAGCCTGCCAGGCACTGAAAGAAGAAGGCATGGAGGTCGTGCTGATCAACAGTAACCCGGCGACCATCATGACCGACACCAACATGGCGGATAAAGTATACATCGAGCCGATCACGCTGGACTTCGTTACCCAGATCATCCGTCAAGAGCGTCCGGACGGACTGCTCCCGACGCTTGGAGGACAAACGGGGCTGAACATGGCGGTTGAGCTTGCCCGCGCCGGGATTCTGGAGCAGGAAAACGTCAAACTGCTCGGAACGCAGCTGGAATCGATCGAAAAAGCCGAAGACCGCGACTTGTTCCGTGAGCTGATGCGCGAATTGGATCAGCCCGTGCCGGAGAGCACGATCGTAACGACCTTGGAAGAGGCGCTTGAGTTCGCGAATGAGATCGGTTATCCGGTGATCGTGCGTCCGGCCTACACGCTTGGCGGCACCGGCGGCGGCATTTGCGCAACCGAAGAGGAGCTGCGCGAAACGGTCAGCTCCGGACTTCGCTACAGCCCGATCACGCAGTGCCTGATCGAGAAGAGCATTGCGGGAATGAAAGAAGTCGAGTACGAGGTTATGCGCGACGCCAACGATAACTGCATCGTGGTATGTAACATGGAGAATTTCGATCCGGTCGGCGTTCATACCGGCGACAGCATCGTCGTGGCGCCAAGCCAAACGCTGTCTGACCGCGAGTATCAAATGCTCAGATCCGCATCGCTGAAAATCATCCGCGCGTTGAACATCGAAGGCGGATGCAACGTGCAGTTCGCGCTGGATCCGAACAGCTATCAATATTACGTCATCGAGGTAAACCCACGGGTCAGCCGCTCATCCGCGCTGGCTTCCAAAGCAACGGGCTACCCGATCGCGAAGATGGCAGCAAAAATCGCGATGGGTTACACCCTGGACGAGATCGTTAACCCGGTTACGGGCCAGACGTATGCTTGTTTCGAGCCTACGCTCGATTACATCGTCAGCAAAATTCCGCGCTGGCCGTTCGACAAGTTCATCCATGCCAACCGGAAGCTGGGCACCCAGATGAAGGCAACCGGCGAAGTGATGGCAATCGGCCGCACCTTCGAAGAATCGATCCATAAAGCGGTCCGTTCTCTGGAAATCGGCGTGCACCGTCTATGCCTGAAAGGCGCGAACGAACTGAGCGATGAAGTACTCCAGCAGCGCCTGATCAAAGCCGACGATGAGCGGATGTTCCTGATCGCGGAAGCGTTCCGCCGGGGCTATGATCTGCAGCAAATTCAGGACCTGACGAAGATCGACTGGTGGTTCCTGGACAAAATCGAACGCCTGATCAAGTATGAAGACCATATTCGCAGCGAAGCGTCGCTGACTTACGAAACGCTGTACGAAGCGAAGCGTCTCGGCTTTACGGATCGTGCCATCGCCGAGCTCCGCGCAGAAGGCAAGGCCAGCACACACACGACCGAGGAGTCGATCGGATTCCTCCGCCGCGAGCACGGATTGCGTCCGGTTTACAAAATGGTGGATACTTGCGCAGCGGAGTTTGAAGCAACGACGCCGTACTACTACTCCACCTACGAAACGGAGAATGAAGTCATCGAATCCGCGAAGGAGAAAGTCATCGTGCTCGGCTCCGGTCCGATCCGGATCGGTCAAGGGATCGAATTCGACTACTCCACGGTGCATGCCGTATGGGCCATCCAGAAGGCGGGATATGAAGCGGTTATCATCAACAACAACCCGGAGACCGTATCCACCGACTTTAATACATCGGACCGTCTCTACTTCGAACCTCTGTTCTTCGAAGATGTCATGAATGTCATCGAGCAGGAGAAGCCGATCGGCGTCATCGTACAGTTCGGCGGGCAGACGGCGATCAACCTCGCGGAGCCGCTCAGCAAAGCGGGCGTGAAGATTCTGGGCACAAGCCTGGAGAGCATTGACGAAGCAGAGGACCGCAAGAAATTCGAAGCGCTTCTGTCCCGGTTGGAGATCGCTCAGCCGAAAGGTAAAACTGTAACGTCGGTTGATGATGCCGTAGACACTGCACAATCGCTGGGCTATCCTGTGCTCGTAAGACCGTCGTATGTACTGGGTGGACGCGCCATGGAGATTGTATACTCCGACAGCGAGCTTCTGAGCTACATGAAAGAGGCGGTTAAGATCAACCCGGATCACCCGGTTCTGATCGACCGTTACATGCTGGGCAAAGAAGTGGAGGTAGACGCGATCTGCGATGGTGAGACCGTGCTGATTCCGGGCATCATGGAGCATGTAGAGCGCGCAGGGGTTCACTCCGGCGACTCGATTGCGGTATATCCGCCACAATACTTGTCCCAGGACCTGAAGGACAAGATTGTCGAAATTACGATCAAGATTGCCAAAGAGCTCAACACACGCGGACTTGTCAACATCCAGTTCGTCATCTATAAAAACGAAGTGTACGTAATCGAAGTGAATCCGCGTTCCTCCCGGACGGTGCCGTTCCTGAGCAAGGTGACGGGCATCCCGATGGCGAACCTGGCTACGCAGGCGATTATGGGCGGCAAGCTGAAGGATCTCGGATATGAGGAAGGCATGTGGCCGGAAAGCGAGCATGTATCGGTTAAAGTGCCGGTCTTCTCCTTTGCGAAGCTTCGCCGCGTTGAGCCGACCCTCGGACCGGAAATGAAATCGACCGGCGAGGTGATGGGCCGCGACGTGAAGTATGCCAAGGCACTGTATAAAGGCCTCATCGGTGCTGGCATGAAGATTCCTTCAACGGGCGCGATCATCGCCACCATAGCGGATAAAGACAAAGCCGAAGCGGCTGCGCTGCTGAAAGGCTTCCATAAGCTCGGGTATAAAATCATCGCAACCGGCGGTACGGCGGCAGCGCTCAAAGAAGCGGGTCTTGACGTGACGACCATCAACAAGCTGTCCGAAGGCACGCCGAACATTCTCGATATGATCCGCACAGGCGAAGCGAACTTTGTCTTCAACACATTGACCAAAGGCAAAACGCCGCAGCGCGACGGATTCCGAATCCGCCGTGAAGCGGTAGAGAATGGCGTTGTATGCATGACCTCGCTCGATACGGTTCGCGAGCTTCTGACGATGCTGGAGACCATCAACTTCTCCTCTGAAGCGATGCCCGTTTAAAATCGAGAAGGAGGGGTACAGATGAACGCCAGCTACAATGAAATGGCGGGCCACCTGATGGTGGCCCTGGATTACCCGGATGCCGAGCGTGCACAAGCATTGGTACGTCAGCTGGAGGGCATCCCGTGTTATATGAAGGTCGGCATGCAGCTGTTCTATGCAGCCGGTCCTGACTTTGTGAAAGAATTGAAAGCGAAAGGCTATTCCGTGTTCCTGGATGTGAAGATGCATGACATTCCGAATACGGTCAAAGGCGGCTCGCACAGCGTAACGCGGCTGGGCGTGGACATGTTTAATGTCCATGCCGGCGGCGGCGCGCTCATGATGCAGGCGGCAAAAGCCGGGGCGGAAGCCGCAGTGGCGGACACCCCGGGTCTTGCCATGCCTACGATCATTGCGGTAACGCAGTTGACCAGTACGAATCAGGATGTCATGAATAACGAAATCGGCATTCCCGGCCAGGTGGAGGATACCGTCGTGCGTTATGCTGAGCTGGCCCGGCAGTCCGGACTTCACGGGGTCGTGGCATCCTCTCTGGAAGTGGAAGCCATTCGATCCGCCTGCGGCAAGGATTTCAAAACCGTCATTCCGGGGATCCGCCCTGCCGGTGCGGATATCGGGGACCAAGCACGGGTGCTTACACCTGGGGAAGCGATCCGCAAGGGAAGTCATTACCTGGTTGTCGGCCGCCCGATCACCGAGTCCCATAACCCGAGACAAGCTGCAGAACAGATTATTGAGGAGATGATTCAAGCATGAGTACCATCGCGAATATTCCGCATCAGATCGCATCTTATTTACTTAAGATCGAGGCCGTTTCCCTAAGACCTCATCAGCCGTTTACATGGACGTCGGGCATCAAGTCTCCGATCTACTGCGACAATCGCCTGACCATGTCCTATCCCGACATTCGCGATTACATTGCTGAATCGTTCGCGGCCGTCATTCGGGAGCAATATCCGGAAGCCGAGGCCATCGCCGGAACGGCTACCGCAGGGATCCCGCACGCGGCCTTCGTATCCCAGAAGATGAACCTGCCGATGTCCTATATTCGGGACAAAGCCAAAGGCCACGGCAAGGAAAACCTGATCGAAGGTTTGATCAAGCCCGGCCAGAAGGTCGTTGTCATCGAGGATCTGATCTCCACGGGCGGCAGCTCCCTGAAGGCGGCGCAAGCGGTCAAGGACGCAGGAGCGGAGCCGCTCGCGGTGCTCGCCATATTCAGCTATCAGCTGGATAAAGCGGTACAAGCCTTCGCCGAAGCGGGAATTCCGCTGCAGAGCCTGTCCAATTACGGTGCACTCATTGATGTAGCGTTATCGGAGAAACGGATTCAAGCAGAGGACGTGGAGCTCCTTCAATCCTGGAGATCGAATCCAACCTCCTTTGGCGTATAGATATTCTTCATCCTCAGGCCGCCGCCTCTGTGAACTTACACAGAGGCGGCTTTTCGTATTATCAGGTTAGCCAGAATCTTCTGGTTGGCCTTTTTTTGTGGTCGTTTTACGATGGGGGGAGCCGGGAGAACGTGGCGGCTTTAGGGGCAATGAACCCGTAATAAAAACTGTTCTCTCACGACCTCCAAAAGACCATGTTTGAGCTGGTAGGGGCGGTAGACCCCGCATCACAAGCGAAGCTATGGATTTGG
>Ga0209784_100403_pt1 | contig 19598 bp, 16 predicted proteins | sample AraplaCvi_mLB_r2_2_FD_184284 | JGI IMG/M metagenome (GOLD analysis project Ga0209784, IMG submission 184284) | Arabidopsis root microbial communities from North Carolina, USA - plate scrape CL_Cvi_mLB_r2 (SPAdes) (version 2) | ecosystem: Host-associated > Plants > Roots > Endosphere | place: USA...
TGGCCGACGGCCACACCTGGTCGGTGGCCGGCATTGTCAGCGGCGGCGCCTGGATTGCCAAGCGGCTGGCGCATGACCTTGGCCTGCCCGATTACGGTGTCGTCAACGTTGCGATGCACCGCGACGATTACGCCAAGAAAGGCCTGCATGCCAAGGCCCAACCCACCACGCTGCCATTCGACGTGAACGAGCGCCGCATCCTGCTGGTGGACGACGTGCTGGCCAGCGGCCGCACCATTCGCGCGGCCATCAATGAGCTGTTCGACTACGGCCGTCCGGCGGCGGTCGAGCTGGCCGTGTTGGTCGACCGCGGTGAACGCCAGTTGCCCGTTGCCCCCGATTACATCGGTGAACGCATCACGCTGCCGCCCGACGAATCGCTCGTGCTGAGCGAAGCCGGCGAGGGCGCTTCGGCCCGCTTCACCTTTACGCGCGAGCTCAAAGGCGCTTGAGTTCGCCCGCTGCACCGCACCCGCTTTGACCTGACCTGTACTGACCTCGTCGCCTTTCGTTTCTCATGCCCAAGACTTTCGCCAACCCGCAGCTCACGAAAAACGGCGAGCTCAAGCACCTGCTGTCGATTGAGGGGCTGTCGCGCGACATCCTCACGCACGTGCTGGACACCGCGCAGCAGTTCGTCTCCGTATCGGATTCTGACCGCGAGGTGAAGAAGGTGCCTCTGCTGCGCGGCAAGAGCGTGTTCAACCTGTTCTTCGAGAACTCCACGCGCACGCGCACCACGTTCGAGATCGCGGCCAAGCGGTTGTCGGCGGACGTGATCAACCTGAACATCAACGCGTCGTCCACCAGCAAGGGTGAGTCGCTGCTCGACACGATCAACAATCTGTCGGCGATGCAGGCGGACATGTTCGTTGTCCGCCACGCCAGTTCCGGTGCGCCGTACCTGATCGCGGAGCACGTCGCGCCGCATGTGCACGTCATCAACGCGGGCGATGGCCGTCATGCGCACCCGACGCAGGGGCTGCTCGACATGTACACCATCCGCCACTACAAGAAGGACTTCTCCAACCTGACGGTGGCGATCGTTGGCGATATCCTGCACTCGCGCGTGGCGCGTTCCGACATCCATGCGTTGACGACGCTGGGCTGCGCCGAAGTGCGCGCCATTGGCCCGCGTACGCTGCTGCCGGGCGGGCTGGAGCACATGGGTGTGCGCGTCTTCCACAACATGGAAGAAGGCCTGAAGGGCGTGGACGTGGTCATCATGCTGCGCCTGCAGAACGAGCGTATGAGCGGCGCGCTGTTGCCCTCGGCACAGGAATACTTCAAGGCCTACGGCCTCACGCAGGAGCGCCTGGCGCTGGCCAAGCCGGACGCCATCGTCATGCACCCCGGCCCGATGAACCGCGGCGTGGAAATCGATTCCGCCGTGGCCGACGGCGTGCAATCGGTGATCCTGAATCAGGTGACGTTCGGCATCGCCGTGCGCATGGCGGTCATGGGCATTGTGGCTGGCAACAACGACTGAGATCGATGAAAAACGATTCTGCCGGCCCGGCGTCGACTTGCCGTACTTTTTGTACTGTCTGCGTCGGCGCCGAACCGCCAGAACCGCTTCGCTTCGTTTTGCATCCATCTCAAAAATATTGAAACGATGAAACTGCATATCAAAGGCGGCCGCCTGATCGACCCGGCCAACGGTATCGACGCACAACAGGACTTGTACATCGCGGCAAGCAAGGTGGTCGGTGTCGGCCACGCTCCGGCGGATTTCCATGCCAACAAGACCATCGACGCGACGGGCTTGGTTGTTTGCCCGGGCCTGATTGACCTATCAGCCCGCCTGCGCGAGCCGGGCTTCGAATACAAGGCCACGCTCGAGTCGGAAATGGCGGCGGCCATGGCCGGCGGTGTGACCTCGCTGGTGTGCCCGCCGGACACCGATCCGGTGCTGGACGAACCCGGCCTGGTTGAGATGCTGAAGTTCCGTGCGCGCAACCTGAACCAGGCGCACGTGTATCCGCTCGGTGCGCTCACTGTCGGTTTGAAGGGCGCGGTGCTGACGGAGATGGCCGAATTGACAGAGTCGGGCTGCGTTGGCTTCTCGCAGACCGATGCGCCGATGGCCGACACGCAAGTGCTGATGCGTGCGCTGCAATACGCGCAGACCTTTGGCTTCACAGTCTGGCTGCGCCCCGAAGACCCGTATCTGGGTAAGGGCGGCGTGGCCGCAAGCGGCCCGCTGGCTTCACGCCTGGGCCTCTCGGGTGTGCCTGTCATAGCCGAGACGGTGCGCCTGCATACCATTTTTGAGCTGATTCGCAGCACGGGCGCCCGTGTGCACCTGTGCCGCTTGTCATCGGCCGCGGGCATCGAGCTTGTGCGCCGTGCGAAAGCCGAAGGTTTGCCGGTCACATGCGACGTGAACGTCCACCATATCTCGCTGACCGACGTCGATATCGGTTACTTCAATTCGCAGATGCGTTTTGTGCCGCCGCTGCGCTCCGGGCGCGACCGCGACGGCATCGTGCGTGCGCTGGCCGATGGCACCATCGACGCGATCTGTTCCGACCACACGCCTGTGGATGACGACGAGAAGCTGCTGCCGTTTGCTGAGGCCACACCCGGCGCGACCGGCCTCGAAACCCTGCTGCCGCTCACGCTGCGCTGGGCCACCGAACACAAGGTCGAGCTGTCGAAGGCGCTGTCGCGCATCACCAGCGAGCCGGCTCGTGTGCTGGGCCTGCATGCAGGCTCGCTGGAAGTAGGGGCGATGGCCGATGTGTGCGTGTTCGATCCGGATGCGACCTGGAAACTTGAACCGCGCGCTCTGCGGAGCCAAGGCAAGAACTCGCCGTACCTGGGCTTCGAACTGGCTGGCCGCGTACGTGCCACGATGGTCGCTGGCCATCTTGCCTATGACGGGCATTGATCAGCGCGTGGCAAGCGCGCCCAGCGAGGTGAGCACGCCGCAGCGCAAGCATGTGCTGCGCAAGCTGCGGTTGCTCGTGCATCTGGCCGAAGGCCTTATCACGTGCGCGCTGCTGTTTTGGTGGGTCAAGCTTGAGACCAAGCAGAGGCTGATCCAGCGCTGGTCGCGCAAGTTGCTGGCGCTGTTCCGGGTCTCGCTTGTGGTGCACGGCGAGGAGGTCGCGGCCCAGGAACTGGCGGGTTCCATGCTGGTGTCCAACCACGTGTCGTGGATCGACATCTACGCGATCAACAGTTGGTACCCGCCGCGCTTCGTCGCCAAATCGGAGATTCGCGGCTGGCCGGTGATTGGCTGGTTATGCGCGCAGACGGGCGTGCTGTTTGTCGAGCGCGCTCGTAAGCGCGATGCGCATCGCATCATGCACGTCATTGCAGATGCGATGCGTTCGGGGGATGCCATTTGCGTGTTCCCCGAGGGCACGACGTCTGACGGGCTGCAACTGCTGCCGTTCCACGCCAACCTGTTTCAGGCGCCCGTCAGCGCTGGCGCACCCATCCGGCCGGTGGCGCTGCGCTATCGCATTGCCGGGACGGGTGAGTTGACGACCATTCCAGCGTATGTCGGTGACCTGTCGATGATGGACACGATCAATGCCATGCTGAACGGGCCGCCGTTGGTGGTGGAAGTGCTCGTAGGCCCCGCCGTGGCTCCGGAGATGGATCGCCGTGCCCTGGCCGCACATAGCCAGGAAGCGGTTGCGACCCTGATCGCTCGCGCGGGCTAGGTCAAACGGTTATTTCTTTTTGTGCGCGAGCGGGTCTTGCGCCTGCTCGCAATCCACCTGGATCACGTCACGCCCGGCTGGGGCCAGCGATAGCTTCGCCGCTGTCAGCTTCCCACCCCACACGCAGCCGGTATCCAAGCCCATCACATCGTCGCGCATCACCAGCCCACGGGTGGACCAATGCCCGAACACGATCGGCGTGCCTCGCGTGCGGCGGCCCGGCACGTCGAACCACGGCATGTGGCCATCCGGTGCGCCATCGGCGTCCGTCGTTTCGAACTCCATCGTGCCGTCGGGCTTGCAGAAGCGTAGGCGCGTCAAGGCGTTGATGGTCAGCCGTAGCCGATCCATGCCGACGAGATCGTCGCTCCACTTGTCCGGATGGTTGCCGAAGGCGTCGGCCAGGAAGGTCTTCCAATGTGCGCTGCGCAGCTCTCGCTCCACCGCGCCGGCCAACTCCAGTACATCGCCTGTCGTCCACTGAGGCAGGACGCCGGCGTGCACCATCAGGAAGCTGTTTTCGAAGATGGCCAGCGGCTGGTGGCGTAGCCAGGTGATCAGTTGATCGCTATCGGGCGCGGAGAGGATCTCGGCGATCGTGTCTCGCTTGCCGGGCTTGCGCACGCCTGCCGCCACGGCCAGCATGTGGATGTCGTGATTGCCGAGGACGGTGCGTGCGCGTCCTGATTCGCAAAGGCCGATGACTCGCCGCAACGTGGCCAGCGAGTCGGGGCCGCGGTTGATGAGGTCGCCGACGAAGCGGAGAGGGGCGTTGGTGGGGAGGGCGGCCAGCAAGGACTGGAGGGGGGAGCAGCAGCCTTGGAGGTCGCCGATGGCGTGGGGCGGGTTGGCTACTACTTTCATGTGCGGTCAGCCATGCGATGGGCGAGTATGAGACGTCGCGATCTCAAGTGTTACAACGCGCTACAAAAAGATCTGGCGCTTTGGCAGGGTATGTCCGGGGGTCGGATAGAATACGCGACTTCTTACTATTCATAACAAATCCGTCCGTTTCCACTCGGATGAAGGCCGGATTTAGCGCGTGCGAGTGTCCGCGGCAAGGAGGACTCAGCTTGTCCCACATTCTGGTCACCGGAGGTGCCGGCTTTATCGGCGGCAATTTCGTCCTCAACTGGCTAGCGAATCCAGGCGCTGACGGCATCGTCAACGTCGACAAGCTTACCTACGCAGGAAACCGCAAGATACTGGACGCAGTTAAGCACGATCTGCGCCACATATTTTCGCAAACGGACATTTGCGATCGCACTGCCCTCGATTGTCTGTTTGCTCAGTACAAGCCTCGGGCGGTGGTCCACTTGGCAGCGGAAAGTCACGTGGATCGCTCCATCCACGGACCAGCCGAGTTTATTCAGACCAATATCGTCGGAACGTTCACCCTACTTGAGGCCGCGCGCGCCTACTGGGGAGCACTGGCCGGCGAAGCCAAGGCGGCGTTCCGCTTCCTCCACGTGTCCACCGACGAGGTATTCGGGTCTCTTGGCCCTACCGATCCGCAGGCCTCGGAGACCGCGCCCTATGCGCCTAATAGCCCATATTCGGCATCGAAGGCTGCATCGGACCATCTCGTACGCGCATATTTCCATACGTACGGCTTACCCGTCTTGACGACCAACTGTTCGAACAACTACGGCCCGCATCATTTTCCTGAAAAGCTCATCCCCCTCATGATCGCGAACGCGCTGAGTGGAAAGCCGCTGCCCGTCTATGGCGATGGTCAGAATGTGCGCGACTGGCTATATGTGGACGACCACTGTACGGCGCTGCGTGAGGTGCTCGCCCGAGGGCGTTTGGGCGAGACGTACAACGTTGGCGGCTGGAATGAAAAAACAAATCTGGAAGTCGTGTATGCACTGTGCGATCTGCTTGATCAACTCCGGCCCAGGGCAGTCGGTTCTTACCGCGATCAGATCGCGTTTGTGAAGGACCGCCCGGGGCATGATCGACGTTATGCCATCGACGCTCGCAAGCTGGAACGCGAGCTCGGATGGAAACCTGCCGAAACGTTTGAGACCGGGCTGCTCAAGACGGTCCAGTGGTACCTGGATAACCAAACGTGGGCTCTGGACGCGATGTCCCCCAAGTTTGGGGATCAAGTGGTTAGCCAATATGCGGCGTAAACTGCGATCGCTCCCTAGTGTGCTCATTACAGGGTGCAATGGTCAGATCGGCTTCGAACTGCGACGCCGTTTGGCGCCAGTTGGTCGGGTCGTTGCACTGGACCGGGCCGCCTGCGATCTGTCTCAAACGGATGCAATACGCAAGGCGATGCGTACTTTTCGCCCGGACATAGTCGTGAACGCCGCTGGCTATACCGATGTAGATAAAGCAGAAGCAGACGCAGAACTAGCGTTTGCCATCAATAGTACCGCGGTGGGCGTGCTTGCTCAGGAGTGCGTTGCATTGCAATGCTTGCTGATTCATTACTCCACTGACTATGTATTCGACGGTAATAAGCAACTGCCTTACGTTGAAACCGATGTCGCTAACCCAGGATCAATATACGGAAAAAGCAAGCTGGCTGGCGAGGAGGCAATCGCTAGAAGCGAGGTGCGTGCGCTTACTTTACGTACCGGGTGGGTTGCTGGTGCACATGGTGATAATTTTGTTAAAAGAATTCTGAAGCAAGGTTGCTGTCAACAAACGTTGAGCGTAGTCGCCGACCGTTTCGGCACCCCCACCACTGCCCCACGGATTGCCAACGTCACAGCTGATCTTGTGAGAAAGTATTGTGAATTTGAAGATCAGCGGTCATTCCCGTTCGGGCTCTATCATCTGGCTGCTTCAGGGCAAACAGATTGGCACACCTATGCTGTAGAGATCCTCACTCGTGCGCGGGCTCGGGGCATTGCTTTGCGAGCACAGCCAGAGCAAGTTATAGCGGTTTCAGCGATGGAATATCCGCGCGTTGCACCGCGTCCCAGAAATTCCTGCCTAGACGCTACAAAGATCCAGCGAGTATTTGGTATTCAGTTGCCGGAGTGGAAAATCGATGTGCACGACGTACTCGATGAAGTCTTCCAACGTGTGAGAGACGAATGAAATTGACCGTGACGCCGACAGCTTTGTCAGAGCTACTGCTTCTCGAACCCACGGTATTCGAAGATGAGCGAGGTTATTTTTTCGAGAGTTTTAATACAAGGGAATTTAAAGAAGTTACAGGACTGTCGCGCGAATTTGTGCAGGATAATCAGTCCAGATCAGCCCGGAACGTTTTGCGAGGCTTGCATTACCAAACTGTAAAGCCGCAAGGAAAACTTGTGCGAGTTCTGCAGGGTGAAATATTCGATGTCGCGGTTGACGTTCGCGCGGCATCTGCCACATTCGGTAAATGGGTTGGAGTCAGGCTTTCGGCTGAGAATAGGAAGCAACTATGGTTGCCAGAGGGGTTTGCGCACGGCTTTATTGTCTTGTCGGAATATGCGGATGTTCTTTACAAATCAACAGAATATTATGAACCGGATTTACAAAGAAGTATTGCGTGGAATGATCCGATGATCGGGATTGAATGGCCTTTGACTGGCGTTCCCGTCCTTTCCGAAAAGGATCGTTTGGCAGTTTCTTTGTCTGCTACGGCATTCTGATCTATTCCTTGTAATTCGCTTTCTCCCTGAATTATCCAGTCACTATTCCCGCGGGCAAAGCTATGATTATCGCGAAGATTTTTTTGAGAATATTCTTAATTGAATTTGCCTGAATGTTGATTTTCGCATATCTACTATCGATTATCATACTCGTCACGTGTGGTGTACGGCAATTCCGATGGCTATGGATTCCCGTTGCATTGCTGTGGATGGTGCTTTGCGCGTTTAGGCAAGGGGGAGTCGGCTCCGATTTGGGGCTATACATCCAAGTTTTCGATTATTTGGATATTGATAGTACGCTAGCTGCTGCGCGTGATGCGGCGTATGGCTGGGAGCCGGGGTATGTGTTATTAATGCTTTTCGGTAAACGACTTGGCATTAATAGTGCAACATATTTTCTTGCAATTATTACCGCTTTTAATTTTGTTGTTCTTCAGATTTTCTTGATAAAAAATAGTAAAAATCCATCCATTGCATTTCTATACTATTTATCTAGTTATCTAATTTGGCAGCAGTTTGTTCTTGTTCGTCAATCAATCGCAATTTCCATGCTGTTGATTGGAGTGTTATATTTGTTGTCGGAAAAGCGGTGGCGCGCGCTATTTTTTTTTCTGATCGGCTGCACATTTCATTTTTCTGCAATCGTTGTGCCGCTTTTTGTTTTGGCATATAGAGCGACACGTCGCATACCGACAAGTCATCTCTGCATTATATCATTCGGCATCTCAATTCTGGTGGTGGTGCTAGCTGGCCAAGTTCCATTAGGGGACGTATTTAGCTATTTGAATCAACTTCGTGACTACTCGAGTTACATAGATGGTGGAGCTAAGAATTTTCTCTCGTTTGCCGAGGCGGGTGTCTTGCTATTGCTTTTGCTAATGATTTCTCGGGGAAAGGTGTCGGAAGAAAGAAATGGATTTTTGACACCAGAAATGCATTCTGGCGTGTTTTTTGGTTTTTCCGTAGAGTTGCAAGCGCGTTTGCTTGCGCTGATTTTTCCAGTTTATGCAGTTGCGGCGAACTTTGAGGTTATCAACCGATTGCTGGAATACGATAGACTGGTCTACGCAATTGGTGTTTCAACGATTTTTGAGGCTTCGAGAGGACGGCGGGCGGCGCTTATCGCTTGGGTAATTGTGATTATTTATTCGGCGGCACGATTTATGCGCTTCTATTTGACATTTGACCAGGGTGCTTTGCAGGATTTTGTTATGGGCTGGGGTTGACTGACCCAATAATCAATGAGCTTTCTTGGGCTGCGGTTCTGGCGGCGCGAAAGGATAATTTAAATATTTTTTCCGATGGTTAATATTAGTGTTGGCTTTATTGTTTCGTTTTTCGTTACGATGTTAATCGTAAGATATTCGCATTTTCACGCCAAATTTTCGGCGGACACTGATTTGAAAGGGGCACAGAAGTTCCATAGTAGAGCTGTACCGCGTATAGGTGGTCTTGGGCTTGCGATCGCAATGGTCGTCGGTGCATTAGCCCTAGAATTTTCTGCGGCTCCGCAATTTCACGAGTACGTGCTTCTGTTAATTGCCTCACTCCCAGCGTTTTTGGGGGGGCTTGTGGAGGACTTGACGAAGAATGTAAGCCCGAGAAGTCGTCTGATCGCAACCATGGCTTCCGCATTGCTTGCGATTTGGTTGCTCGATGCTCGCATTGTTCGGGTGGATATCTTTTACGTCGACAAATTGTTCTCTATTTATCTTGTTTCTTTGTTAATTACAGCAGTGGCGGTTGCGGGATTGGCGAATGCGGTAAATATAATTGACGGATTTAACGGATTGGCTGCCATTGTTGCGACAATGATGCTGCTGTCGATTTCTTATGTTGCATTTAGAAATAATGATGGGTTTATCATGTCCGCCGCTCTTCTCTTGGCAGGCGGATTGCTGGGATTTTTTATCTGGAATTTTCCGGCGGGATTAATTTTCCTTGGTGATGGAGGAGCTTATCTTGTCGGGTTCGTGATTGCGGAACTGGCAGTTTTGCTTGTCAAGAGAAATCCGGGGGTTTCTGCTTGGTATCCGGTGCTGATGTTGATCTATCCACTTTTTGAGACGGTATTTTCAATTTATCGAAAGAAATTCTTACGCGGAATTTCTCCTGGTATCCCGGATGGAATTCACTTGCATATGCTTGTTTACAAGCGACTTATGCGTTGGGCTGTAGGTAGCAAAGAAGATCGCCATCGTCTGCGCCGTAATTCATTTACCTCGCCCTATCTCTGGCTCTTGAGCTTGCTTGCTGTGCTACCCGCCACGTTATTCTGGCGTAACCCCATCGCGTTGATTTTCTTTTCATTTGCGTTCGTCTTTACGTATGTGTGGTTATATTGGAGCATTGTTCGATTCCAGTCTCCCCGATGGATGATCGTGCGCAAGAAAAAATAAGAAGGCGCTCTGTACTATACGTACTCTGGTTCAAATCGAGCACCGCTGAGCATCAGTTAAGTCAGATGCCGACATGATCGAACGACAGTTTTCCGATTTTATGAACGAACTCATCTCCAATAGAATTCATTGGATGCGATGTGTGGGCTGTATTGCTGTCATTGCCTTGCATTCAGCAATTATCGACAACCTAGTCAAGCCGAGTTGGTGGTCTTCGAACGTTTATGGTGGTATTACTCGCTTTGCGGTGCCGATCTTCTTTATGATCTCTGGCTGCCTTCTGATTAACAAGAGTTATAATTTTGATGGGTTTATTAAGCGCAGGTTGATGCGAGTTTTGCCAGCTATTGTATTTTGGAATATTATTTATTACTTATGGAAGACTCATGGGAGAGGATCGTTTTTCGATTTCCTGATCACATCGCTCATGGGGCCGCAATATTACCATCTATGGTATATGTATGCTCTTTTCGGTACATATTTGGCGCTTGTTGTCATTATTCCTTTTTACAATAACTCAGGGGAGAAAGAGAAATTCTTCTTTGTTGGGCTATGGGCGATTTGCTATGGGGTAGCTCCGATTGTTCTGAGCTTGTTAAAAATCGCGTCACCAGTTATTGAGACTTATGGCCTTTCTCTCTTCGCTGAGCCAGTGGGTTGGCTGGTGCTTGGTGCGGTAATTCGTGACGCCGTTTTATCCAAAAAGTGCCGGCCTAATGCGTACATCGCGTTCATCGCATCACTGAGTTGTTTAATCGCTATTTTATTTCTTACCGAGTTATATACATATCGAACGGCCGACATGCTTCCGCCAAATTTTGTTACGGAGATATTTAGAACGCCGCAATCGATTTTCACCATTGCCTACGCGGTGTGCGTCTTCTTGTTTTTCCTCGGGTTCAAAATGGAGGTGCATCATCGCATTGAAAAATTGATTGGCATTGTTTCGGAGTGCTCGCTGGGAATTTATTGCGCTCATGCGCTTGTGATGACTGAGGTTCTTGGCAGGTTGAAGTATGTCAAGGTGTCTTCTTGGCTTATTATCCCGAGTGTCACAGTGCTGACATTCCTCATCTGTCTGGGCATTGTCTATCCTGCGAGGAAGATAAGGCTGACGCGATACGTTCTCTAAGCTGGAACATTCGAAAATGGCGTCGCTCGGCCTCATGCTTTTTCGTACGCAGACAAGCGCTCGAGGTATTGCGTTTGGAGCCTGCTGTGTTTCGGCGTGGATGCCGCCCCGTGAAGTGGTTCGGAGGGGAGTCTAATTTGGCGTGGGACGGCAGAAGAGGCTTCCGGAAGGGCGAGGCATTGAGTCTCTGGCAGAGGCCGATGCCGGCAGTGTAGCGAGTCAGCGAGGATCACTCACGTTAGAGAGAAAATCGACGGTGATTTCGGAGATGGAGGTCAACCCAAGCGTAGTCTGCTAAGTCCGACGGTGCGCTGACGGCGGAATCATTGGAGCCGACACTGCCCCGCGCGGAAGCGTGCTTGCCCCAAGGCCGCTAAGTGCTTGACGGTGGAACCCCATCCTGGCTGATGCATCTACTGGGCGCGCCCAACCGTGTACCTCTGCCGGACCATACAGGCCAACGCAAGCGCTATCATCGCGGCATGTCCCGGCTGCAAATAGGCAGTGATACTCGTGCATTGAGTTAGCCATCGCGTGGACAGCTGTCGCCTGACCGGTATTCAGCAGCAGCGGTCACCCGATCCCTCCAAGGCCAAACCGAGCTGGCCCTGATATTTGGAGCCGGCCAACTACTGTCTTGAGGCAGCTACCGGTTCACCAGTTGACCATCCAAGATGGACTACTCTAGGCGTCGCGTCGCGAGGCGACGCATCTTAGAAATACTTTGTATGTCTGTTCCGCCATGGCAGATATTTCGAACAGCTCTTCATAGCGACGTCGAGCCGCGCTGCCGAGAGCTTGCCTAAGTGGGTGGTCAGAAGATAAAGTCCGAAAGGCGTCTGCGAGTGCACTCGGATTGAGGTGGTTTACTAGCCAGCCCGACTCGCCGTGTACAAGCTGCTCGCGAATGCCTGGTAAGTCACTTGCAATAATCGGCAACCCTGCGCGCATGGCCTCCAAAATGGAAATTGGTAGACCTTCGTGATCCGATAGCAATACAAAGAGTTGTGCGCTCGCCAGCAAGGTCGGAATGTTGTCAACATTGCCCGCAAATTGAACCCTGGGCGCTACCTTAGCCTCTTCGGCCTGCCGGGAAAGAGATTCGCGCTGGGGGCCATCACCCGCGAGCACTACGTGAGCTGCGGTTGGAAAGTCCGCTGTAGCTACGGCTTGGATTAGCAAGTCTGGCCTTTTGGGCGCGGCAAGTCTCGCTGTCATGACCACTCTCGTAACAGGCGCGTCGGGGTGGCTGCGTTGATGAACGTCCTCTACACCATTACGGATTACGTTGACTCGAGAGCGTTGAATTGGCAACGTACGAGCCATGCGAGCCTCCTCATCGGACACGCAGATCATCTGGGCTGTCAGCGGCGCTAATGCATACTCCGCCAGCTTGGCTGCCCAGCGCTGCTTCCATGGCGCTGCTTTCTTAAAACCAAATCCGTGAACTGTGTAGATAACCGGGATCTTGAGCCACAAGCCAGCCAAGCGCGCGACCGCACCTCCTTTAGCGCTATGGGCGTGAATAAAATCGACTGAACTACCCTGCAAAGCTGTGATCACATTCTTTACCGCTTTTAGCATGTGGATTGGTGAAAGCGAATTGTTCAGCGACTCGATTTGAATTGTTTGTGCCCCGAGTGCCTTCATTTGGTCGAAGAGCGGCCCGCTGCCGCCGGCCACGAGTATTCCCTCGACGCGGTTTCGTAGGCGAGCATAAAGGTCGCGAACGTGACTTTGTGCTCCGCCTATCTCACTTTCAGTGATAATAAAGGCGACTTTTATGCGCTTACAATTCTGATGCATTACGTTGAGTATCTTAGTGAGAGAATTGCCCAATAAATCAAAGGCCTAACCGTCGGTACTCGGATTCCCATTGTGCAAAGATACTATCGCTGCCAAAGTTCTTTATGATGTGATGACGTCGCGCGAGTCTATCAGACGGGCGATCGTCTTCTAACATGCACCGCTCCATTGCTTCGGCAATCGCATCGATATCGGTGGGGCACACAAGCCTCCCGTATCGCCCGATGACCTCTCTTAGGCCCGGCACATCAGCGCCAACGATGGGCAAGCCGACCGCCATTGCCTCGGCTGCCGCTAATCCAAAGCCTTCATAGTTAGAAACCAATACAAATGCGTTGGCATCACGTAGCGAAGCAGGGACATTGGCATTCCCGCCAGCAAATGTTACAGCATTCGCTATTCCGAGTGTCTCGGCCAGGATTTTACATTCGGAAAGTAGTGGGCCATCCCCCAATAGCAGCAAGCGGGTATCTGTATGAATTCTATGGACCATCGAAAAGGCCTTTAAAAGCGCCTTATGATTTTTTTGGGGGCGAAACTGAGCTACACATATATATGTGAACGTTTCGCCCGGTTTTGGATATTCCTGGTCTTTTAATTTAAATCTTTCGACGTCAATGCCATTCGGTATACACTTGGCTCTATCTGCGCGGAAAAAACCTCGAGCTACGTAAGCTGCCGTCGCCTCTTCACTGACATTCGTGGAAAGACTTGGTGCCGATCGAACTATTCGCTGTAGAAAATTGAGAATGCTTCCGCCTTCATTGACATTGTGGGCGGTTGCAACCATTTTAACACCAGGCAGTGTCCATCTAATCAATGAGACAAGAATGGTTGCGTGAATCATATGAGAGTGAATCACCCTCGGCTGCCATTCACGAAGCAACTTGCGGCAACGCCATAGTGCTTTAGGGAGTTCCCATATCGACCTCATTCGAAGGCATACCGTTGCTATGCCAGATGCCTCGAATTCCGGCACCAATTTGTCGTCTCCATCGACCAAATAAATAATTCCTACGCGGTGACCTAGACGGGAAAAATGAATTGCTTGGCTTAGGCACACTAATTCAGCGCCAGCGCGATTTAATCCCGTAATAACATAAACTAGATCTCGATGAGCCTTCATATTAATATATATTAATTCTTCAGTTGCTTGCGAAACTGAGCCGTTGCGGTCATCAGTAGTAAATCAATCAGCGCTAGAGAAAATAGGAAGACGGCTGCTGACGATGTCTCACGAAGTAGCATGGTGGCAAAGATCGCGCCGGCTGTCTGGATCAGGAGTAGGCGTGTAGCAAGCACAAAATTGCCGGCTGCTAGGACGCGCACGTATAACGTTGAAGAGAATGCCACCCTCGCTCCAGTAAGGATCGCGGCCAGTGTGAGCAATCTCCCGTCTTCCGAAAACAATTGAGCTAGCGATGCGTGTGAAACTTGTGCATAGAGCTTCAACGCCGCCATTGTCCCTACGCTAACGAGTAGCGCAATGAAAAGATTAATTCCAGTTACGTGGATCGCAGGCTTTTCACGAAAACCTCTACCGAGGGTCGGTAATATGTAGCCGAGTACAGCCGAAATAATGCCCATTGCAGCCCTCGAAACCTTTTCGGCAGCGAGTGCTGAACTAGCTAAGGGTGCTGCGACAGCCGCACCGACTGAGACGGGTAGGATGTTTCGTCCGGCAGCTTGTATGATAGATGAGCGATAAGCTGCGAAATGCCGCACATGGATACGGAATCGTCTCAGTTTGGGTATTGGCAGCGCTGACAAAAGGCCAATACGGTACGCAATCAATAGTTGACCGGCAGATTGTAGGGCGCTCGCAAATCCCAGGCATGCCAACGCCATATCTGCACTCTTTGTTGGGATGAGCATGAAGGCGAGTAATCCTACCAAACGAGCGATGCTCTCAGTTAATGCAATCAGCACATATCTTTCCGATGAAATGAAAACCCATCCAAAACTAAAAGCCATGGATGCCGACATTATGAGAGTCAAACCAAAGTTGTTCCAACCTACGATGGTGTAGCGTGTGGCAATAGCAATCAATAAAGTCTGAACCGCAAATAGCGGCAGTCGAATCGACACAGCATATCGTGACAGTGCCGTGAGGCGAAGTGGAGTTGCGCAATGCGCCAATCGCTGTGGGACCCACAGGGCGAATCCCGCTTCCCCGACGGCTGCTAGCAATGCAGCGACACCTTGAGCCGCAAGGACAACTCCCAGGTCATGCACATGGAGTTTGCTGCTAAGAACCCAAAGCTCGAGAAGGGCGCATGTCGAAGATGAAGCGGTGATTACTGACGCGCGACTTAGCTTAAGAAGTACTGAAGGAAGATGCCGAAGCATGGTTTTTTGTGATTGCTGGCCTAGTAGGATGCGTCAACAAGCAGCCAATGCAGAAAAGTGACGCCAGTTACGCTACGTCAAGGCGGGCTATCGATGCTCTTCGTCTGCGCTTGTGCGGATCGATTTTGCACTCGGCATGCTCAGTGGGCGGCGGACCAGTTTTTGGGCGGCTTTCTTTTGAATAGCTTTGTTGCTCGAAAGTAAAGACATTGGAACGCGCGGATCGCGTACTTTATCTTAAGTAGCGGTGATTCTTCTCTTTTAACTTGATCGATGTAGAAAAGTAGAAACCCTTTGGGATTCTTTCTGAGTGTTGCGGTGAAATTGCTGCTATATCCGTCAGCCAAATAATCGCATAAATATATAGCGATCCGAGGGAAAAAAAGTATATTTCCTGTATCGCTGATTTTATTCCATATGTAAAGTTCGGGGACGAATTTCTCTCCTGGTATTTGGGGGAAGGGATTGCCTTGCATTGCAGTCTTTTTGAAGACGTATGCTAAGTCACCTCGGAACATCTTGCCGGCATCGTTCGCAGTTGCATATATCGAATCTAGTGCGATTTCGCGTCCAACAAGTGTTCCGTCGAATTTAACCTTCCTAAAACAAAGACCGCTTAGCTTCGTGTGGTCAAAATCGGAGAATTTATCATTGATCTGTCGTATGGCGTCCTCGGTGATGGCATCATCACTATCCACAATAAAAATAATGTCGCCTTGAGCGTGCGTTACGCCGGTGTTGAGTGCTATATGTTTACCTGCATTAGGCTGGAATATATATTGAACTCGAATGGCGTTCGCTTGTTGCCAATTTTTGATTAGTTCGGATGTTGCGTCTGAGCTGCCGTCATCGACGACGACCCACTCGAAATCCTGGTGCGTCTGTTTCAGAAGACTTTCGTATAACCTTGGTAAGGTTGATGCCCGATTAAAGGTGGGCGTTACAATCGTAATCACTGGATAGCTTGTATGAGGGGCTGGAAGTCCGCCCGAGAGTTCGGGGCCAAGCAAATACGTAGGTTCTCTCGTGACATCATAGCGCCGGATTCACTGCTTGCCGGGGCAGTACGCGACGTTCCAAGTGCCGCAGGGCGCCTATGCGATGTCGTCAGAATTTCTGAGCAGTGCTAAACCGGCTCCCGCAACAAGGCCTAAGAGCGCGCCTGCGGCTATAAACATCGTTGTGCTTGGTGTCTGGGAACGTGCGGGAACATAGACGGGGCCGATCGCTCTTGTAGGGTAGCTACGCAGCGGGGAAAGGGCATCTTCATAGACAGCGACTTCCTGCTGCAACGTGACAATCTGCTCGCTCAGAAGCGCTGCCATATTCGTCATTAGTACATCGCGAGCGCTATTGATTCCCGTGCTTCCTCGCGGAGTCGCGGAATTTAGTCCGCGTTCGGTCATCGCATAGTTCTGTTGAGTTGCCTTGAGCCTAGCCTTTGCGCTAACCAGGCTGTCTTGCATCGTCTTCGTCGCTTGTTCAAACAGTTCGCGGTGTGCGGCTGAAAAGACCCTGAAGGCTGCCTCCAACGCTGCGGCTGCTTGCTCCCGTGAGTAGGCCGAGACCTGCGCGTTGACTACATTTGGACCACGGCCCGGTGTGGCCTTAAGGGTATCGAAAATCAGGTTTGCCTGCGCGTTTCCCGTGGGTTGTAGTCCCAATTCTCTAATGACTTGAAGGCGATAACCTGGCGTGTTGTACCGATCCGCCGCCGTCAATTGGTTCTCGATAGGTAGAGACGTGAGCCCGTTTCTGCTGACTGTGGTCACCTGCCCCAATTGAATAGCCATCGTGGCTACCCACCGCGGATGAACTACTTGTGACGTCAAAAAGCCGGCCGCCATTCCGCCAATGACTGACGCAAGGATCAACTTGGACGAGTTCGCGAACAGACGGGCGAGTTCCGATAGTGAAAGTGACTTTCTCGTAACGACGGTGCGCATGTGGTGTGCTTTTTCCCAATTTAATATCAATTGTAACGTGCCTCGTGCGGGATCCCACCGGTCGGAAGATGTGCATCCATGCGCTTCCGTTTTGAGGGGATACGATCGACACGGTTTACAATTGGCTCTTTACGTTGGTCATCCGCCCATGAGCAGCATCCACCCCACCATCTTCAAAGCCTACGACATCCGCGGCATCGTCGGAAAAACCGTCGATGCTGAGACCGCACGCCTGATCGGCCGCGCCTTCGGCTCCGCAGCGCGCGCCAAGGGCGAATCCGCCGTCGTCATCGGTCGCGACGGGCGCCTGTCCGGCCCGGAACTGCTGGCGGCCCTAGCAGAAGGCCTGCGCGCAAGTGGCGTCGATGTGATCGATCTGGGCCTCGTGGCCACGCCGATGGTGTACTTCGGCACGAACATCGAACTGGCCGGGCGTCGCGCTACCTCGGGCGTGATGGTCACGGGCAGTCACAATCCGCCGGACTACAACGGCTTCAAGATGGTACTGGCGGGCCAAGCCATCTATGGTGACCAGATCCAGGCGCTGCGCACGCGTATCGGGCAGGGCGATTTCACGGAAGGCGCCGGCGATTACGTCCAGGTAGACATCCGCCAACAGTACATCGACCGAATCATCTCGGACGTCAAGCTGAGCCGCCCGATGAAGATTGCGGTGGACTGTGGAAACGGCGTGGCGGGCGCTTTTGCGCCGGAGCTGTTCCGCGCGATGGGTTGCGAGGTGACGGAGCTGTTCTGCGAAGTGGATGGCCGTTTCCCGAACCACCATCCGGACCCCGCCCACGTCGAGAACCTGCAGGATCTCGTGCGCACGCTGCAGACCACGGATTGCGAACTCGGCCTCGCGTTCGATGGCGATGGCGACCGCTTGGGCGTGGTCACTAAGGATGGCCAGGTGATCTTCCCCGACCGGCAATTGATGCTGTTTGCGCAGGAAGTGCTGTCGCGCAACCCGGGTGGTGAAATCATTTTCGACGTGAAGTGCACGGGCAAGCTGGCGCCGTTCATTCGTGAGCACGGCGGCAAGGCGACGATGTGGAAGACCGGCCATTCGCTGGTCAAGGCCAAGCTGAAGGAAACGGGCGCACCGCTGGCCGGCGAGATGAGCGGCCACATCTTCTTCAAGGACCGCTGGTACGGCTTTGACGACGGGCTTTACACGGGCGCGCGCCTGCTGGAGATCGTTTCGCGCCTGGCAGACCCGAGCGCCACGCTCAACGCGCTGCCTAACTCGCACTGCACGCCTGAGCTGCAGCTGAAGTGTGCCGAGGGTGAATCGTTCGATCTGCTCGACAAGATCAAGGCCAACGCCACGTTTGCAGGCGCGAAGGAAGTCAATCGCATCGATGGCGTGCGCGTGGAATACGAAGATGGCTTTGGCTTGGCGCGCCCGTCCAACACCACGCCGGTAGTGGTGATGCGTTTCGAAGCCGACAACGATGCCGCAATGGCGCGCATCCAGGGCGAATTCCGCCGCGTGATCCTGGCCGAGAAGCCGGACGCGCAACTGCCGTTCTGATCGCACGGTTCGCACTCATGAAGTTGGGGGAAAGGGTGACGGCATGCGTGTGCTGATCGTCAAGGTATCGTCGCTTGGCGATGTGGTGCATTGCACGCCGGTCGTGGCCGATATTCTGCGGGCCTATCCGGATGCCGAGATCGACTGGGTAGTTGAAGAAGGCTTCGCAGGGATCGTCCGCATCGTGCGGGGCGTGCAGGGCGTCATTCCGTTTGCCCTGCGGCGTTGGCGCAAGTCGCTTGGTTCCGGGAAAACGTGGGGCGAGATGGCGGCGTTCCGTCGCGCGTTGCGTGCCAAGTCGTATGACGCGGTGCTCGACACGCAGGGGCTCATCAAGACGGCGCTCATTGCCGCGCAGGCCAGGCTGGCGCCTGGTGGTTTCGTCGCGGGCCTTGGTAATCGTTCGGAAGGTGCTGGTTACGAACCGCTCGCCAAGCTCTTCTATCAACGCAAGGTTGAGATGGAGCCGCGCGTGCACGTGGTCGAGCGCTCGCGCCGCATGGTGGCCCAGGCATTCGGTTACGCGTTGCCCGATACCATCGATTTCGGTTTGCAGCCGCCGGCCGACTTGCCGTTCAAGCTGCCCCGTCCATACGTGGCGCTGGTGCACGCGACTTCGCGTGCCGACAAGGGGTGGCCGCAGGCGGCGTGGGTTGATGTCGCACGTGAGTTGCTGGCGCGTGACTACGCTATCGCGCTGCCGTGGGGAAGCGAGTCCGAGCGACGCACGAGTGAATCCATCCGCGAAGCCATCGTCGCTGCTGCGCCGGGCATGGTGGGGCGCGTGGTGATTCCGCCGCGCATGTCTCTGCCCGATGTGACCGCGTTTCTTGATCAGGCGACTGCGGTGGTGGGTGTGGACACCGGCCTTGTGCACATCGCGGCCGCGCTGTGCAAACCGACCGTCGCGCTCTACAACTTCACCACCTCGTGGCGCACGGGCGGTTATTGGACGCCGAACGTGCACGACCTCGGCAGCGCCGAGGCCCATCCGACCAGCGCGCAAGCGCTCGATGCGCTGCGCGCGCTGGGTGTGCTCTGATGCTGCGCGTTCTGTATCGCTGGTTGTGGCGCATAGCGCTGCCGTTCGCATTGCTGCGCCTGTGGTGGCGCGGCCGCAAGGAGCCCGGTTATCGTCAGCACGTTGGCG
>Ga0209784_100405_pt1 | contig 19514 bp, 14 predicted proteins | sample AraplaCvi_mLB_r2_2_FD_184284 | JGI IMG/M metagenome (GOLD analysis project Ga0209784, IMG submission 184284) | Arabidopsis root microbial communities from North Carolina, USA - plate scrape CL_Cvi_mLB_r2 (SPAdes) (version 2) | ecosystem: Host-associated > Plants > Roots > Endosphere | place: USA...
TTCAGCATCCCCATCGGCGCTCTCGCTTCCTCCATGGTTACCTCAATACCCGCATTCTTGAAAATATCGACAAACACGTTCACGGGCGCAAAACATCCAAAATCCACGGCCGTTCCAGCCCAGTCCAATATAACGCCTTCGATTCGGTTCATTGTGCCGTCACCCCCATATATTCTTCAATAATCGTACATAATTGCTCGATATCCTGCTCATAGATCTCCCCGATATTCCCGATGCGGAAGGTATCCACGTCGGTTAGCTTGCCCGGGTAGATCACATAACCTCTTTCTTTAATATAAGTATAAAAATGCTCAAAGCTGAACCCTTCGTTCGGGAATAAAAACGTGGTGATGATCGGGGATTGTTTGTCATCGGTGATATACGCCCGGATGCCGATCTGCTCCAATCTCTCCCGCAGCAGTCGATTGTTATTCCGATAACGGCTGAACCTGGCAGGGACGCCGCCTTCTTCATTCAGCTCATCCAACGCTTTGGAGAAGGCTGCCACGACATGGGTCGGCGAAGTATAACGCCATTTGCCGTCCTTGTCCATGCCCTTCCATTGGTCGTACAGGTCGAGCGACAGGCTGCGCGCAATCCCTTCGCAGGCCGTAAGCTTCTCCAGCTTGGCGATCACAAAGCCAAACCCCGGAACACCTTGAACGCATTTATTCGCGCTGCTGATCAGGTAATCGATGCCGAGCCCCTGAACATCGATCTCCATGCCGCCAAAGCTGCTCATCGCATCAAGGATGAGGGTTTTTCCATATGCCCTGGACAGCTTCGAGATCATCTCCAGCGGGTTCAGAATGCCGGTGGTCGTCTCGCAATGAACCATCGCGATATGCGTAATCCGCAAATCCTCATGGAGTATGGCCCGCAGCTCATCCTCGCTTGGATGTTCATCGTAATTCACCTTGTACTCCGCGTAATTCAGTCCGATGTACTCCGCCATCTTCACGATCCGCTCGCCGTAGGCGCCGTTCGTTACGATCAGCACCTTATCGTCTTTCGAAATGGCGGACGTCATGACGGCTTCGACGGCAAACGTGCCGCTTCCCTGCATCAGCACGGCGGTGTACAGCTCTGGATCCGCTCCGGCCAGTGCCAGGAGCTGCGATCTGATTTTTTGCGTAATGGATTTATATTCATCATCCCACGTGCAGCGGTCAAAGAGCATTTCCTCTTTTACCGCCTTGGTTGTGGTCAAAGGTCCCGGTGTCAAAAGCTTGTAGGTTTTCATGTCGCATCGCTCCTAAGTCGGCTTATTCTTTGGATCCGTTGAAGAATTGCTGATGCTCTTCCAGCAGCTCCACGGTCAGCGGCTTCTCGAAGGTCATCGAGTATGCAGGTTTGTTGACTTCATCGACGGTCTCCCCTTCGTACAGGGCCACCGGGTAGTTCGCAATCAGATCTTTGCGGGCATCCTTTACGATGGTCTCGGCCATCTTCATCGCTAGATCCGTCGTTGCATTCTTCTTGTCCACGACCGCAACCGATTCGGTCAGCGAGAAGTTTCCTTCGACCGGATCCACGTAGTCAATCGGTGCACCGGTGGCTTTAGCCGCTACCGCCTGATGGCGGAGTCCAAACCCGGCCGCCACTTCTCCAGCCTGCACTTTCTTGATCGGACCGGAGCCCGAGCTCTCCAGATGCGGTCCTACGTTGGCGATCAGGTCATGAAGCACCTTACGTCCCGCATCTTCGCCGTATTGCGTAATAATAGCCTGAACGAGCAGCCAGCCGGTGGAAGAATCCATGATGTTCGGAATCGATACGAGTCCGCTGAATTCGGGTTTGGTCAGGTCCGTGATGGATGTGGGCATCGGCAATCCTTTGTCCTTCAGCACTTCCGTATTCACGAAGATGGAGCCGGTATTCGCCAGAATCGGCGTGTAATATGCCGGATAAGAACCGGTAGCGCCTGCGTCAAAAGCCAGATCCTTAAACATCGAATGCTTGCTCTGCGAGCTTTCGATGAAGTAGGAGCTCATGGTGAAGAGATCGGCCTCGATTTTGTTGCCCTCCGCCATCAATTTGCCCCCAAGTTCGGAGGTGCCCAGAGATTGGACAAGGTACTGTCCTTCATATCCGGCATTCTTCAATGAAGTCTCCATTGCCGCAACGGCTTCTTCATCCCCGTTGGTGTAGATGACTACCTTCTTCGCTTCCCCCGCGCTGCCGCTGCCGCAAGCGGCCAAAGCAAACACCATACTGACAGCGATCAATGACAGCAGCATTCCCTTCAGCGTCTTCATCATGATTAACTCCACTCCTTGAATGTTTTTATTGGCTTTAAAATAGGTTCAGTGCTTGATGTCCGCTGCGATACCGTATCGTACCTCCGATCGCTGTTGTCTTCAGATTTCTTCGGATTGGTATGAATCCGACTGTAGAAATTCGCAGACAAAGGCGAACCCATTGGCTTCTCCAGCACGATACGTCCTCTCCGCTGGGTGTTCGAGTATGTTTTTCCCCAACCACAAATCCGGCATCGTAGCGGACAAGCGTAATGGGGCAGCTTTAGCGCTGCGCCGTTCTCCTCTGCCATGCGTCGCACACCAGCTTAATGATCAGATTCGTGAAGAAGATCAGCATCGACAGCACGAAGATCTCATTAAACTTGGCGAAATGCTGCAGCTCTTTGATTTTGCTGGCGACAAGCGACGTCTGGGCCGATACGAGAAAAATGATGCCGCTGATCGTCACCATGGCGTTGATGAAATAGTAGCTGAACATCTCGATGACGGTTGAGGCTGAGTTTGGGAGGATCACCCGATACACGGTCTTGAACCAGCTGTCCCCCAGCAGTTCTCCCGTGGTTTCCCAGGAGGGACTCATCTTGGACAGGGAGTTCTTGGCCATCAGGAACGGCGTCGTAAAGAAATGAACGATGTTGCACAGAACGATAATGATAAAGGTCCCCTTCAGGCTGCTCCCGTTAAAGAAGAGCAGGTAGGATATCCCGAGCACCATGCCGGGCACGGTATTGGTTATCATGGATACGATGTCTACCGCGGACCGGGCTTTTAACGATGTACGCACATTGAGCAGCGCGGATAAGTACGCCATCAAGGTACCGAACAGCGCCGTTAAGAAGGCGACCCAGAGCGAATTGCGATAGACCCCCGTCAAATCACTCGATTGAATCACATCCCGCACATGCTGGAACGTGAAGGTCATGTCATAGGGGTAACTGCTCAACCAAGGAGCGATGAACATCACCGCAAAAATGGACAGCATGCCCATCACAATGGCCGACGACATCACGCCGAAGGCGATATCCCGAACGCGCTGCCGCGGCAGCTCGATATCCGACAGCTTGTCATAGTGGAAATTCCATTTTTCCAGATAATTCAGCAGCCAGATGCCGAAGACGGCCGGAATCAGCATCATCACCGCAATGACAGCGCCTTGATTGAAGTCCGGAATGGAGCCCAGCATCACCTGGTACAGCTGAGTCGCCACGACCGGGTAGGTACCGCCGACGGAAGCCGGAATCCCAAAGTCCGTAAAGCTTAAGATAAAGGACAGCACAAAGGCCCCGCCAAGGGCTCCCGCAAGGGGACGCATAATCGTATTCATAAAACTTTGCATCGTGCCGTCACCCATTAACTTGGATACGATGATGAATTTTTTATCAATGTACTTAAACGCGTTATGAATCAGCAGGAATACCGGCGGCAGCGTGTAAATGACGTAGCCGATGAGCAGCCCGTTCCATCCGTAGATCTCGAACAGATTGCGCCCGGCAAGCCGGGTGATCAAGCCCTGGTTACCGAACGAATACATGATGGCGAACCCATAGGTAATGGTCGGAAGCAGCATGGGGACCATGATGACGGTTTTCAGCAGGCCTTTGACGGGCCGGTATATTTTGGTGCAATGAATGGAATACGCGAGTATGAACCCCAGAACGGTCGTGATCACGGCCGTTACGCCCGATACCTTCACGCTGTTGCCGATCGCCGCGACGAATTCCCGATCCGCCACTATGGATGCATAGTGTCCAAGGGTAAATCCCCGATCGGATCCGAAGGAGCGGACCAGCAATATGAGCAGCGGCAGGAACAGAAACACGGCGAACAATAACAGGATGACGGTAAAGATAACCCGCATTTCCGGCTTCGCGCTACGCATACTGTTCACCGAACAGGTTGTAGATGTTCTGCCTTTTGATATGCAGCTGCTTGATAATGAACTGCTTCACAAAATCATTGCTCGGATGATGGACAATCTCCTGGGGCGTGCCGAATTGAGCAATCTGTCCCTGATGGATGATCAGGATTTTGTCCGAGAGCGTCAGCGCCTCTTCCGGGTCATGCGTCACAATGATCGTGGTCAGCTTGAATTCCCTGGCGATCGACTGGATCCGCTGCTTGATCGATTCCTTGATCACGCCGTCCAGCGCGCTGAGCGGCTCATCGAGCAGCAGGATTTTCGGTTTCGTGACTAGCGTTCTGGCCAGGGCCACCCTCTGCTTCTGCCCCCCTGACAGTTCGCCGATCCGCTTGTCCAAGTGGGGTTGGAGCTCCAGAAAATCGATATATTCCCGGACCTCCTGCTTGCTTACGGTCCCCTTCTTATTGCGCAGGCCGTATACGATGTTGTCGTAGGCATTCAAGTTGGGGAATAAGGCATAGTCCTGAAACACGATATTAAACCCCCGCTTCTTCATCGGTACGTTGCTCAGATCTTGACCCTGGAACACGATTTTCCCCTGATCCATTCGGGTGAGTCCCAAAATAATATTCAGCAATGTGGTCTTCCCGCTCCCGCTCGGACCGAGCAGCGATACAATCTCGCCCGTGCCGATTTCTACGTTGATGTCATCCAAAACCACTTTATCGTCGAATTGTTTGCAAATATGCTCTAGCTTCAGCAAACGGCTCACCTCCTTAAACACATCCTCAGTATAGAAACCATATGTAAATAAGAATCATGGGAACTGTTAAATGTAAGTAAATTATGCATATATAATTCATAAATCAATACTAACTATTGACCATGTTCACTCAAAACTGATGCCTAACTTATGAATAATATAGGTAACTCTATTGAACATGGCCGTGCGAATCGGTAAACTAGACATGAATACAGGCATCAACCACTAATGCGGATTGAATGGGTGAGCGAATGTTTCCATTGGAGAGGCAAAAGAAAATACTTGAGCTGCTTACGATTCGAAAAGTACTGAAGATCACGGAGCTTACGGAAGAACTGAACGTCTCCGTGGATACGCTGCGGCGGGATTTGAACACCCTGACCAAGCAAGGGCGGATTGAGAAGATCTATGGCGGGGTGAAGCTCGTGGAGTCCCGGTTCGGCGAATCCTCCATGGATGAGCGCATGGTCAGCCAGCTGGAAGAGAAGGACCGGATCGCCCGCAAATGCAGCGAATTCGTTCATGACGGCGACTGCATCTACATCGACAGCGGCTCGACCACGTACCAAATCGCCAAATACGTGAAGCATAAGAAGAAGCTGACGGTGGTTACGAATTCACTTCCGGTCGCGATCGAACTGATGGACAGCGACGTGGAGCTGATTATGATCGGCGGCAAAATCCGGCGGGAGGAGCAATCCGTTGTCGCGTATGAATACATCTTCAACTTTCATGAGCTGAATGTGCTGAAGGCGTTTATCTGCTGCAGCGGCATCACCATCGAAAAAGGCATCTCCGACTACAACCTGGAAGAAGCCATCACGCGCAAAAAAATGATCGAGCTGTCCAAAGAGGTGATTGTCATGGCGGACAGCACCAAGTTCGGCAAAGACGTTACCATTTCCATCGCTCCGCTCGACAGAATCGATACCATCGTGACGGATGCGAACGTCCATCCAAGCTTTATTCCAACGTTCAAGAAAACCAATACAACGCTTGTGATTGCAGATGAATAGAATAGAGAATCACGCCAAAAACGGACATTACCGATCGCCGAACGACAGCGAGTATGGGAACGTCTGTTTTTATTTCACACTTGCGGAGACCGGTGCCAGCTTATATGTATCGAGCCTTTTCCAGAATCCTGCATCCATAAAAGATTAATCTTCTTTGCATGCATCTCCATCTCTTTATTATGGGGATGACGGACCAAGCCCCTTTGTAAGCGGTTGTACATTGGAAGGGAAGTCCATATAATGATGAAGGAATGAAAATTAGGATATTTTTATTACTTTCTACGACACCATGCAGGTAGAGGAGGAATCTGATTATGAACGTTGGATCAGCACGAGCAGCGGCAACGGATTGGGTCTTGCAGCATGCCAGCAGGGAGCCTGGATTCATGGGTGCTTACTTCAGCGGCTCCACGGTCGGGAAGCCGGACGATGCCGAGATGGCTCCGTCATCAGACATTGACGTCGTTGTAGTCACCGCGGATTCGGAGCCCCCGCTGAAACCGGGGAAGTTTATCTACCAGGACGCCTTGATCGAGGTCACCTATCTGTCCTGGCAGGACCTAGCTTCGCCCGAGCAAGTATTAACGTCCTACCATTTGGCCGGCAGCTTCCGCGTAGACACCCTGATGTCCGACCCGACCGGGCAGCTGCGCAAGCTGCAGACGGACGTCTCGCGGCACTTTGCCGACCGGATCTGGGTCACCCGCCGCTGTGAGAACGTTCGCGAACGTATCATGAACGGCCTCCAATCCATAGATCCTTCCGCTCCTTGGCATCGCCAGGTGACCTCGTGGCTGTTTCCTACCGGCGTAACCACCCATATGCTTCTGGTCGCTGCGCTTCGCAACCCCACGGTCAGACTCCGCTATGCGGCCGTTCGCGACGTGCTGAAGGAATATAACCAAGAGGAGGTCTACGAGGAGCTGTTACGTTTGCTGGGCTGTAAAGACATGTCTGCCGAGCAAGCCATGAATCATCTCAACGGACTGGCCCGCACCTTCGACGCCGCTGCTGCGATTGCCAAGACGCCCTTCTTCTTCAGCAGTGACATTACGCCGGAAGCAAGACCGATTGCCATTGACGGCAGCCGCGAGCTGATCCTAAACGGAAGCCATCGGGAAGCCGTCTTCTGGATGGTGGCCACCTTCGCCCGCTGCCACAACATCTTGGAGGTTGACGGGAGTCCTGAATTTCAGGAGGAGTATGTACCCGCTTTCGATGCGATTCTGGCCGATCTCGGCATAACGTCCACCGATGACCTGCTCCAGCGGGCCGAAGAGACCCTCCGTTTCCTGCCGAAGCTGTGGGATGTCACGGTAGGCATTCTGGATGCCAATCCGTATGTATCCGGCGGCGAAGAATCAACCTCATAACTCCTAATTTCATATAGAAAAGACCACGCCAGGATTCGTTCCTGGCGTGGTCTTTGTATTAGCCGACTTCCTGCTCCAGCGGCAGGTAAAACCGGTGCTCCTCTTGGTCTCTGGCAAAGCCGACCGACTGATAAAGTGACAACGCCGTATCATTGGCTGCCTTTACTTGCAGCTTGACGGTGGCGGACCCATGAGCCTGAAGATAAGACATGGCGCGGCAAAGCAGATATTTGGCGATCCCTCGCCGTCTCCACGGTTCCCGCACAAACACATCTTCAATCACGCCATCCCCCTCCTCCTGCCATGCCATGGTACTGCCGACGATCGTATCCTCTTCCAGAACATTCATGGCGATCCAGTTGGAATGCGCCTTATATTCCCGTAATCGTTCGAGACCCAGCGGCGCTTCCGGCCAAATTTCAGCTTCGAGCTTTAGATACTCCACTTCCTCTTCCGCAGACTCGATCCTCCACAACCGATTTTGATAGCGACCATCTAACGGCGAGGCAGGAATGGGCTCCTCCAACGATCGTTTCATGGCATAAAGGTTCTCCAGCGGCTGAAACCCCTTCATCTCCGTAAAAAAAGCATTATTTGCGCTCTCATGGACATAATTGCCCACGCACAAATACGTCTCGTACGTCTTCGGCAAAGTCCTCATTAAGACAACCGCCCGTTCATACAGGACCTGATACAATTCGTCCAACAGGCCATAATCCCGCTCACGATGCGGAACCGCCTTGAGATTCACGTAAATATGATGCTTGCAGTTCGGGGCACATCCCGGCGGAATCACGTTTATGATCCCGACCTGACCCTTAGCTACCATCTTCCCGTCTTCGATAGCGCAGAACACGTTTTCCCAATTCTCCCGGTCACCCACCCACCAGAACAGCGCATTCTCGGCGGATACCGCCTGATATAACTCGCCTAGCAGAGGCATGTCGCCTTGCCCAAAACTACGAATGATTCTTTCACTCAAATGAATGTCACCAGCCTTTGCGTTCATTGTAAGGCGATCGGAGTGCCAACAACAGAGAAAAAACAACTATAGACAAACAAGCCGCTTTTTCAAACATCGAAATCCTTATAATGGGTGTACAATAATGAAATTACGTAATATAATAATTACGTAATAACATAATACTCTAAAGTGAGGTTGATGATTCCACATGACACGTGATCTGATCCAAGAGATGGATGTCCTAAAGAATCAAATGGCGGAGCTGCAGCAGCTTGTTTATCAAGCTCTTATGGAACGAAAACCTGCATCCGCATCAAATCCATACCGCCAAGAAATCGCAACAGCGCCCACCATAAATGAACCCAATCCCGAAGACGGCTCTGTCTTCTACTCCGGGCAGGTGCACCTGAACGGACAAAACATCCGCTGGGAGCCACAGCAACGCCGATTAAATCAATTGCTGGACATGAATACCGAGAAGGCGGCCAAAATCCTCGCTGCCCTGGGCAACAAGCAGCGCCTGGATATTTTGAAGGCCGTCATGGCGGAGCCGCTATCGGGATCCGAGCTGGTGGAACGGTTGAACATGGGGACGACGGGTCAGCTGTATCATCATCTCAAGGCGCTGCTCGGCGCAGACCTGCTCGTCCAGGAGCAGGGGGGCCGCTACGCTCTTCCCCAGCATCGAAGCCTGCCGTTCCTTCTGCTGTTGTCCGCTGCCGGCGATCTGCTCGATGCCAGCGATTACCTCGAGATGTCGGAAACCCGCAACAATGCAGGGATGTACTTCGGGCCCTCGCATGGCTTTGATATTCATCAGCTGCTTTGGGCCGTGGTGGAAAATTCGATTTTGGAGCATACGAGTGGGTATGGCGATCAGATCGGCATTTTCCTGCATGAGGATGGCAGCGTGACGGTGACCGACAACGGAAGAGGCATTCCGGTACAGGCCCTCCCGAATTCCGATGTCCCCGTTGTGCAGTCGATTCTGACCGATGTCCACCGCTTCAACAACAGCGCGCACTTTCTGGTTCCCGGCGCGGAAAAAGGCATCAGCATTGCCGTGGTCAATGCCCTCTCCAAGCAGCTGTCCGTGGAAATTCGGCGTGACGGGAACATATACCGGCAGGAATACCGGCACGGCATTCCACAGACGGGTCTTTTGACGGTTGGTTTGACTCAAGAGACGGGAACCAGCGTGACGTTCACGCCCGAGCCGGAATTATTCAGCTCAGCCTTTGAATTTGACCGCATCCTTGAGCGCAAGGACGCGATTGCCGCGGATTATCCTGCACTTGCCCTGACCATTCGGAACACCGCTGAATAAGTGGCTTTTCGAAGCGGTCCGAACTTGTATACTTTGTTTTTTTTGCAGCAGCGGCAGATATGGTTGGCACCCATCCAAGCATGCCCCAGACCACGTGCCGTGCGCACAGGGAGCAGTTTCGTGCGATGTACGAAAGCCTGGTATCCGGTACACTGAGTGCCTGCGCTCCTGTGCTATACTGAGCTTGAATGAACGTTGATCGAGGTGATATAGAATGCTGGAACGTTCTATGGAGAATGTAATGGAATCCGAACAGGAAAGGGGCTGGTGCGATTAAAAAATAAAACGAAACGAGGACGATACACATGAATACACGAGATACGTTAATGAGCGAAGGTTTTGCATTGAATGTTTCCATTCGCGGAAACGGCAAGCCCATATTGGTGGTGGGAAGCAGCGTTTACTACCCCCGCTTGTTTTCGGAGCAGCTTTATACGTCATTTCAATTGATTTTCCTGGACCATCGAGGCTTTGTGGAGCCTCCTCGGACACTGGAACCGGAAGACTATACGCTGAATAAGGTTCTGGATGATATCGAAAGGGCAAGACAAGCGCTGGGACTGGAGGATTTTATCATATTGGGGCATTCGGGACACGCCTTTATGGCGCTGGCGTATGCCCAAACCTATCCGGAACATGTCCGCAAGGTGATCCTGCTGAATACGGCACCCTCCAATAGTTCGGAGCGGCAGCAGCAGAGCTTCGCCTTTTTCAATGAGACGGCAAGCCCTGAGCGGAAACGGCAGTTCGAAGTGGAGATCGCCCTGCTGGAGGAGGATATCCAAAGGGAGCCTGAACGGCGGTTTGCTCATATGTGCATTCGGATGGGAGCCCACAGCTTTTATGATTATGCCTATGATGCGGCTTGGATGTGGAATGGGGTTTTTACCAGCATGCCCGTCTTGGATCATTTATGGGGAGAAGCCTTCGCGCGGCTGAATCTGATCGATCGCCTGAAAGAGGTGGATATCCCCGTCTTCATCGGTCTCGGACGGTACGACTATTTGGTCGGTCCCGTGTCGCTATGGGATGCCGTAGACGGCTCGCAAGCAAACGTGAGAAAGGTCGTTTTTGAGCAAAGCGGCCATAATCCGATGTTCGAGGAGCCTGAGCTTTTTAACGCCGTCTTGACGGATTGGATTCACGAAACGGATCGCTGATCTTGTAAAAGCTTGAATGAAGAGGAGCCCGCGGCATTTCCGCTGGGCTCCCTTTGTATTTACTGGTGCTTCAAGCGGCGTACTCTCGCTTCATAAGGCTTCAAAGGAGCATCGTCCGATGCTCTACTCGCTCAAAGCCGCTCTTTTGGGGTCGGATGCGGACACTGGTTCCGCTATTTGTTGATATTCGGTCCTCTTTTGGGCCAATGAGCGGATATGGATCCGCATTCGCTGATTTTCGTTCCTTTTTGAGTCCATGCGGACACTGGTTCCGCTATTTACTGATATTCGGGCCTCTTTTGGGCCAATGCGGACATAGGATCCGTTAATGCAGCCTTTACACGGTTGAATCCCAGTAAATTTTGAATATAGCGGATCTCCTGTCCTCAAATCGCTGCAATATGGCTTAAAACATAGAAATAACGGAACCATTGTCCTCCAAACGCCACAAATCCAGACCCATCAAAAACCTCCATCACTCACGCGACGTTGCTTCATCAGTTTTCGCACATTGCCAAAGTTCCCCTACTACTCTGCTCCAACGATCCTCGACTCTTGATACTCTGCTCCAGCGATCCCACCCTTGATACTTCGCTTCCTCGACTCCCGATACTTTGCTTTCTCGATCCCGAACTCTTGTTACTCTGCTCCATCAATCCTCGACTCCCGATACTCTGCTTCCTCGATCCCCAACTCTTGTTACTTTGCTTCCTGGCTCCTCTCCCCTTGGTCTCTACATCCCCCTTCCCATGATCATGCTTTTATTTCACCTCGCAGAGTCCTCGTACAAATACGAATTTCATCATGGCGACGATAGCTCGCACCCTCCTATTGCTTCTGACCCTATGGGTGGGTAGCCGTGAGTTTCCCCATTAAAGGGATAGCTCCCCCAGCCGACGGCTCTCCTCCTCAATCCGGCTTGGATCGATCCGCTCAAACAACAGCTCCACCCCATGAATCGGCCTGCCGGCCGGAACGTGGCACCACTTCCACGCAGGCGGCTCCAGCGAGAGAAAGTCGCGGATCCTATCGCAAGAGAACGGAATGAACGGCTGCAGCAGGTTCGCCAGATTGGCCATAATCAGAATGCAGGTGTACAGCGTGGTCCCGCAGGCGGCCCGATCCTCCTTGACCTGAATCCACGGCTTCCGTTCATCGAAATATTTGTTCGCCTGGCGTACCACGCTGAAAATCAACTCCAACGCTTCTTTCAGTCGCCCCTCCTCAATAAGCGCCCCGGCCTGCTGATACAATGCCTCCAACCGGCCCTGCCACTCATCGGATATGCTGCCCTCAGGCACTTTCCCGTCAAACGATTTGTTCGCAAACACCAAAGTCCGGTTGACCAAATTCCCGAACGCTCCAAGCAGCTCGCCGTTATGGCTGTGAATGAACTCCCTCCAGGAGAAATCCGCATCCCGCTTCTCGGGACCGTTCGCAATAAGGAAATACCGAATCGAGTCCGGCTGATAGCGGCGTAACAAATCCGGCACCCATATCGCCCAATTGCGACTGGTTGAGAATTTCTTCCCTTCCAGCGTCATGTACTCGCAAGAAATGATCCGATCCGGCTGATGCAGATCCCCGGCCCCCTTCAGCAGCGCGGGCCAAATCAACGTATGAAACGGAATATTGTCCTTCCCATGAACATAGTAAGCGGTCACCTCGCCCTGCCCCTTGCGCCAAAAGGGCTCCCAATCGCCGCCCGTCTCCGCGGCCCACTGCTTGCTGGCGGACAAGTAGCCGCTGACCGCTTCAATCCAAACATAGATTTTCTTATCCTCAAAGCCCGGAACCGGGACGTCCACGCCCCAGGTCAGATCCCGCGTAGCCGCCCGGTCCTGAAGCCCTTCCTCCAAGTATCTTCGGGTCATGTGCACCGCATTATCCCGCCAGCCTTGGGCGTGACTCAAATCATCCGCCAGCTCAGCTTGGAAATGCGACAGCGCTACATAAAAATGCTCGGTGGGCCGCTCCACCGGCGGGTTCCCGCACATTTTGCAGGTCCTGTTCGTCAGATCGGAAGGATCAAGCATCGTGGAACAGGCGTCGCACTGATCCCCGCGGGCCCTGCTCCCGCATACGGGGCAATCTCCTTCCACATAACGATCCGGCAGAAACCGCCGATCGGTTTCGCAATACGTTTGCAGCACGGTTTTACGGTACAGATGACCGTTGTCCAGCAGCTTCAGGAACAGCTCTTGTACTACGCCATGGTGAAACGCCTGATCGGTTCGCGTATATAAATCGTAAGAGAAACCCAGCTGTGCAAAGGACTCCGCGAACTCCGCATGATACCGATCGGCAATATCCCCCGGCGTTACGCCCTCTTGGATCGCTTGCACCGCCACCGGCGTGCCGTGGCAATCGCTGCCCGATACATACAAGACGTGATCTCCCTTCGCGCGGAAATAACGTGCCAACACATCGCCCGGCAGGAGGCTGGCAAGCCTCCCCAAATGTAAAGACCCGTTGGCATATGGCCAGGCACCGCCGATAAAAATATTCGTCATATCGTTCATCCTCCTTTTTTTATGGACAACAAAAAAAGCCCTCATCCCAAAGGGACGAGAGCTTATGGCTCACGTGGTACCACCCAATTTCATTCATGCCTTGCGGCATTCACCTCTTCGGGTACGACGCCCATATATCGCGTGTATACCCTAGCACGGTAACGGGTGCGGGTTCCGGCACAGCCTACAACCCATGCAGGGTTTCGGTGCACAGCTCAGAGACCATATTCCCGAGGCTCCTTCTTTACCCCTTTTCACCTGCCGGGGCTCTCTGTTCAAAGACGCTGCCAAGGTACTCTTTCTCTTCATTGCTTTTGTCTCACGTTATTCAAGTTACTGGAAATCATACTCGATCTTCACGGAAGAAGTCAAGAGGACGAATAAGCAGCTTTTCTTGCCCTTTCCCGGCCGTCCCGTATCACGCCCAGCTTCTTGCCCAGCATCATTTTAAGCTTCTTGCGGGCTCTGCTCATGCGGTTCCGGACATTTTCGGGCTCAATCTGCAGCACTTCGGCAATTTCCAAGGTGTTGAAATCCTCGTAATAGTACAAATACATCGGTTGTCTTAAGGTTTCGGGCAGCATGAGCACGGCAGACAACAGCTCGTCATGGCTTCCCTCGTTATTCATTATCGATTCAGGCACCTGTACGGCGCACTCGCTTAAACGATTCTCAGCCAAAAGGTCCATTCATTTTCAGCTCCTTCTTTCCACGTGTATGGATATGGGTCGGTTCTTCCTCGTTCCCGTTAGTTCAAATTTTGAGCCCTTTTCTTGACCGGCTGAAATGGACGACTCTTCGCTGGTAAGAAGCGTGCCAACAAACTCACTCGATCATGCGCATATTTCCAGGACTCTCCAGCCTCTCGATCCAACTCCACCTGCTGCTGCTTGATGAGAGATTCCACAATGAACCAATTGGTCATATCCAGTCACTCCTTTTCCTCCGTACATTAGTTCATATTTTTTTGAACTAATAATTTAAGTTCAATTATATATGAACTTTATGAAAGTTCAATATTTATTTTCCCTAAGATGTGGTAACATGAGACTGGAATGATAAGTACCGGAGGAGAATGCTCATGACCTTTATCAGAGTTGACTATTCGCCTGTTCACGAGCTGATCACCAGCTTGTTCGCATATACGGATAATAAAAATCAAATGCATGATCTGGGGAGTAAATGGAGGAAAGAGATTCAGAAGAATCTGCCCGTTTGGTTTACGGATAAGCTGGAAGGACTGGACCTGTGCGAAACCATTGCTTATCTGCACCTGGTCATCGCAGACAGCCCGGAGAAAGACAATGTGGAGCGCTTTCTTGCCTGGTTCGCCGATTTAGGAGAAGGCCATTTGTACGAACTCCTGGCGCCTTATCTGGAAGATGGATTTCCGATGGGACTAAAAACCTTTCGGGAGCTGAGTCACGAAATCATGTCGGAGTGGCATCGAGCCTATCCCATCACGCCGGAAATTCACGAGCTGTTAGGGCGTTCCGCCGCCCGCATGGAGCTGCTGAGCCGGGAGCTTCCCTACATTGATTTGATCGATGAGGCAACAAGCGGGATCGTGCTCGATCCCGAAGACGAATATAACGCCATTCTGCTCATTCCCACCTATCACATCAAGCCGTTAAACCGGATGGATTACGTGAGCAACCGACAGCTCATCATCAGTTATGCCGTAGACGATGAGCAGCTGGACGAAGATACGCCGACCCATCAGCTGCTGCGCATGACCAAGGGATTAGCAGACGAGAAGAGGCTCGTGCTGCTGCACATTCTCGCTGACGGTCCTGTCACGTTTACGGAATTACAGCAGAAGACCGGTCTTTCCAAGAGCAACCTGCACTATCATTTGTCCCTGCTTAAAACCGCGGGCCTTCTGCGCATGCACTTCAAAATGCCGAATGAACGATATAAATACAGCGCGAGACCGGAATCCTTCACTCAGCTGAAGGCTTTCCTGGAGTCTTACGTGTTCGGTCTGACAAAAGAATAAGCGCTGCGTAGTCCCCCACCGAATTCGGGAGCACAGCGATAGTCATGTAAGAATAGGACGCAATTGTCTTGCGAGATCAGGGCCACAAGCTGATCTCTAACGAAAACAGAAAAAAGCCTGGAACCATCGTTCCAGGCTTTTTATCATCCAATTATAAAGGTCGCAGCTTTCAAGCAGTTGCTGTTATGACGCTGCAGCCTCCAATCAATTGCTCTCCATCTTGACTGTCAGCGCACTCTTCGCCGGCATTTCCAGCTGCAACGCCTCTTCCCCGCGCAGCTGGATCGCCACGCTCTCCGAAGCCTCGCTGTCGTTGAACAACACGACGGCAATCGAGCCGTCCGTGTTCTTGAAGGCTACCGAACGGATGGACTCATGGCTGGTAGATGCCACACGCCGTGCTTTGGGACGGATCACCTTGCTAAAGTGTGCCAGCGCGTAGTAATCCAGCGTATAGGTAAGCTCCTTCGTCTGCTGATTCACCGTCACAATGCCGCGGCAGGTGCTTTTGCCAAAGCCCGGCACGGTAGGTCCGTTCTTCTCGTCCAGTGCCATATTCCATAGCACATAAGACTTGCTGTGATTGCGGAGAATCTCGATTCCGGTCCGCATCACATTGGAGAAGGCTTGCTCAAACGGCGGAATCCACTCCCCGCCCGATCCTTCCGTAAAATGAACCTCTTTCCCCGGGAATGCCTCGAAGACTTCGGATTGGGCCGACGGTTTACCGCCGTACCAGTGCCAGGCAACCCCATCCACAGCGTCGGCCGCTTGCTCAAAGACGGTCAACGGATAGTCGGGCTTGTCCCAGTTATGGTCATAACAGAGTATTTTCGTACCGATGCCGTTCTTTACGAATTGCGGCTTCAGATGGTTCTTGATAAAATCGCTCTGCGCTTCGGGCAGCATGATCATGCCAGGATAATGACCAGGCGAGTATAATGCCTCATTTTGCGGTGTAATTGCATAGATTGGCAGCCCGTTGGCTACATACCCCTGGATGTAACGTACAAAATAATCAGCATACACCGAATAGTATTCCGGCTTCAGCTCTCCGCCGATCATCGACCCGCTCGTCTTCATCCAGCCGGGCGGACTCCACGGGGAACCCATCAGCTTCACGTCCGGATTCAATCTCACCGCTTCCTGCAGAAGAGGAATGATATCTTCCTCGTCATGCGCAATGGAGAACTGCTCCAGCTCTACATCCGTCTGGCCCTCAGGCATATCATTGTAGCTGTAGAAGTCACGCGCGTAATCCGATGCCCCCATCGGCTGGCGCAGTACGGATAACCCGATCCCTTCGTTTGGATCGAACAGCTGGGTCATGAGCTCGGAACGCTGCTTCGTCTCCAGCACCTGATGGATCAGATAAGCAGCGGAGTCCGTGAAGGACGCGCCGAAGCCGTCCATCTCCTGAAACGTCTGCTCCTCATCGATGACAACCGAATGCTTCGCTGCACCCGTAGTTACGGGCGTCAGCTGCGCCTTGTCTTTCTTCACGAATAATTCTTCTTCACCGTTTGACTGGTAGATGGTGATGTTCAGCATGTTGTTTCCCTCCAGGTTTCTTGTGTCTTCCTACCCATGGCTTACCGAAGATAACTTGGAAAGAGCCCCTCTCCTGTCAAGAAAGGGGCCCTTTCATCCATTAACGCAAACTTATTTCAGCCCCAGCTTCTCTTTGTTCGCTTTCATCTTCTCGTTGCGGACTTCGACGATTTTATCCCAGTTGTTATCGTCCAGGAACTTTTTATATTCGTTCAAGAGGCTATCGAAGGCTGCGTCGTCCTTCGAGCGAATCATGCTGACGAGCGTGGAGTTCCATTTCGTATTGATGGCCGTCAGGGAGCGCGCTTCCGGCGTGCCCTGATCCGGGTTGATATTCTCCAAAATAAAGTGCGGCGTCAGCTTGCCTTTGCCCCATTCCTGCATTTGCTTGATCGCATCCGGGAACGCATCCCCGCTCAGGGCCTTGTGGCGGTCATGTCCGAAAAACATGAATTCGCCCATGCGGTAGTCCTTCTTGAACGTATCCGGATTGTTCAGCTGAAGCTCCTTCACGTCCGGCAGGAATTCCACCGTGCCGTCTGCGTTCACTTGGTAAGTCTCGCCTTCGATGCCATAGTTCATCAGCATTTGTCCTTCTTCGCTTAACAGGTACGTGAAGAGCTGAATGGATTTGGCAGGGTCTGCATTCTCTTTCGTGATAAAGCTGATCATCCAGCCCGTAATACCGGATTGGTTCAGGGTCGGCGCATGTCCGACCGTGCTTTGCGGTCCGTCAATTGCGATGTACTCTTTGCCCTTGTTGTTGCTGTAGAAGCTCTGCAGGTTTCCGCCCTGCTGCGGCGTGCCGTCCAGCATGATCGTTGCGTATTTGCCCGCCTTCACCTTCTCTTCAAAAGCCGTTCCGTCATCGGCAAAGCTGTCATCGCTGATCGCGCCGTCACGGTATACGGTATTGAACGCCTTCACCCAAGTCAGATAGTCTTCATCCAGGTTCCGGTTATAGAAGCCGCCGTTCTCGTCTTCCAGCGGCACGCCGATGAAATCCTGCAGCACGTCGCCGAGCGAGCCCGTACCTTCGCCGATGGAATTGAAGCCCAGTGGAATCAGGGCAGGGAACTGCTTCTCGATATCCGCGAGAGCAGCCCGGAACTCCTCAGGCGTTCCCATCGCAGGCTTGCCGATAGCCTCGTACACGTCCTTGCGGATGATAAATGCCGTTTTGGCAGGAATGTTGCCGCTGTCATAGTCTTCCTGCGTATTGGAATAATTCGGGTATCCGTACGTTTTGCCGTCCTTCAATTGGAACCAGTTGAGGGTATCCTGCGCCGCTACCTTATTGAAGTAAGGGTCATATTTCTCGGCCAGATCGTTCAGCGGCAGCGCCCATGTCGCTGCTTTCTGCACGACCGGGGAGTTCGAGTCAAACGTTGTAATCAAATCCGGCATATCCCCGCCGGCAAAAAACGTATTCAATTTGGTATCGTCGCCCGTAATGAATTTGATATTGATATTCAGGTCTTCCTTAATCTTCTTGGTGACAACGTCCTTGCCGAAATCCGTGTTCCACCAGTCTGCATTCACGTACCAAGTCAGCTCGGTGGTCTCTTCTTTTTTGTCCAGCTGCCAAGCCGGCTTTTCCGGATCCGGTGTATACCGGTCCTCGATCGAAATCCAATTCTCCTTCTTGGAGCCGGACCCCCCCGATCCGCCGCAGCCGCTCACAACCAGCACAACGGCCATCAATGCCATAAGCAGCGTAAGTCCTCTCTTACCCATAGCTTTGTTCATCAACATCCTGTAACCCTCCCTTTTAATAAAAGCGCTTTCTCAATAGCCCCTTGTCTTTACAGGCTTGCTTCTGTTCCACTCCCTTAAAGAGCTGCAGCTTCGCTACTCTTTAACAGCCCCGAGCATCATGCCGGAGATAAAATATCTCTGTAATATTGGATACATCACAACAATCGGCAGCGTCGTCACGACAATTGTTGCTAGTTGGACCCCTTTGGTCGTCGTCTGAATCGCGACCGAACCGATATTTTGCATCGATTGGGTCTGGGACTGCACAATAATCTCATACAGCATCATCTGTAACGGATACAGCGACTGATCCGTGATATACAATTTGGTGGTCATAAAATCGTTCCATTGCCCGACTCCGTTAAACAGGGCAATCGTCGCCATAGCCGGCATGGAAAGAGGGATGAAGATGCTGAGGAATATTCTCCAGTCGCCCCCGCCGTCGATCTTCGCCGACTCTTCCAGCGAATCCGGCACGTTGCGGAAGAAGTTCATCAGAATGATAACGTCGTAAAAACTTAACAGAGCCGGGATGATATAAACCCAGAAGCTGTTTAGCAGCCCCAAGTCTTTGATCAACAAGTACGTCGGAATCATGCCGCCCGAGAAAAACATGGTAACGACACCCATCGCCACGTAGAACTTGCGGCCGCGGACGTATTTTTTACTTAAGCCGTATCCCACCATCGCACAGAAGAACACGTGCGTGATGACCCCGATCACGGTTTTGGCCACCGAGATGAAGAAGGCATTCCATATGCTGGCATCCCTGAACACGGCCTGATAATTCTCAAGCGAGAACTCGGTAGGCCAGAAGATGAACCCACCCTCGGCAAGGGACCTGCCCGAGCTGAAGGATGAGACGACGACGTTCCATAACGGAACGACGATGATGATCGTAAACGTAACCAGTAAAATGATGTTGATCGTATCAAAGATCCGGCTGTCGAGATCTCCTTTTGCTGCTT
>Ga0209784_100406_pt1 | contig 19476 bp, 13 predicted proteins | sample AraplaCvi_mLB_r2_2_FD_184284 | JGI IMG/M metagenome (GOLD analysis project Ga0209784, IMG submission 184284) | Arabidopsis root microbial communities from North Carolina, USA - plate scrape CL_Cvi_mLB_r2 (SPAdes) (version 2) | ecosystem: Host-associated > Plants > Roots > Endosphere | place: USA...
ATGATCTCCTCATCATGGAGATACGTTTCCCCATGGGTCACATAGCCCCCGCGAACCAACCCTTCCCAGTAACATTCAACCATCCGCTCAGCCGTAATATTGCCCCATCCATGATTCAGATTCCCTTCGTAACGGCATTCATCAACGACAATCGGCTTCCCGTACTGTTCCCGCCATTCCTGAACAAAATAAAGATCATGATGTTGGATGCTTGCATGCGTCACCCATGGCTTGCCATGATCGTACCAGTGGGCATTGCTGCGATAATGAATGCCGGGGTGGTGCCAATTATGGATAGAGCGCAGATGCTGGTACGGATCTTTCTCCTGAATGATGCGGAAGAACCGATCCCAGTCGCTGGTCGATTTATCCTTCATCAAGTCATATTCATTGGCAAGCGACCACCAGATATTGCGATAGGCCGATAAACGGGCAATCGCATATTTCAGATAGAAATCGTCAGTCTCGGGACTCATGGTTGAAAACCCCCAGCGGTCATATGGATGGAACAAGATCAAGTCCGCCTCGATCCCCAATGCCTGAAGGTTCTCGATTCGCTGCTCCAGATGTCTCCAGTAAGCAGGATTAAAGACCGTGTAATGAAATCCGGTTTCAATATTTCCGTCAAACGGAAACAGCGCAGGCTCCTTTAAGTTGTAGTCGTAATGCTTCGGAAACACGCACATGCGTATTTTATTAAACGCACCGGATTCGGCCAGACTTTGCAGGGTAAGCTCCTGCAGCGGCTCATCTTGATGGTTCCAGACATAACTTGTCGTCCCGAACGGATAGAACGGCGTGCCGTCGGCATAAGCAAAATGAAACCGTTGATCAACCTTCACAGGCCCTCGGTTAACAGGCCCCGGCTCCGTACACTGGAACACGCCAGAAACCCCGGTTAATTCCTTCACATTGCTAACGGTTTCAAAATGCCACGTCCCGATCTGATCCGGCATAAATCGAGCAAAGTAACGTCCTTCGCCGTCATAATAACCATCAACCTGGATGACCCGATGCTCGCAGGCGAACTTGGCTGCAAAAATGACATCTGTATACGGATTGCCATCCGACGGCCCGGGCAGGCACAGCTCGAATTTTCCCCAGCGTTCCGTTTTATCAGTAAAATAGATTTCCTGATCCATCTTCATCACTCCCCCATACTTGATCGTCTGTATCATAACCCAACCCTTTGAAGCCTTGTAGAAGTCTGTTTTGCTATTTCCTTTGCTCTTTTTACGTCCCTGGTTGAACTTGTTGGGCTCAGCACAGACGTCAATAACACAATTTTGATGTTCTGTACACTAATACAACCAATGACGTTCATTCCAGTGGAGTTAAGGCCGGCTAACCGCGAGTCAAGCAAGCATTGAAAAGAACCCTCCACGGACGCGAGGGCTCTTGGATGAATATGGAATTGGGTTGATGTTCTGCTGGGCGGCTCACTGATTGCGATATTCAAGGGGGGTAATTCCTACCCGCTCCTTAAAAAGCTTGCTGAAATAATGCGGATTGGCATACCCGATGTCAGCAGCGATCTCATACACCTTGCGGTTCGTTTCCCGCAATAATTTTTGGGCATATCGTATTTTGTTGCGGATAATGTAGTCAGTGAAATTTTCTCCAATCTGCTTGAGAAAGATTCGACTCAAATAACCCGGACTGACATGGATAGCCTCACTAACCTTGGTTAGAGTAATATCTTCCAAGAGATGCTCGTCCAAATACGCTTTCGCCTTGCGGACGATCAAATTATCCCCAAGATCATGAACAGGGAGGCGCAGCAGCGCATCAAGATAGGCATTCGGCAGATCCGAAGCGTGGAAGCAAGCAGAGCTAACCGCAAAGATCAATCGAACGTTCAAAAGCTCCAGCGCCTTCTGCCGCAGATTGTCAATGCAAGCCTCTCTACTGCCCTCGCCGGATTTGGATTTCAGAGGCGATAGCCAGATGATTTCACGGTAATTCCGGTGAAAGACAAGTCCGCCCCAGTCCCTGGATACAAATTCAGTGATGAGATATTGAATGGAGAGAAAACGCAGCTTGGCGGATTCCTCTTCCTCGGAGACGGCGTTGTCTCGCTTCCGAAACACAACGAGTTGACATCCAGGGTTAAAGCATTCCTTAACCGTTTCAAACAGCGCGCTGTTTCCCGGAAACGTAAATCTGTCCAAACACGAAAGCAATAATTGGTTTTTCTCTTCCTCTGTCATGGAGGAACTGGTTGTATAACTCATCATGTTCAACCCTTGGGTCGCTTTCTGAAGCGAACGAACCAGCTCCTCCTCGTCCATGGTCGGTTTATGCAGATAGTCACCCGCTCCTAGTCTGATGGCCCCTCGAACGTATTCAAAGTTGTCATAGCTGCTAAGAAAGATGATATAGATGTTGGGGTTTCTCGCTTTCACTTGTTTTGCCAGTTCGATTCCGTCCATGCCCGGCATATGAATATCGGTGATGACAATGTGGATATCGACCTGATCCAATATGGTCAGTGCTTCCTCGCCGCTCGCGGCTTCCTCTTTCCAGATCACGCCATGTTCTTCCCAATTGATGATATGCCGAAGCCCCATCCTTACAATAGACTCATCTTCAACAACAAGCATGTTCCACATGGGGTTATCCTCCTCGTTTCGAAACTTAAGATGAATATGGCAGTTTGATCATGATTCGGGTCAGCCCATCCTCACGCTTCAGCTCGAGTCCGTATTCTTTGCCGAATCTGAGGCGAATCCGATCCTGAACATTCCGAAGACCGATATGGGAGGAATCCGAATCCTCGAAGGTTGTGGAGAGGTCGGGCTTCTTGCCCTCAAAACCGACTCCATCATCCTCAATGACAACCGTCAGCGTACGATCATAAGGATCATGCTTTGCGGTTACCCGAATGTTGAGCTTCCGATCCAGTCCTTTGGCTCCATGGTAAATCGCATTCTCCATCAACGGCTGCAGCAGCATGGGCGGCATCGGGACGTTCAGTACCTGGTCAGAGATATCCATTTCCACGTTGAAAACGTTCGTATATCGCAAATCCATCAGATTGACGTAATCCTTAAGCAGCTGAATTTCGTCTTCCAGCGGGACAAGCTCGCTGTCCAGCTTCAAGTTCGCATGCAGCAGCTTGTTCAAGCACTGGATCAGCTTGGCAATTTGAGGGGATTGCTGCAAGATCGCCAGCATCCGAATCGAGTTAAGCGTGTTATATAAAAAATGAGGCTGAATGCGTGCCCGAAGCGCATACAGCTCGGCATGCAGCTTCTGCCGCTCCTTTTCTTCAATCGACTGGACCAGCTCATCCAGTCTGACGACCATTTTTCGAAAACTGGTTGTCAGACGGCCGATTTCATTGTCGCCGGCATAGGCGATCGGAACCTTGAAATTTCCTCGTTCCACTTCCCGCATAGAGCGAATCAGATTGTATATCGGCTTCGCCAGCCCTCTGGCCAGCAGCCAGGAAACGCCGGCGGACACAATAACAAGCACCCCTACTAGGAGAAAGGTGAAGCCTCCGATCACTCGGCTGCCTCGAAGGAGTTCTTCCCTATTCACTCCCATATACGTTTTCCAGCCAAGGTAACCGCTTTCAATATAAACGCCGCTGTACTGATCTGTATTGTTATCGCGGGAAACGGAGGCGGTCCAGCTTCCTTTATTGTTGTCCGGTTCCAACGAGGGAAGATTCCGGGCCAGTTGCTCGTCAGACGCATAAATCAATTGATTATTCCGGTCGAAGACCGAGACCTGGACTGTCGGCAGCTCCAGTGAACGGACGATTCTTGGAATGAAGTCGGGAGAGATGAAAATGGCAATCACGGCCAAAGGCTGGTAATCCTCATCCATTAACAGTCTGGAGCCAATCAGGGCGCTAAACGCATCGCCATTGAATTGGTTGATCTCTTGAACGCCCGTAATGACAAAACCTCCCTTCTGATCAATCACTTCTGTGTACCAAGGTTCGCCGGCCGCCGTCACATTGGGGTTAATGTTGGTATTGCCGCTTACCCGATAACCGTTCACCGTTCCGTTCATGCCGTAAATCATCAGACCGTTTATGGACGAATTGATGGAAGGGTAAGCGCTCATTAATCTGGCCATCGTTTTTTGGGCATATATTTCTTCGGTTCCCCAATCCTCTTTGGATAAATACGGTTGGTTCAGATAACTGAATATGCCCGGCAGATAGTACGGTATCATCGTAAACCGGTCGAAGTCGGAGATCTGACGTTCGATGGAGGTGTTCAATTGATCAAGAATGACGCTCAGATCCTGCTCGGCACGCTGAAAGAGCATGTCTGATGATTTGTGGTAAGCTACGGCGCCGATCAATCCCGTCGGTATGCTGCTTAGAAGCAGGAAAACAAAAAAGAGCTTGGTCTGGAACCTCATGTTTGCCCATCTTGCCATGGTGTCACCCCATATCCTCTGCTCCCGTATTTGGAGACGCACATGATTTGCGTTTGATAAACTGCGTATCCACCATCATCTTTACCTTCCCTTGTTGGCCGTACTCTATAGCGTTCGTCAACAGATCCACCGCCAACATCGCCATGCGTTCTTTTTCGACATGAATCGTTGTCAGCTCAGGCGTTACGATCAGCGACTCCGTTATATTGTCAAAGCCGATCACCGATGTATCCTCAGGGACGCGTATGCCCAGCTCGGCCATCGTCTTCATCGCGCTGATGGCGATATAGTCGCATTCGCAGAACCAGGCGGTCGGCAAACGTTGGCCGCTCGTCAACATTTGCTCCAGCTGCTGTTTCAGCTCCTCCTGGGAAGTGAGAATCGTCGGCGCAACCGACAGCTGATGGGATTCCCGAATATGGATTCCCGATTCATCAAGCGCCTGCCTAAATCCGCGGGAGCGCTCTTCAAAATTATGAATCCGGATATTCGAAGCGATGTAACCGATCGATGAATGCCCCATCTGGCATAGAAACTTTCCGGCTTGATAACCGCCCATCACATTGTTGATTTCAATAAATTGAACCGGCAGCGTCTCGTAACAAGTGTCCAGCACGATAAGATTCGGCAGCTTGGCATGGATCGCTTCGATCTGATCCCGGGTCAGGTTCGTTCCAAGCACGATAACCCCGTCGCTGCGCTTCTCTTCGGCAATCGACTGAATATCTCTGTCGAAAAACTCAATATCCACCGTCGAAAAGATCAGGGAATATCCCTTTTCCCGGCATCGCACTTCAATGAAATGAATCAGCTCTTTAAAGAAAGGCTGCTGGTAATATTCCTCTAATACAATCCCTGAATTGATGCAAACAAGAAACAGGAGGGACTTATCCGTTCTAGCCTGCGAGGCGGATGCTCTTGATTTGGGAACATACCCTGCTTCCTGTGCCACTTGCAGGATCCGGGCGCGCGTTTCGGCGCCAATTCCCGGTTTGCCGCTAAACGCTAAAGATACGGCTGCTTTAGATACATTAGCTAATTTCGCGATGTCTTCCATTTTCATAGCGATCCCTTGCTCCTATCTTTCGGATATGCATAAAAAGTGTACACTGAATTCATTTTAGTTGCAATGTTTAGTAAATGTTAATTTAATTTGTTTAGTTTGTTTACCACTTAATAGATTGTATTTTAGCTAAAATACGTATTGACAACGCTTTATTTACGATGATAGGATATGACCGAACAAGAAGATTAATTAGATGAATTATTTTGTTTAGTTGTTTAGTTTAGGGTTTTGGTTTAGTCCCTGTTCATAACCATTTAAGATTCTAATGACAAGGAGATTTAGGTCAATGAAAAAACTAAAACTGGGGTATGCGCCTACTCGACGTTTCACCTTCAGCAAAGAAGATGCGTTCAAGTACAAAGTGGCTATCCGGAAACAGATCGAAAGCTTCGGCATGGACATTGATATTGTGGATCTTGAGGGCCTGAACGAAGAAGGTTTGCTCTATGACGACCATATCAATGCAGACCTGATCGCCAAAAGGTTCAGAGATGAAGAGGTGGATGCGGTCTTCTTCCCTCACTGCAACTTTGGCACCGAAGACACCGTCGCCCGTGTCGGAAAAGCTCTCGGCAAGCCGGTTCTTCTATGGGGACCTCGAGATGAGGCGCCTCTGGCTGATGGAATGCGGCTGCGAGATACCCAATGCGGTCTTTTTGCCACGGGAAAAGTTCTTCGCCGATTTAATGTCCCCTTCACTTATGTAACAAACAGCCGAGTCCATGATCCTGTATTTGAGAGAGGGTTCACGAACTTTATTGCTGCAGCTAACGTGGTGCGGCATTTCAAGAGCCTGCGCATCCTTCAAATCGGGCCGCGCCCTGCTTCGTTCTGGACCATGATCTGCAATGAAGGCGAGCTCCTCGAGCGATTCGGGATTGAGATCCATCCCATCACGCTGGTGGATATTCAGCGAAGATCCGCCAAGATCGCTTCCGGAAACAGTCCCGAACTGCTCGAAACGATGGATTACATCAAGGAGAAACTCGATATCAGCGAGATTACGGAAGATGATGTAAAGCGCGTTGCCGCATTGAAGGTTGCCATGAAATCCTACGCCCGGGAGACGGGAAGCACGGCGATTGCGATCCAGTGCTGGTCTTCCCTTCAAGATGCCATCGGCATTATGCCTTGTTTGGCTAACGCCATCCTTACCGATGAGCAAATTCCGGTGACCTGTGAAACGGATATCCACGGAGCGATTACATCCATCATGGTACAGTCGGCCGCCATGAATGAAGCGCCGACCTTCTTTGCAGACATCACGGTCCGGCATCCGGAGAACGACAACGGCGAGCTGCTGTTTCATTGCGGCAACTTCCCGGTATCCCTGTCTGTTGAGAACAAACCGAAGATGCGCAGACACTTCCTCTTCGACGACCACGCTCCAGGAACCCATGAAGGAGAGATCAAGGGCGGCGATATGACCATAGCCCGCTTTGACGGCGACCATGGAGAATATTCGATCTTCTTGGGCCGGGCGCGCGGCATTGAAGGACCTTACACTCGCGGTTCCTATGTCTGGGTAGAAGTGAACGATTGGCCGCTATGGGAAGAAAAGCTTGTCAAAGGACCGTACGTTCATCATTCCGTTGGCATCCACGCCAATGTCATCCCGGCTATTTACGAGGCCTGCAACTACATTCCCGGCCTGACAGCCGATCCGGTGGATCCTACGGAGCAAGAGATTCAGCGCTGGCTTCGGGGATCCGGACTTCATGGAAAATCCGCATCCGACTTGCTGGTACGTGGCTAAGCCGACATTCAGGTCGCATCTTTTCACAAGGAGGACATTATGGACATTCGAGCATTAAAAATCAAAGCAGCCCAGATTCGGATGGATTTGCTAACGATGATTCACCGCGCCCAGACAGGACATACAGGCGGTTCATTAAGCAACACGGATATTCTTACCGCGCTCTATTACGAAGTCATGAACATCGATCCCTCGAACCCGAACTTAGAAGATCGGGACCGCTTCGTCGCAAGCAAAGGCCACTCCGTGGAATCCCTATGGTGCATCTTGGCAGACCGGGGATTTTTCCCGAAGGAAGAGCTTGAAACCTACAGCCAGTTCGGCACAAGGCTCATCGGACATCCCAACAATAAAGTGCCCGGGATCGAGATGAACACCGGTGCGCTTGGCCATGGGCTGCCAATCTCGGTTGGGATGGCGCTCGCAGCCAAACGGGATGGACGCCCCTACCGCGTATTCTGTTTGATGGGGGACGGTGAATTGGCCGAAGGGTCGAATTGGGAAGCCGCCATGGCGGGCTCCCATTACAAACTGGATAATTTGATCGGCATCGTTGACCGCAACGGCCTCCAGATCAGCGGCTCCACGGAAGAGGTGATGGGGCTGGAACCGCTGGAGGAGAAGTGGGCCGCCTTCGGCTGGCACGTCGTCTCCGTCGACGGGAACGATATCGAGCAACTGCTCGCGGCTTTCCGGTCCGTCCCTGAGGTATCGGGTCGTCCTACGCTAATTATGGCCAATACCGTTAAAGGAAAAGGCGTATCGTTCGCCGAGAATGTCCCGGGATGGCACCACCATGTGCCGAACGATGAGCAACTGAAGCTCGCCTTGGCCGAACTAAGTTCCTATATCGATCAATTGAGCCTGAAAGGACAGGTGAAATGACCATGAATACCATTCCGAATCGCCAAGTGATTTGCGATACGCTCTTGGAGCTGGCTGAGAACGACAAAGATATCATGGTGCTGGCAAGCGACTCCCGCGGATCTGCGGCGATGGCGCCCTTCGCCAATAAATATCCTCAGCAGTTTGTCGAGGTCGGCATCGCGGAACAGAACATCGTGGGGATGTCCGCGGGACTCGCCCATAGCGGCAAAAAGCCCTTCGTCACCTCCCCCGCCTGCTTCCTGAGCATGCGCAGCATTGAACAGATCAAGGTGGATGTGGCCTATTCCGCCACCAACGTGAAGCTGATCGGCATTAGCGGCGGCATTAGCTACGGCGCGCTAGGCATGTCGCATCATTCCGTTCAGGACATTGCCGTGGCCAGGGCGATTCCCGGCCTTGCGGTCATCCTTCCTGCCGATCGCCATGAGACGAAGAAGATGACGGAAGCTTTGGTGAACTATGAAGGCGGGGTCTATGCCCGGATCGGACGCAACCCCGTGGCTGACGTGTACGAATCCGACGAGTACGACTTTGAGATCGGTAAAGCGGTGACGATGAAGGACGGCTCCGACTTGACGATCATCGCTGCCGGCGAAACGGTACGCATCGCGCTGGGCGCAGCCGAAGCTTTGGCGAATGACGGCGTAACTTGCCGGGTGCTGAATATGCATACCATCAAGCCGCTTGATGAGGCGGCAATCATTGCTGCGGCAGCGGAGACCGGGCATATCATTACGGTCGAGGAACACAGCATCTACGGCGGACTCGGAGCAGCCGTCGCTGAAGTAGTCGTACAGAATGCCCCGGTTCCAATGAAGGTTGTGGGCATCCCGGATGAACCTGCCATCGCCGGTAAGACGGCCGAGGTATTTCGCCATTATGGAATCACGGCAGACCATATTAAACAACTTGCGCTTGAACTGATTAACAAGTAAAGGGCGAAGCATATGGACCACAGCAACCGATATATTTTAGCGATTGACCAGAGCACGTCAGGCACGAAGGCGCTGCTTGTGAACCATGCCGGCGAGATCATCGCCCGCAGCTCGCTTGAACACAAGCCATTGTATCCCAAGCCGGGATGGGTCGAGCATGATCCGATGGAAATCTACGACAACGTCATAACCTCCGCACAGGAAGTTCTAACTAAAGCTCGCGCAGCGCCGGAGACGCTTGCGGCACTGACCATCACCAACCAACGCGAAACCATCTTGGCATGGGACCGCGTGAGCGGTCTTCCGATATACAATGCCGTCGTATGGCAATGCCAGCGAACAGCGGATATGTGCGAGCGGCTGAAGCAGGACGGACTGGAAGGCATCGTCCGCGCAAAAACGGGCCTGATGCTGGATCCCTACTTTTCGGCGACCAAACTCAAATGGATCATCGATCATGCCGAAGGTGCGAAAGAGCTCTTGGCCGAGGGCAGATTACTGGCCGGAACGATCGATAGCTGGCTGATCTGGAAGCTGACCGGCGGCAAAGTGCACGCAACCGATTATACCAATGCCAGCCGCACCTCCCTCTTCAATATTCATTCGCTGACCTGGGATGAGGAGCTGGCAGGGGTGTTCGGGATCCCCTTCTCCATTCTCCCGCAGGTGAAAGCATCCGACGAAGTGTTTGGTTATACGGAAGACCATGATTTATTCGCCGAACCCGTTCAAATTACAGGGGTCATCGGCGATTCGCAAGGTGCCCTGTATGGGCAGCAGTGCTTTGAGCAAGGCATGGCGAAAGCCACCTACGGTACCGGAACTTCCCTGCTGATGAATGTCGGGGATCGGCCGATTGACGGTGGGGACGGTCTCGTTACCGCCATCGCCTGGGGGGCGGGGGGCACGGTCACCTATGCGCTTGAAGCCGTCATCCGCACCAGCGGAGACAGCATCAAATGGACCCGGGACAATCTGGGGTTGTTTGGCACCTATGAAGAACTTCAGCTGTTGGTGGAAAATACCTCCGGCAATGAAGGGGTCTACCTTGTGCCGGCGTTTGTCGGACTCGGCGCTCCCTACTGGGATCCCTATGCGCGCGCTGCCATTACGGGCATGACCCGCGGAACGGATAAGAGGCATATTCTGCGTGCCGCCCTTGAAAGCATCGCCTATCAAGTCCGCGACGCCGTTGAATTTATGCAGGCACAGTCCGGCATCCTGCTCCAAGATTTGCGGACGGACGGCGGCGCGTCATCCAATCCATGGCTGATGCAGTTTCAGGCGGACATTCTGGGCAGTGTTGTCATCCGTTCCACCTTTGCCGAACTGTCCGCGCTCGGGTCCGTGTATCTAGGCGGGATTGGCTCGGGATTTTGGAACAGCCTGGCTGAAATCCCGTCCGAACGGAAGCGGTACGAAACCTATGTTCCAATGATGGATGCGGCGGCACGGGACGATCACTACGAAGGTTGGCGCAATGCTATCCATGCCGTACGCAGTCAGGCGCGCAAACCATTGCCCTCATAAAGTTCATTATCAATCATCATGAATCCGGCCCCCCTGTCCGGCCGGATTCCCCTTATTCAATATTCCCAGGGGTTATACATATGGAATGCGAGGTGAAGATCGGATGCATATTCGAATGGAAGGCATTTATAAGCGTTTGGCTCGAACCGCGTGCTGACCGGCGTGGATTTTGAACTGCTTGAAGGCGAAGTTCACTCCCTGATGGGCGAGAACGGGGCAGGGAAATCTACCCTGATGAACATCTTGACCGGTATGCATGCGCGGGATAAGGGAGAGATCGTCGTCGATGGACAAGAAGTGTCGTTCGCAAGTCCCAAACAGGCTGAGGATAACGGGATCGCTTTGCTTTTATCCATCAGGAACTCAATGTGTGGCCGGAGATGACCGTGCTGGAAAACCTCTTTATCGGGAAAGAACATACGCACGGCTGGGGATTTCTGAACACCAGGAAAATGAAAGCGCTTGTATAGAAACAAATGAACAAACTCTTCCTCTCGCTTCCGCTGGATCGGAGAGCCGGCGATTGTTCGGTGGGACAGCAGCAGATGATCGAAATCGCCAAAGCTCTCATGACTAAGGCTGAAGTGATCATCATGGATGAACCGACAGCGGCTCTTACCGAAAAGGAAATCGGGACCTTGTTCGAGGTGATCCGAAAGCTCAAGCAGGAAGGCGTCTCCATCGTTTATATCTCGCACCGTATGGAAGAAATATTCGAGATCTGTGATCGAATCACCGTCATGCGAGACGGCATGACCGTGGATACGAAACCGATTCCCGAAACCGGATTCGAAGAGGTTGTCCGTAAAATGGTCGGCCGGGAGTTAACGGACCGTTTTCATTCGCGGCAAGCTTCGCCAGGTCCCTGTATCCTCGAGGTCAAAAATGCCACCCGGCAGGGCGTCTTTGAAGATGTCACCATACCGATGAAGCATTCATCCGGTCTACCGAGCAGTATTACGCTCAGCATCCGGATGAAGCCGTGGCTTATGGAATGGATGAAGACATATATCGTTATATCAAACAAGCTGCGGCTGTGATCACAGAGGCATAGGCACAATGGTTATAAGTTCCGCATAGCTTTAACCGCTATTCAATTGCGATATAGACGTCCACCACAGTATGGGCAGGATCAAACTGCCGCGTGTCATAGCGTTCGTAATCGCCCGTATAGGTTCTTTTTTCCGCCGCTTGGTCGAAGTAGCTCCAAATTTCATGCCATACCTCAGGCACGATCTCCATTAAGGGGCCACGTCTTGTCCGGAATACCAAGTACCTGGATGCAGGGACGGAGGCTTGCTGCAGCTCCTCCGAAGAAGCTGAAACAGCCACGTCTTCATCTATCCTGTTGCCGATTATTAAGGTGTACGACCCGGATGCGTCGCTTTCGTAATCCGTGTACAACGCATAGATGGCTTGATCCTTATCAGATAATCGTGCCTGCAAGCCGCTTTGGAAATACCGATCCCATAACTGCGGTATTTTGCCTTGCGGTCCTGCCTCCGCTTCGTTTGTCGTTCGGACGCCGACGCCCTGAATGGACATGGCGGGTCTAACCTCTATCCATCGTTCACTCTGATTCTGATTGCTGTTGTTCATGCTGTATCCTCCTTGTCATCAATATAGCTTCATTCTACAGAGGTAACGTGGACATCTATCTGTCCGGGTTATCGTAGCGCTGCATAATCAATCGCGCTCTTCGTTTCACTTCCTCCACCGCTTCGCACGGCTGCTCAATCAGCACCTGATTACCAAAGCTTAGAATCATGCCGTAGAACCATTCGTCCAATTTGTATAACGCTTGAACGCGTAAGGAGCCGTCTGGGTTGAGGGTCACTTGTTCCGGCGGAAACATATCCGCCACCCGCTGACGCGCGGCAGCCTCGAATAGCAGCACGGTCTCCTGCTCTCGAGCATTGGACCAGGAGGAGTCCCATTCCAAACGTTCCTTGCCAGGCCATGGCCTTGGCTCATACGCTTCGCTCAGCATCTTGATATCCTGCATGCGCGACAACCGGAAGAGGCGAAAATCTTCCCGCTCCAGGCAAAAGGCCTGCACATACCAAACATTGCCCTTCAGAAACAAGGATGCCGGTTCAATGGTTCTTCGCTCCACGCTACCTTCCGCATCGATATATTCCATCTGCACCCTGCGCTTGTCATGAATGGCTTGTTTGAGCAAGCCCACGGCGGGTTTCAGCCCCTGACGCTGTCCCCAAGGCTGAAAGTCCATGACTACGGGCTCCTTCCGATATTCATAGCCAAGTCCCTGCTCTACCCTGCGCAGCAGCGCTTTGATCTTCTCCAGCAGCAGGCCCATCTGCGGATCCTCCAGTGCGCAGCTCAGCCCCTTAACGGCTGTAACCAAGGTGCTCATCTCCTCGGCGGACAGCCAGTACTTATCGATCATATAATGCTCCATGATCTCAAATCCGCCGGTGATCCCCTGGTGGGCAACAATCGGAATGCCAGCTTGGCACAGCGTATCCATATCTCGGTATATCGTCTTGCTGGATACCTCGAACCGTTCCGCCAGTTCTTTGGCGCTCAGTCTCCCACGGTTAAGAAGCAGGACGGTTATGGCTAACAGCCGGTCTATTTTCATGATCAGCCATCCTTTCGTTCTCGATCATTTCATCAGCTTTTCTTAACTCAAGCTTAACAGAATCGGGATGTGTTCATGCAACCGTTAGGTCGGGTTCAGATGATCGTTAATCTGTTATGCTACAATGATAAGCACGGCAAGCAGATAGGGGCGGAATGAAACGCAGTTTTCCCAAGCAACGTAGACATACATATAGGTAAGGAATGATCGAATCTTTAACATCAAGGAGGAACCTACATATGGACCATCGGCTTGACGCCATGCGCAAGTGCCACCCGGACTCCGTCACGATCTCCCGCATAACGGGCTTCATCACGGACGGAATTATTATGCTGGCTGCAGCAGCTTATCTGATCATCGCGGCTATACTCGGATGGACCCTCATTCCCGGGTGGATCACCATCGGACTCTTGGTTCTCGGAGCCTGGTTTACTTGGGCCGTGCCCTCTTTCACTTACAAACAATTCGGCTTTAAAATCAGCGAGGAAGAGTTGGAGCTTCGCTCCGGCTGGATCTGGCTCAGCGACACCCTCGTTCCCATGACGCGGGTGCAGCATGTCGAGCTGGAACGGGGGCCGCTCCTTCGCAAATTCGGGTTAGCCAAGGTCAAGGTGGTCACGGCTGCAACGACCCATGTCATTCAAGCGCTTAAGCTGGAAGAAGCAGAGGAACTAAAGAAACAGATCGGCGAGCTGGCCAAAGTGGTGGATCACGATGAATGAACCGACAAGGCTGCACCGGCTGTTCATCCTGTTCCCGCTCGCGGACAGCGTAAAATCGCTCATTCCGATTGCAGCCCTGGTATCCATCAAATTCCTTAACGGGAAATCGCTGCGCGACATCCCTTGGTATTGGCTGTCCGCCGCCATCGTCATCCTGGTCTCGCTTCTGCTCCTGTACGGGTATCTGAAGTGGAAACGCTTCGTCTATACGCTGGAAGAAGACAAAATCCTCATCCGCCGCGGCGTGCTGTTCCGGGAGGAATTGTCCATCTATACGGGCCGCATCCACTCCATGAATATGGAGCAGCCCTTGCTGCAGCGTTTATTGGGGCTTACCCAGGTCCGGATCGAAACGCCGGGCAAAAAGGAAGGCGGCGGCATCCTGCCGGCCGTCACCAACAGCGAAGGCGAACGGCTGCAGCGCTGGCTGCGCGAGCAGACCCGAACCAGGCAGGACGATATCGAGGTTCACCCAGCTGCGGAAGGCTCCGGCCCATCCGGTCAGAGCCTTTCCGTAGAGTCGGAAAGCCTTTCCGTAGAGCCGGAGAGACCGTCCGTTCCTTCCCCGGAGACCCCGGAGGCTCATGGATCCGTTCACCACCCGTCGGATGAAAACCGGGACTTCGAGCGCGTTCCGTTGATGGATTCCGAATCCGGCGCCGCCGGCAGAGAGAAGGCAAACCATCCCATCCCGGCCGAGGAAGAACGCAGCACGCTGCTCCAGCTATCCTCGGGCCGGCTGCTCATTGCCGCGCTCTCCTCGCCCAACCTGTCATTGGCTTTAGCCTTTGTGGGTGGTATCGCGTCTTTTGCCGATGACCTGCTGCCGGATCGGATATACCAATCGCTGTTTCAATCGGCAGGGAAGCTGCTGCCCGGCAGCTGGATCAGCATCGCGGCATTGGCGCTCATCGTGTCCTGGCTGCTCTCGGCTGTGCTCTACACGATCAAATATGCCGGATTTACCGTCGAGCGTTTCGGGAAACAAATCTCGGTCAGCTGCGGTCTGCTGGAGAGAAACAGACTGCTCTTCTCCCCGGAACGCGTATTGGCCATAACCGTAAAGGAAGGCGTATTCCGGCGGTGGTTCGGTTACGCCGAAGTGAAGGTTCATGTCCTTACGTCAGAGTCCGAGAAGCATTTCATGCTGCATCCTCTGCTGAAGACCGGGGATATCCCGGCACTGCTGAAGCGGGTTACGCCTCAATTCAGCGCTCAGGCCATTTCGGCTTCGCCGCCGCCCCGCGCCAGATGGATGTACGTCCGCTGGAAGCTGGCTTTTGCGGCAGCCGTCAGCGCCGCTTGCATCTGGTATTTTGACAGGCTCGGTTTATTATCGCTCCTGCTGCTTCCGCTCTCGTTCGCCTGGGGGCTTCTGTCGCACCGGGATTCCGGACTGAACGTCACGGGTAAACAGCTTACGATCCGCAGCCGCTTCATTGCAATGTCGACCAGGTACATACGCCGGCCTCAGATCATTGCCATGGAGGTCAGCGGTACCCGCAGGCAGCGTAGAAAGGGGCTTCTCTCCCTTCAAGTGAAGATGATACTCAGCGAAATCAACGAGAGTTTAAGCGGAATGGAACAACAAGAGATCGAAGCCGTACGGGCGTGGTTCCAACAGAAAAAAGGCGAGACCATAACCCCTGCAGGGCAGGGAGGTCCCACCTCGTCGATCGAACGCCTATAAGCGTTCGGCCTCCGTTCTTCCCGAACGGTCTAAGCCCGACAAGCGGTAAACCAGAAGGGTTACGGCAAGAAATACGCCGTATACGCCTATGGTTATTAGGATATGGGAAGGATTGGACATCAAATTGTCTCCTACCATCGAGAACAGCAGCATGGCGGGAATTTTGCCCAATGCGGACGCCAAGCTGTACAATACGAACGTTACCTTGCTGAGCGCTGCGTACACATTGATGACAATGGAAGGAATAAACGGGATCAACCGGGTAAACAGGATGGTCAAAAAGGCGTTCCGTTCAAACATCGTGGTTACTTTTCCCAGGCTGTTGTAACGGTGAAGCGCCCGGTTGCCCCATTCCTGATAACCGTAGCGGATGAACATGAACATCAGGACGGAAGCAGCTGTGGAGCCGACCCAAGTAACCATCCCGCCGATAACCGGACCCAGGGCAGCCCCGATTACGCCGCCGACAACGGGATAAGGGATCACGGGGAACAAAGCCATGGCGACAGCGACGAGCATGATCAGCATGATGCTGTCTGTCGATCGAATCCATGCCAATATGAACTCGCCTTTATAGTAAATAAGACCACCCACGGCAACGTAGACAAGTGCCATTCCTAATTTTTTGACCATGCACCACACTCCAAGACATAATGCCTCTATTGTACCATGGAGCATGTCGATTGGAACAAGCAGCAAAAGGGACATCCTTAGACATACTGCCTAAGGATGTCCCTTTTTACAGGTTCTACATATTCAACAGGTTGTAGATGATGACCGCTGCCTGAGCGCGATTGGCAATTCCCTTCGGCATAAACCGGTCATTGCCGGTGCCTTGTATCACGCCTTTCTCGGCCAAGAGGGCAACCGCGTTTCTAGCATAGCCTGCAATGCTGCTGCCATCTTTAAACTTCGCCAAGGTGCCCTCCTCATCCTCTGCCTTCATATCGGTGAATAATGTCAACGCATTGGCGCTCATGATCGCCATTTCCTGGCGGGTGATCGGCCGGTTCGGATCGAATTTGCCGCCTCCGATTCCTTGAGCGAGCCCGGCATCTATCGCAGATGCGATGACGGAGTAGTGCCAATCAGTCGGCTTCACGTCGGTAAATTCCAGGTCGGCGGCCCCCGTCAGCTGGAAAGCCCGGACAAGCATGGTCAGGAATTCGGCTCTTGTCACCGATTTCATCGGCCGGAATGAATCCTGACCCACTCCCTCTACGATGCCAAGCGCCGCCAGTTCCTCAATCGCCGCTTTCGCCCAGCCTACGCTGTCCACATCGCGGAACACCGGAGGTTTCGGCGGCGTCGGCGGGTTGACAGGCGGTGTCACCGGAGGCGTTACGGGTGGAATTACCGGCGGTGTTACCGGTGGGTTCGGTTTCCCAGGCGGAGTGACTGGCGGTGTCACCGGCGGGTTCGGATTCCCCGGCGGGTCAACCGGCGGCTGGCCGTGGTCCCCCGCTTTAATCGTTACGGAAGGGCTCGGGGCACTCTCGTTATGCAAACGATCGACAGCCGTCACAACGTACGAGTAGGTTTGTCCCTTTACGACGGTACGATCAACAAAGAACTGCGTCGTACCGGCGTTTTTCCTGACAGTCCCTATTAAATTCTCCGGTTCCTGAACGCTGCCGGTTTCCCGACCGTCAAAGCGATACACCGCGTAATACGTCTCGTCGTCCGACGAAGACCAGCTGATCTTCACGCCTTCCTGTACTTGGTCGGCCTTTGGCTTCTTGGTCGCAGCCGGTGCCTCCGATTCGATCCAAGGCATGGCCGGGATGAGCGCCGGGTATCGGTACAGATCGTTTTTCAGTCTGTCCGTAAATCCAAGCGCGTTGTCCTTAAACCATTTGGAGCTGAAATACATGCTGCCCCGGACTTCCTCGAAGTTTCGATTGTACCGGATCTGGTTCGGCATTTCGTCGGGATTGGACCAATCGGCATTTGACCCGATTTTATATACGGCTTGTCCGCTGTATAGATGAACGTTCTTGCCGAACACGATCCCGCTCCACCAATCGATCAGCTTATCGTAAGCCGCTGCGGAGTACCCGATGTTCCAATAAATCTGCGGCGTGATATAGTCGATCCACTCTTCTTCGACCCATTTCTTCGAATCCGCGTAAATCGCGTGATAACTCTCGAGTCCCGTCGTTTCGGAGCCGGCCGGATCGCTGGATTTATTTTTCCAAATACCAAACGGGCTGATGCCGAATTTCACGTAGCTCTTCTCCGCCTTGATGGCTTCCTTCACGTTTCGAATGAAGGTATTGACGTTATTTCTTCTCCAATCGCTCTTGTTCGTAAAGGAGCCCTTGTACTGATTAAACGTATCCGTATCCGGGAAATCCACGCCCGTTACGGGATACGGGTAGAAATAATCGTCAAAATGTACGGCATCGATATCGTAATTCCGAACGACCTCCATGATGCCGTCAATGATGAACTGCTGCGCCTCCGGCACCCCTGGATTGAAATACAGCTTGCCGCCGTATTGCTCGACCCAGTCGGGATGCTGTCTGGCCGGGTGATCCGCTACCAGCTTGTTGATGTCTCCCTGCAGGCTGATGCGATACGGATTGAACCAGGCGTGGAACTCCATGTTTCGCTTATGCACTTCCTCGAGCAGGAATGCCAGCGGATCGTAACCCGGATCCTTGCCTTGTTCACCTGTCAGCCACTCGGACCAAGGCCCGTATTGGGACGGATAAAAAGCATCCGCCGTCGGTTTGATCTGCATGATGACCGCGTTCATTCCGGCATCCTCCAGTTGATCGAGCAGCTGAATGAATTGCTGCTTCTGCTGCTCCGGATCGGTAACCCCTTTAGCCGGCCAGTCTATATTATCGACGGTGGCGATCCATGCCGCCCGCATCTCGCTTTTCGGATGCCGGGAAGCTTCATTCACGGTGATATAGAGCGAATCGGTCTTTCCTTGGAACGCGGCTGTTATTCTAGCGGAGCCTACCTTCAAACCGCTCACCACCCCTTGATCAGAAACCGAAGCGACGTCCGGGTTGCTGCTGGTAAACGTAACGCCTTCCTCTATGGTTTGCGGTTCAGCCATCCATGAGTACGTGGCGGATACCACCGTTTCAAAAGAATCTCCAACCGTCACGGACGTAAGCCCCTGAAGTTTAATGCTTTGCAAAACAGGAACCGGATCCGTCACGGTAATGGTATGATGGGCGGATGCTCCCCGGTACGAGACCGTAATGTCAGCCGTCCCTTCGGAAACCGCGGTCAGTCGACCCGCTTGATCGACCGATACAACGCCAGGCTGATCGCTTGTATAGCTAATGCCTTCGGTCATCCACACCGGATCCGTTTGGTTTCCGTAGACGGAGTAAACCACGCTGCTTCTCATTGTACCGGTGACGCTCGTCTCCATATGAAGCGGTCCGGACAACAGCAATTCATGGGGAGCCGGGGCATCCGCCGCCACTTGCAGCTCCAGCTGGGCTTTTGGCGCATCGCCGTACTCGGCCGTGATGGTCACCGTTCCCGGTGCCAATGCTTCAATGGTGTCGTATGTAGCGCCTGTCACGGTGGCAACGGATTCGTCGCTGCTGGTCAGTTTCACGCCGGATGTCAGTAACGTTGGTTCCGACTGTCCTTCATAGGTTGCATAAACTTGCGGTTTGACCGTTTCACCGACGCCCATGGGCGTCAGTCCACCGATGTCGAGCCCATAAACCGGAGAAGCCGTATAGAAGGCGGACAGCCTGTCGAAGTATAAGGCACCTTTAATTTTATTCGTGTCTTTTAATTCGGCTACGTAGATTTGATTCACTTTGAGAGGAGCCTGAATGGTAGAAGGAATGTTTAATTTGACGTATTTCCAGCCCTTCCAGTTAAGACCGGAGGTGGCTGTAAA
>Ga0209784_100407_pt1 | contig 19470 bp, 17 predicted proteins | sample AraplaCvi_mLB_r2_2_FD_184284 | JGI IMG/M metagenome (GOLD analysis project Ga0209784, IMG submission 184284) | Arabidopsis root microbial communities from North Carolina, USA - plate scrape CL_Cvi_mLB_r2 (SPAdes) (version 2) | ecosystem: Host-associated > Plants > Roots > Endosphere | place: USA...
TCTATACATAAGCCATCCGGGATTTCGAGGCCCCCCTCGAATTAATTTCTCGGGTGGTTTAATTCGTTTTAGGCGAATGATGCAAGGATGTCCTAAACGAGCTGGGACAATACCGAAAATATCATAGATGTACGCCACTTATAGCCATTCGGGATCAAGAATGTTCCATCATTCTTTTCTCGGGTGGCTTTATTATTGGGGTGAAACGACGTTGTTACCTACATTTTAGGAGTTTATACGTCATGTTCATGTCATGTTGTGCGTGATAGGAGGTCATCTGTATGTATGCAGGAGATTGAATTTCTTTCGTAAAAAAGTGAAATGCTTACATTTCCAGAATCAAAAAAATAATTATTTAAATGTGTCATATATATTGACACTTTTACAAAACACGTTTTATTATTAATATCACTGGAGAATAAAAATATTAAAACTGAGAATAATCACTGTTTTTTTATGATTTCGGATCTTTTTATTTGGAAAATTGATCTAATTAATCTACTGGTGAAATTAAATAGGGGATGTCTTCATGAAAAAGCATGATCAAGACTTTATGAAGCGGCAGAACAGACTCACAGTATTTCAAATCATCAAGAATGAACAGCCGATTTCAAGAGCCGTCATTGCCAAACAGACGGGCATGAGTCCGACAACGGTCAGCCGGATCGTATCGGAGCTGACGGAGGAAGGATACGTTCACGAAACGGAAGAGCAGGCCTCGGCCGGCCGCGGAAGAAAGTCTTCCTTAATAAGGCTGCTGGATACGGCGGTCATCTCGATCGGCGTCGAACTGGATCGGCATCAAGCGAATATCGGATTCATTGACGTTCAGGGTAACGTATTGTGCAGCGGAAGCTTTTCAAGATCATCCGATGAAACGGCAGATGTCACGGTGACCCGGATTGCGGAAACCATTGAAGAGCTGATCGCCGAATGCGATATCGACCGAAGACGGGTGGTCGGCATTGGCGTTGGACTGCCGGGCATCATCGATGTCGACGCCGGCATCGTCAATTTTTCGGTACAGCTGGGATGGAAGAATGTGGGGCTCGCCGAGAGGCTCAAGGAACTAACCGGGCTTCAAGCTGTCGTGGACAATGAGCTGAAGGTGAAGGCGCTGGCGGAGCAGCTCAAGGGCTCGGCCTACGGCTCCAACCGTACGGTGCTCCTGGGCTTCGGTAATGGCGTCGGATCGGCGCTCATTCTGGAGGGGGAGATTTACCGCGGGGTGACGAACAGCGCCGGGGAAATCGGTCACACGACCGTGGACCCTGAAGGCATGATGTGCGACTGCGGGAAAGCCGGATGCCTCCAAACGTATATCAATATACCGTCCTTGTTGTCGGAAGCCAGCAAAATCAAACCCGTCCGCACGATCGAGGACCTGTTCGCGGAGAGACGGGCCGGAACGCGCTGGGCAAGCTATTTGATCGATCGGGCCCTTGCCTATATGGCGATTACGATCAACAACGTCGTCAGCATGTACAATCCGGACAGCGTCATTTTGAGCGGCGAGTTTCTGGACAAGTTTCCCGAAGTATACGAAGAGATCACGGATCTTTGCTACTCGCAGTACATCTGGGAACCGCTTCAAGATTCCTTTGCGATTGTTCGCTCGGAGCTTCACGAGCATGGGGTCATCATCGGGTCGGGACTTGTCGCACAGGACCGTTACTTTCAATTGAATTAATTCATCTGGAGATCGGGGGAGCATGAACATGGGATTTGTGCCATTGGTAGAGGAATATCGCGGGAACGTATTGGAGAATGTGCACTATGGTGCGATCAGCGTCGTAGACGAGAACGGAAAGGTTGTATATGCAGCGGGTGATCCGCATCATATGACCTTTCTGAGGTCGGCGGCCAAGCCGTTCCAGGCAATACCGGTAATGAAACGCCGGATTGACGAAGTGTACGGACTAACGGGGGAAGAAACGGCCTTGTTTGCTGCCTCCCATCGGGGTGAGCGATTCCACATTGATGCACTGGAATCCATTCTGAAGAAAACCGGGATTCGGGAAGAGGACCTTCACTGCTGCGCGACTTACCCATTGAACGAGGATGCTAAGGCGCAGCGCCATCGCGATCATGAGGAGAAGCGCAGAATCTTCCATAACTGCTCCGGCAAGCACAGCGGCTTGATTGCCCTATGCAAGCATATGGGCTGGGACGAAAGCTCGTATTACAAGCCGGAGCATCCGGTTCAGCAAGAGATTCTCGAGACGCTGGCTTATTTTGCCGAGGTTCCGGTTTCCTCGATCCCGCAAGGCATTGACGGCTGCGGACTTCCCATCTTCGCGCTTCCACTGGATCGCATCGGGTATTCCTTCCTCAAGCTGGCATGCCCGGATTTGATCGAGGATCCAGAGACTGCAGAGGCAGCAGCCAGAATGGCGAAGCTGATGAATGAGTATCCGGATATCATTGCAGACACCAAGTTTGTGTGTTCGGCTCTGCTCCGGGACCACAACCTGACAGCCAAGGGCGGCGCGAAGGGCGTGTACGGCATCGGTCTTCGGAAAGAACGCTTGGCGATCTCGCTTAAAGTATCCGACGGCTCCGAGCAGGTATGGCCATGCATCATCGCTTCCATTCTGGAGCGTCTCGGCTACAGCGATCAGTCTACGATTGACCGGTTGTATGAGCTGGTTCCAAATGCAATTTTCAACGATGGGGGCACGCTTGTCGGTGAACGGCGCGCTGTGTATGAATGGAATGCTTAAACGGTGAGGAACTCAAGGCGGCAGGCAGGCTGTTTCATGCCGAAGCGGCGAGTGAATCTATAGATATTCACTACATCAAAGGGGGAGTAAAACAATGAGATTCAAAGGTAGAACATGGTCACTGCTCATGCTGCTGCTCGCATTTACGATCGTTGCGGCAGGCTGCGGCGGAAACAGCGGAAGCGGAGAAGGGGCAAGCGAAGGCGGCGGCGAGAGCAAGCCGGTGACAAAAGATAACAAAGATGTTGTCATTGCGATTAACGCCAACTTCATCACGCTTGACCCTCACAATGCCGGAGACACGCACTCCATTTCCGGTGCTCGCACGATGTATGAAGGTTTGATGGGCTTCAACGAGAAAATGGAACTCGTTCCCGTGCTGGCTGAAGACTACAAGATCAGCGAAGACGGCCTGACGTACACATTCAATCTGCGCCAGAACGTCAAGTTCCATGATGGAACGGATTTCAATGCGGAAGCGGTAAAAGCCAATCTGGATCGCATCATGGATGAAAAGAACAACCTTAGAATGCGCAAGAGCTTCTCAACAGTAGCCGATGTTCAAACGCCGGATGAACACACTGTTGTCATCACCCTTAGCCAGCCGTATAACGCTTTCTTGAACAAGACGGCCATGGCGCTGATGATCAGCCCGAAGGCCCTGAAGGAAAGTGCCGACATCACCAAGAACCCGGTAGGAACGGCTGCTTACAAATTCAAGGAATGGATTCAAGGCGACCGCCTAGTCGTTGTGAAGAATGAAGATTACTGGCAAGAAGGACTTCCGAAGGTGGACAGCATTACGTTCAAACCTGTACCGGAGAACGGTTCCCGTATCGCGATGCTGAAAACGGGCGAAGCGGACTTCATTTATCCTATGCCGACAGAGCAAGTGTCCGAAGTAGAAGGCGATTCCAATATCGTCATCGACAAGACTGATTCTACGATCGTGCGTTATATCACGCTGAATACGATGAAGAAGCCTTACGACGATCTGAAGGTGCGTCAAGCGATCAACTATGCGATCGATAAAGATGCTTACATTAAAGTCGTTAAATCCGGTCTGGGTTCGAAGCTGACTTCTTCCATGTCCTCCATGACCCAGCACTACTCCGAGCAATCCGGTTATGATTATGATCCGGAGAAAGCCAAGGCCCTTTTGGCTGAAGCAGGATATCCAGATGGATTCGAAGCTGAGATTTGGGGAGAGAATGATTCCGAAACGGTAAAAGGCATGCAGTTTATTCAGCAGCAGCTTGCCCTCGTCGGAATCAAGGCTGAACCTAAGTCGATGGAAGGTGCAACCCTGTCCGATCAGATTAACTCGGCTACGCCGGAAAACGCGAAAATTCAAATGTGGTACGTAAGCTGGTCTCCATCGTCCGGCGATGCCGACGGCGCGACAAAAGGTCTGTTCAGCAGCGAGTTCTTCCCGCCAGCGGGTTCCAACACCGCTTACTACAAGAACGACAACGTTGACCAATGGATCAAAGATGCTAACGCATCCGTCAAAGCTGAAGATGCCAAAGAAATCTATGCAAACATCCAAAAACAAATCTGGGAAGATGCTCCTTGGGCATTCCTCGGAGTCGATCAGGTCATCACGGGCAAACGTGCTTATCTTGAAGGCGTGAAGGCCCTTCCGGACGGATCGATCAGCGTGATCAACGCAGAAGTCAAATAATCAGGCAGCGAAGAGCTTGCTAAACGTATACCTTGTGGTGGGCCGCCTCTTGAATCAATAGGAAGCGGCCCATCGTATTTTAAAAGCTGGCATGTTGAAAGGAGGCACATCCTTTGGGAAGATATGCAATTCAGAGGCTGCTGGGTGTAATCCCGCTGTTGTTCGTTGTATCCATCCTTGTATTTATGTTCATTCACCTGATTCCTGGAGATCCTGCACGGCTTGTTGCAGGTAAGGATGCCACCCTTGAGGAGATCAACGGGATTCGAGAGCAGCTAGGCTTAAACTTGCCGCTATGGCAGCAGTATGTGAACTACATGAGTGATCTGTTGAAGGGTGACTTGGGTGTATCCGTTACTTCCGGTTTGCCGGTGACGGACATGTTGGAAAGCCGCTTTTTCCCGACGATTGTCCTGACCTTTACCAGCCTTGGCTGGGCACTGGTCATTGGTCTGATCATTGGTATCATATCAGCAGTCAATCGCGGCAAATGGCCGGACTATATCGGGATGCTGACGGCTATATCCGGTATTTCCCTGCCAGGTTTCTGGCTTGGTCTTGTATTGATTCAAATTTTCTCCGTTGAGCTGGGCTGGTTCCCTACAGGGGGCATCGACAGCTGGCAATCCTATATTTTGCCTTCCTTTACGCTGGGAGCGGGGATTATGTCCATGCTGGCAAGATACTCCCGTACTTCGATGCTCGAAACGATGCGCGAGGATTATGTCCGGACCGGACGCGCAAAGGGATTGCGGGAATTCGTCGTTGTCGGCAGGCATGCGCTGCGCAACTCCCTGATCCAGGTCGTGACCGTAGCGGGCCTTCAGTTCGGATTTTTGCTGGGCGGCTCGGTTATGGTCGAGACGGTATTCAGTATTCCCGGCATGGGGCGTCTCTTGGTAGATTCCATCGCGTTCCGGGATTACACCGTGATTCAAGCGCTTCTATTGCTGTTCGCAGCCGAATTTATCCTGATTAACCTGATTGTCGATTTATTGTACGGTGTACTGAATCCAAAAATCCGGTATGCATCGAAATAGGAGGGGGAGCTCATGAGCGACAATTCAACAGTGACGGTCCATTCCTCCGTACCGGAGGATATGCTTGCGAAGAGTCAGGCAACTGGCAAATTCAAAGCGTTTACGTCGAAATTCTTGAAACAAAAGCTTGCCGTTATATCAAGCGGATTTATTTTGTTACTACTTGTGCTGGCGGTGATCGGTCCGCATATCGTTCCGTATCCTCCGAACGAGCCGAACTATGATGCGATGATGCAAGGCCCGTCTGCTGCCCATTGGGCTGGAACGGACGAATACGGCCGCGACATTCTCAGCCGCTTGATCGACGGTACGCGGTTGACCATGGCGGTCAGCTTAAGCGCCGTATTTATATCCGCCGTGCTGGGTACGATTCTCGGATTGATCAGCGGGTACTATGGCGGGTGGCTGGATCGCCTCATCATGCGGGGCAGTGACGTCATGTTCTCGTTCCCTGACCTGCTGCTGGCCATCGGTATCGTGGCGATACTGGGGCCGGGCTTATCCAATGTAGTCATCGCGGTGGCGGTCTTCGGGACGCCGTCGTTTGCCAGAATCATTCGAAGCGTGACCCTCTCCGCAAAGGAATCTTTGTATGTAGAGGCAGCACGGTCCATGGGTGCCAAGCATAACCGGATTATCTGGAAACATATTTTTCCCGAGACGGTTCCCAGCATTATCGTCAACGTATCGATGAGAATCGGCGGCGCCATTCTGGCGGCTTCTTCGTTAAGCTTTCTCGGCCTCGGTGCCAAGCCGACGGAACCGGACTGGGGCGCCATGCTCAGCATGGGTCGGGATTACTTGAGTATTGCACCCCATATCGTGTATTACCCGGGGCTTCTCATATTCCTGACCGTGCTCGCATTCAACCTGATCGGTGACGGACTGAATGATGCCCTTGATCCGAAGACGAAAAACTAATAGGGGGGATAGATCGTGACGCAAACATTGCTTGAAGTTAAAGGTCTCAAAACCGAATTCAAACGCGATGGCTCATCGGTGCTTGCCGTAGCAGGAGTGGATTTTCATATCAATAAAGGCGAAGTGCTCGGGCTCGTGGGTGAATCCGGATGCGGCAAAAGCGTGACCTCCCTGTCCATCATGAGGCTTCTTAAAGACACGCCCGGCCGAATATCCGGGGGCTCGGTAAGCTTTGAGGGCAAGGATCTCGTGCAAATGTCGGAAAAAGAAATGCGCCGTTATCGCGGAAATGAGCTGGCCATGATCTTCCAGGAGCCGATGACGTCGCTGAATCCCGTCCTTCGGATCGGGAAGCAGCTGGAGGAAGCGATTATGCTGCACTTGGGATACGGCCGCAAGAAAGCGCGGCAGCATGCCATCGATTCGTTCAAACTCGTCGGCATTCCGCGGGCGGACGAGGTCGTGGATGACTATCCGCACCAATTGTCCGGCGGCATGCGCCAGCGGGTCATGATTGCGATGGCCATGTCGTGCAATCCGAAGCTGCTGATCGCGGACGAGCCGACGACCGCCCTGGACGTTACGATTCAGGCTCAAATCCTGGATCTGATGAATCGACTCAAGACGGAACAGGAAATGGGCATGCTGCTCATTACCCATGACCTCGGCGTTGTGGCTGAAATGTGTGACCGGGTGGTTGTCATGTACGCTGGCCGAGTCGTCGAAGAGGCGACGGTCGAGGAATTGTTTGAGAACCCGCAGCATCCCTACACCAAAGGACTCATAAATTCGGTGCCCAAGCTTAGACAAAAGGTGCGCCGCTTGGAATCCATTCCGGGGAATGTACCGGATTTGCGGAACATGCCGCAAGGCTGCAAATTTGCTCCGCGTTGTCCGTTCGTCATGGAGCAGTGCCTCTCCCAGGAGCCGGAGCTTCTTCCTGTTGTAAATGAAGAACATCGCAAAAGCCGCTGCTGGCTGACACAGGAAGGTCACTCGAAGGGAGGAGAAACCGCATGAAAGAAACACCTTTATTAGAAGTAAAAAACTTGCAGAAATCATTCACGGTAAAAAAAGGGTTCTTCGGTACGTCCAAGCAGCTCCGTGCCGTGGATGGCATCTCCTTCGCAATCCATAAGGGCGAGACCTTCAGCCTGGTTGGCGAGAGCGGCTGCGGCAAATCGACGACCGGCCGGCTGGTGACCCGACTGCTGACGCCGAATAGCGGCGAAGTGATTTTTAACGGAATCGACATTAGCGGATACAACGAGAATCAGATGCGTCCGCTGCGCAAAGACATGCAGATGGTCTTTCAGGATCCGTACGCTTCCCTTAATCCAAGGATGAAAGTCAAAGAGCTCGTAGCGGAACCCTTGCTGATTCATACCAAGCTGAGTTCCAAAGAGCGCGATAAACTGGCTTGCGAGCTGTTGGAAACGGTCGGTTTGAACAGCTTCCATGCCGAACGCTTCGCCCATGAGTTCAGCGGCGGGCAGCGCCAGCGCATCGGCATTGCCCGAGCCTTATCCGTGCGTCCCAATCTGATTGTAGCCGACGAGCCTGTATCGGCACTGGACGTATCCATTCAATCCCAGGTATTGAACCTGCTGCAGGATCTTCAGGAAGAATACGGACTGACCTATCTGTTCATCTCCCATGATCTCAGCGTGGTTGAGCATATCAGCGACCGGATCGGCGTTATGTATCTGGGCGCGCTCGTGGAGACGGCCGATAAGGAAACGCTTTACGATCGACCGCTTCATCCTTACACTCAAGCGCTGCTGTCGTCGGTGCCGGTTCCGGATCCGAAGCAGAAGAAGGAACGGATCATTCTGAAGGGGGATCTGCCGAGCCCGGTCAATCCGCCGACAGGCTGCCGATTCCATACCCGCTGTCCTTCCTGCATGGAAGTATGCAAACAGATTACGCCTGTATACCGTGAGATTGAGCCGGGACATCAGGTGGCTTGCCATTTATATGACGAAGAAATCATGAAGAAGGCGTAACAGGCATTTTCTCATAAAAGGAGGTAAGGGCTCGATATGAACATCACCATCGATGAAGTTCAGCTGGCAGATACTTCGATTTATGCGGTTTATGAGGGGGAAGAGTCTCATTACCGCTTAACGGAATCCCGGAAGCAAAGCCAGACGCTGACCTGGTTCTATGGACGTTCCGAGCACGAGTCGGACGATCTCGTTGCCGGAATGGGGCGACGTTCGAACCTGACTTCGGAGCAGGTGCGAAGAACGGGCGCTTCGGCTGCGAGAGCGCTGCTCAAGGAGAATAAAACAAGCGCCGTGCTGATCCGCCCGGCAGCTAGCAATGTCGGGGCAACATCAGGGATTTCGGCGGAGGAAGAGCTCCAGGCGTGGTTGGAAGGCTGGCTGTACGGATTATATCAATTCAATAAGCATCGCGGGGTTACGGCCAATCTGCCAGCCCTGTCTCTTCATCTTCGGCAAGAGGACTGGGAGGGGCTTTCCCGTGAAGATATGGAAGCCATCATCCGAACGGCGGAAATCCGGATCGAAGGAACGCAGTTCACCCGAGACTTGGTGAATGAATCACCTGAGACGTTAAATCCGGAGGCGTTTGTTGCGGTCGTTGAGGATCGTTTCAAAAAAGCGCCCGTAGACCTTCACGTATACCGCGGACAAGAGCTTCACGACCGGCAGATGAACGGACTGATCGCCGTGGGTGCCGGCAGCAAATACGAGCCAGCGATGATCGAGATTTCCTACAATGGAGCGGAATCCGGGAAGGAAAGCCCTCATATCGTGCTTATCGGCAAAGGCGTTACCTTTGATATGGGCGGCATGAACGTTAAGATCGGCCGAGACATCAGCGATGCCCGCATGGATATGGGCGGCGCAGCCGCCGTCGTGGGCGCCATGGATATTCTGGTGTCGCGGAAGGCTCCGGTACGGGTTACGGCATTGGTCGCCGTAGCGGATAATTTATCGGGACCGGATGCGATGCTTCCTTCTTCCGTCGTTCACTATCCGAACGGCCTGAGCGTTCAAGTAGCGAATACGGACGGGGAAGGAAGATTGATCATTGCGGACGCGCTGCTGCACGCAGCCCATCTTAACGCTGATAAGGTGATCGATATCGCCACCCTTACCGGCAATGTCGGTGCGGCATTAGGCTTGGAGATCGCCGGCATTTGGGGCGACCAGAAGATAACGGCCGATTTGGTCGAGATCGGGGAGCGCAACGGAGAGCGCCTATGGCCCATGCCGCTGATGGACGAGTATGAATCCGAGCTCAGAAGCGATTATGCAGACCTGAGGAATGTCGGCACATCGACTTTGGCAGGCGCGATCACGGCTGCGTTGTTTATCCGACATTTTGTGGCGGAGACCATGAAATGGGTGCATATCGATATGGCAGGCACGGTCCAGTATAAACGGGAATTCCCTCACTCCGCGGCAGGGGCTACCGGCTATGGAGCCAGGCTGCTGGCGGACTATGTGGAGAAGCAGTTTCGCCCTGCATAAGCGAACCAACGACAGTAAGGAGTGAAGAACATGCTGCTTGAAATTATCGCAACATGCGTGGACGATGCCATCACAGCCGAGAAGAATGGCGCGGACCGTCTGGAATTAATCACGGCGATCACCGAAGGCGGGCTCACGCCGGGCATCGGTCTCGTGGAAGAGGTCATGAAAGCCGTTCGGATTCCGGTCCATGTGATGGTAAGGCCCCATAGCAGATCCTTTGTGTATAACTCGCTGGATATAGCCACCATGGTTGCGGAGGTTAAGGCGATCCGCAAAGCGGGTGCGGCTGGCGTGGTCCTTGGCATGCTGACTCCGGAAGGAAAGATCGACGAGGCCGCCTTGGCCCGAATGCTGGAATGGACGGGCGATATGCAAGTGACATTCCACCGGGCTTTTGATGAATTGGAGGATCAGTTTGAAGGGCTGCGTACGTTGCAGAAATACCCGGCCGTCACTCGCGTCTTGACCTCGGGAGGACCTCAGCCGGCACCGCAAGCAATCCCGAGGATCCGCGAGCTTGTGGAACAAGCCTCAGGGAGCGGGCTTAAGATATTGGCCGGGAACGGCCTGAAGTGGGAAATCATACGCGATTTCATCGACCAGACCGGCGTGAGCGAGGTTCATTTCGGCTCCGCTGTCCGGTATGGCCGATCAGGGCTGAAGCCCATTGATCCGGTTGAGCTGCGATCATTGGCTGACAGCTTACATCAATAGAAGTAGCAAACCTATCGGAAACAGGTGAACAAAAATTGCAAACCGAATTGAATAAACAGCAAGAATTTGTGGTTGGCGTTGACCTTGGGGGTACGAAGATCGCGGCAGCGCTCTTTGATTCCGAAGGACAGCTGCTGAACCGGGAGCAAATGGAGACAGCCGGAGCACGTACGGCCGAGGAAGTGGTCGCGAGAATTACGAACATGATTTGCAGCGTGTCAGGCGGCCACCCGCTTCGAGGCGTAGGCATGGCTTCGCCGGGAACGGTTAACAGCCGGGAGGGCATTGTCATTCACGGCACGAATTTGCCGGAATGGACCAACGTCCCTCTCAAAGCCTGGATGGAACGAGATCTGAATACGGAAGTACAGGTGCTGAATGATGCCAATGCAGCCGCATGGGGCGAATATGTAAGAGGTGCCGGCCGAGGGTCGACGAACATGGTTTACGTGACGCTCAGCACAGGCATCGGTTCAGGCATCGTGCTGGATGGCAAGCTGTTTCTGGGCAGCAATTCCTTTGCAGGGGAGCTTGGTCATCATATCATTGATCCCAGCGGTCCGCAGTGCAATTGCGGCAGCCATGGCTGCTGGGAGGTGTTTGCTTCAGGAACGGCCATCGGCCTGGCAGCATCCCAGCGGATGCTTACCCAGACCAGCGTTATTTCTGAACTGGCCGCAGCCGATGGAGGCGTGAACGCCAGGCATGTATTCGAGGCTAAACGTCTTCATGACCCCGTCGCAGTGGAGGTCATCGATCGTGCCGTTTATTACATGGCGCTTGGAATGGTTAACGTCATTCACAGCTTCAACCCCGATCGCATCGTGGTTGGCGGGGGTGTGAGCAGAGCAGGGGAGCTCCTATTCCCGCAGCTGCGGGAAATGACGGATAAGCTCGTCATGCCGTCCTATCTAGGAACGTACGAGATCGTTCCTGCGGGACTGCGGGACGATGTTGGCCTGGTGGGAGCCGCAGCCTTGTTCCAATAGTACATTCGTAAAGAAAAGGCAACAAAAGCCGCCCTTCAAGGGCGGCTTTCTGATTATTTCATGAAGAGAGCGGGAAACGGAGCGATCATATTTGCGTAAGCGAAGTCCGTAACTTGTGACAGGTGATAGGCGTAAACCGTAAGCCGTCATCCGTTTTCACTGGAGTCGAGTTTTTGGTTTCCTATTAGGTTTGTTTGTATCCGACAAACAATAAGCGGTTGCCCGCACTTTCCCGCCCGCCGACGGAAGCCGCCGGCTCCAAACCCGCACGCGAGGCGGCCTGCAGGCTTGGAGCCGGCGGCTTCCGCTATTCCATGTATTTTGATGCGTCGAACGTAATCATGCTCGTATGGTTGGCATGCTCGATCAGTGAGGAGAGCCTGGTCACTTCGCGTTCCTTCTTGCGCGCCTGCGCCTGATAAGCTTCCGGATCGTATAAGGCCACGTTAAACAGCGTTACGGCGCCATCTCCGCTTCCCCGGCCGTTCTGGCGCTCCAGCTTCTTGCGGGAGCCGAGATGGGCAAGTTGTCCGATATCGCTGCGCATTTGTTTGGCGAGCTCGATCGCCTCCATGATGGTCATGTCGGAGCCGTTCCAACTAATGGTCTGCGTCGTGTTGGAGATTGCCATCAGCAGATCCAGCTTTCTGTAATCCGCTGCGGCGGCTTCGATCTCTTCCGTAATGGCATCCACGCTTCGTGCAGGATACTCCGCCGTTTCCCCTTTTTCAATGATCGTGCTGCTGTTGTTCAAGCGTTCCGACATCAATTGATTCATGAGACGGTTGATTGCTGCCCGGACTGCCAAAGCTTCAGCCATCGTGATTTGACTCATAAGCGAAGGATCACCTCTTTGATTTCTTGTCTGAATATGTAAACGTTCCGAACTGCAAAAAAGTTGCATGCCCGTTAACAAAACGTCGCCGGAGGTTCGATGGAGAGTTACATAATTGTCATGAGTATGTGAGATGCTGTACTGAAAATACATGAAAATTTTCAGCCCATACGACATTGATTAACATATAGTGATAGATTTCTAGGATATTATTGACAGCATCCTTGCTTGTATACTATATTAAGAGAAGGTTACAAAATGTTAATGAATTTTGCCGAATTTCGTTTGTGAAAACGGGGGAACCGTCTTGGGTGAATTATTCTTGTACCATAGAGAGTATAGGGAACCTTCAACCGAACCCTTAGCTAACTCCGTAGGCATCGAAGGAGAGAACATATTTTGAAGAAATTTGTCATCACATTGCTTGGGTCTGCAATTATTTTTTCTTCAGGTGCCGTATCAGCCTATGCTGATCAACAACCGAATTTTCAGCATCAAGTGAAGCAATTGGTAGGAACGCCTTATAAATGGGGCGGAACAACGACAAGCGGATTTGATTGCTCCGGATTTATTCTGTATATGTTTAGAAATTTCGACTTGGATCTTCCACGCACTTCCCAGAGTCAGGCTAATGCCGGGGTTCATGTGGATCGCGAGGATCTGAGAGTCGGAGATTTGGTATTCTTCAATACAAGCGGAAGCGGCATTTCCCATGCGGGCGTTTACATTGGAGATGGACAATTTGCGCATGCTTCCAGCAGCAAGGGCGTAAGAATCAGCAAGCTTAGCGACTCCTATTACGAACCGCGTTATGTTACGGCGCGCCGTGTATTGAGTCAAGAGAACTATGCTAAACTGGTAGGAAGCGCGAGCTAATTGGAATACGCAGTTTAGAGTGCGATACATAACCGGAAAGCCTGACAAGAGATGATCTTGTCAGGCTTTCTTTTTTTTTGAAGATTATAATTGGGGATGCTGCGAAAGGATTCATTAGATTATTCCTTTACGACAGAGGCATTCACGGCGGCTTCCATGCCATTATTATAGGAACGGAACAAGCCCAGACGCCAGAAGGCGGCACCTTTCAGACCATAGCGCTTGGCCAAGCCGAGCTTATCGTCGACGGATGTGGCGGTTTCGCTGCTTAAGCTGATGCCGAGCAGGAGCTTCTGCTTAGGAACGCCTGCCTGAAGTGCCTGCTGAATGGCTTGGTCCACCAGACTGTTGGGTTCAGGAACCTGGGCTTTAGTGCCAACCGGATTGTACTGATACGCCATGACGATGAGATCGTCGGCAAGGGAGGCCAGCGTCTTGTAATCATAGCCTTTATAGGCGCTGTTCAATGGCGGAACCGCTAAGGACAGAGCCATGTCGCTCGGCAATGCCGCTTTCAATTGTTTGACGTAATCATTAAGCAGCTTCTGCTGCTTCACGGCATCCAGTTTAAAACCCAGCCCTTCGAAATCAAGCACCACGCCGCCGAATCCGTTATCCGCCACCGCGGTTGTGATGCCCTCAATGGACTTTTGGCGTAGGCTGCTGTCGCTGAGGACTTTGGTTAATTCGCCGTTTCCGTCCAAAGCGTATACCATCAGGTACGGTTTAATCTCCCGATCCGCTGCATCCGCAACAATCGATTGCGGAGTCACGTCGCCGGCCGCCGCAGGCAGACGATACTCGTCGCCTTGAAGCGTAAACTGACCTTCCCGATCAATGCGGCTCCAGCCGAAGGCGACTGAATTCATGGATGCTACGAGATCCCGCTCTTGGAAAGATTGCAAAGCGTAAAAGGCTCTTAGATGCATTTCGCGCTGCGGCGACACGAGGGAGACCGTGCGAGTCGCCTGATTCCAGCCCACATTGACGCCGAATTGGCTGCTGAACGAGCTGAGCGGAATCAGAACGCGGCCTTCCCGCTGGACAGGGGGAGCGGCCAGCTTCACTTTTTTACCGTTGACGGTTGCGCTCGTGCTTCCCACTTGAAGCAGCACTTCCGTCGTTTGACCTTTCACCTCGCCGATGGCCTTCACCGTTTGCGTCTTGCTGTTCCACGTGATTTGAATGCCGAGCGCCTCACCGACCGTCCGGAACGGCACGTAAGTGACCCCTTTGTCTATCCTGGGAGCTGCATCGAATGTAAGCGCAACGTCATCCAGCTTTACCGAAATGGCAGGCGCAGCCTGTACCTGGCCGATATGGGGAGCGGTTCCGAGCAGAGATAAGGCAAGAACGGCAGCGACGGCCGTTTTTCCTATTGGTTTATGCAGCATGCTATTGTTTTCCCTCCAACCCAATAAAATAATAGAATGATTCTCATAGAATATGGAATTTGCTCTAGCATACGCTAGTATAGCAAAATTTTCATAGAGTTCCAATTGCATGATGTCATAGAATCGATAAGAGTAAGCATGTTGATTTTTTAAACTTTCCAGTATAATAATTGAAGGAATTCATACATAACCTGATGATTGTACATTGCATAGGGGGATAAAGGCGTGTTTAAATTCTGGAAAAACAAAAAGGGCGGGAACAGTGAAGGGGAATCGTCACCTCCGGCAGCGGAAGAGAGAAGGGAAGCCGTGCCGGACCGGATCATTGAGCTTTCAGGCCGCGAGGTACAGCGGAGCGTGGCCCCTGTTCTGGGCATGACGGTGCTTGACTTGGCCGAGCGGAATGAGGTGGATTGGAACTCTTTTTGCAAAAGAGGGACATGTGCGCGCTGCCGCTGCATGGTGGTGGAGGGAATCGAGTATTTGTCCGAGCCCAATCTGGCCGAAGAACGGCGCCTGGATCCGGAAGAAATCGAAGAGGGGTACCGTCTCGGATGCCAGAGCAGGATCGAAGCGGTCGGCCCCGTCAAAATCAAGCATGCTCCATACTTTTGACGATATAGAAGGACATACAACTGTAATATATTTAAAAAGCAGGCAGCCGTCCCAATGCGGCTGCCTGCTATGTTGAAAGGAAAACAGACGAAAATTCCTTCACTCCACGGCCATTTTGCTCTGTTCCCGGAACGAGCTTGGCGTTTGACCGGTAATTTTCTTGAATAACATCGAGAAATACTTGTCGTTGCCGTAGCCGACCTGGGAAGCAACCTCATGCACCGGCATTTCGGAATCCGCCAGCAGGCGCTTGGCCTCTTCAATCCGGCGGGATATCAAGTAATTGAAGGGGGAATCGCCGACTTCTTTTTTGAACAGATGGGATAAATAATGCTGGCTGACATACATCGTATCGGCAATGTCTTTGAGGCTGATGCTCTGGGTGTAGTTGGCGTCGATAAAGTGCTTGGTCCGCAGCGCGATTTCATTCTTGCCCTTTAAGGATTGGAATTGGTGTTTAACGTCCACGATGCGATAAATCACGGTAATCAATGACATCAGCAGGTTCGTGCTCAGCGTTTCATATCCCAGTACCTGCGAATCGCATTCGCGGAGGATCTCGGAAAGATAGCTCTCCACTTTATAAGCGTATTTCTCGCAGGATATGACCGGCTCGACATAGGCCGGCAGCAGCATCCCCTGAGGCACCCCTTCAATGTGAAGCGAATCCACGCCGCAATAGATTACCTTGAAAGGCCCATCGGTGATGGATTTCTCCTCATGGGGAATGCCAGGGTTATAGATGGCGACATCGCCTTTGTTAAGCTCATATACTTTACCTGCTATGGTGAATTCTCCGCGTCCTTCAACCACATAGATGACCTCGCAGAAATCGTGGATTTGCGGCGGGCCATAAAAGAAGTCCTCGTCCACGACCTGGCCGGCAAAGAGCAGCTGCGGATTTTTGATGAAGCGGAAGTGATCGCTTTTACTATGCGAGATTTCGATTTTTGGCACGGTCTCGTCCCTCCTGAAAGCAGCATCCTTTTCCTATTATAATGCATATTGCTCCTCGATGCCGAAATCGTTTGCAACCCGCTTACGTATAGGTACACTGTCTTGCTGAAATTGGGGACCGATATAACAAAATAGTGGGTTATCCTCGAGCCCGAATCAACTTACAATGATGTCATAATCTTTATAGGGAGGCGTGACATACATGACAATTGAAAACGATTACAGATGGCGGGACGGATTTCCGAAAATCGGCATTCGCCCTACGATAGATGGCAGACGGAGAGGGGTAAGGGAATCCCTTGAGGAACAGACGATGAATCTGGCCAAGGCCGTCGCCGAGATGCTGACGAAAGAGCTTAAATATCCGAATGGCGAGCCGGTTGAATGCGTGATTGCGGATACTTGCATCGGCGGCGTTGCAGAAGCGACCGCAGCGGCCAAGAAGTTCAAGAATGCCGAGGTCGGCCTGACGATAACCGTTACGCCTTGCTGGTGTTACGGAACGGAAACGATGGATGCGGATCCTTCGCGTCCGAAGGCGGTATGGGGCTTCAACGGAACAGGGCGTCCGGGCGCGGTGTATTTGGCAGCCGTCTTGTCGGCCCATGCGCAGAAAGGACTTCCCGCATTCGGCATCTATGGCGAAGACGTTCAGGATGAAGGGGATACCCGCATTCCGGATGATGTTCAAGAGAAACTCCTGCGCTTTGCGCGGAGCGGGCTGGCTGCGGCCTATATGCGCGGACAATCGTACTTGTCCATGGGCTCCGTGTCGATGGGCATCGCCGGCTCGATCGTGGACGACAGCTTCTTCCAGGAATATCTGGGCATGCGGAACGAATATGTAGATATGAGCGAGTTTACGCGCCGTTTGGAAGAAGGAATCTATGATCCTGAAGAGTATGAGAAGGCGCTTGCTTGGGTAAAGGAGAACTGTACGGAAGGACCGGATAACAATCCGGATCATCTGCAGAACAGCCGGGAGCGCAAGGACCTCGAATGGGAAACCGTCGTCAAAATGACGCTGATCACCCGTGATTTGATGATCGGCAATCCGCGATTGAAGGAGCTTGGTTTCGAAGAGGAAGCCCAAGGCCACAGCGCGATCGCTTCCGGCTTCCAAGGGCAGCGCCAATGGACGGATCACTCCCCGAACGGAGACTTTCTGGAGACCATCCTCAACTCCTCCTTCGATTGGAACGGCAGACGTTCGCCCTATATCGTGGCAACGGAGAATGACAGCCTGAACGGAGTCGGCATGCTGTTCGGATACCTGTTAACCAATACGGCACAGATTTTCGCGGATGTGCGGACGTACTGGAGTCCGGCTTCGGTAGAACGGGTTACCGGCTATAAACTTGAAGGCAAGGCGGAGAACGGCATCCTGCATTTGATCAATTCCGGTTCGGCTGCACTGGACGGAACGGGCGAGCAGGAGCTTGACGGCAAACCGGCCATGAAACCGTTCTGGGATATTACGGATGAAGAGGTTGACCGCACGCTCAAGGCCACGCAGTGGAGACCGGCTAACCTGGAGTATTTCCGGGGCGGCGGCTACTCGACCGACTACCTGACGCGCGGCGGTATGCCGATGACGATGTTCCGCCTTAATCTGGTGAAAGGACTGGGTCCCGTCCTGCAAATCGCCGAAGGCTATTCCGTGGATCTGCCGTCGGAGGTGCACGATACGCTCGATAAGCGTACAGACCCGACATGGCCAACGACTTGGTTTGTACCGAACCTCACGGGAGAGGGAGCCTTCTCCAGCGTTTATGAGGTCATGAACCAGTGGGGCGCCAATCACGGCGTGATCAGTTACGGACATATCGGAGCAGATCTTATCACCCTGGCTTCGGTGCTGCGAATTCCGGTCAACATGCATAATGTGCCCGCTAACGAGGTGTTCCGTCCTCGTGCATGGGGCATGTTTGGAACGTCCGATCCAGAAAGCGCCGATTTCCGCGCTTGCCAGAACTTCGGTCCTCTATATAAATAAGGCCATTCGAGAGGAGAGCGAATCATGCTGAATGTAGAAACGAGAAACGAGCTCTGCAAGTATGCCAAAAAAATCGTCGACAGCGGACTCGTTGTAGGGCCAGGAGGGAACATCAGCGCCAGGGCAGGGGACAAAATGTATTTGTCCCCGAGCGGTTTCGCGCTGGAGGAGATCGAGCCGGAGCAATGGATCGAAGTCGATATCCCGACGGGCGATATTACCGATACGGGTCTGCGGCCTTCCTCCGAAGTGCTGATGCACCTGTACGGATACCGCAGAAACCCTGACATCGGGGCCATGGTGCATACGCATCCGTCCCATTGCATTGCCTTTACGCTGGTGGAACAAGAGCTGCCGGTGATGTTCCCTGATCAGGCGGCATTGGTCGGCCGTACGGCTTATATCCCGTACATCATTCCAACGACGGATTTGTTGGCGGATGCCGTCGCGGAGAAGGTGACCACGGCCAGCTCCATACTGCTGGGTAATCATGGACTGGTCACAACCGGCCGGAATCTGCGCGAAGCGTATTACCGGACCCAAGTGGTTGAAGAGAGCGCCAAAATTTATCTGAGCGCCAAGGCGGCCGGCACGCCGGTGCCGCTGACAGATCAGGAAGTAGCTGATATTGCTGCACTGGAGAGCGAGGATTATCGAATCCAGCTTCTGCAGAAGATGAAATAAATGTCGAGTTAAGCTTCAGACTCGGTTAGTTGAAATTTGACCTAAGGTGAGAAAGGATGCGGCGTATGAGCAATTCATCTGCGGTGCTTGCGTTTGACTTGGGGGCCAGCAGCGGCCGGGCGCTGCTGGGCGAAATCACCGCTTCTGATCATGACTCTCCCGGCATACTGAAGATCACGGAGATTCATCGTTTTGCCAATACCCCCGTTCAGATGCGAGATCGTCTGCACTGGAACTTTCCGATGCTGCTCCAGGAGGTCAAGCATGGCATCCGTAAAGCGTTTCAGGACGGTTATCGCCCGGTCAGCTATGGCATTGATTCGTGGGGCGTCGATTATGGACTTATTGACCGGAACGGGGAGCTCATCGGAGTGCCTTATCATTATCGTGACCTCCGGACGGATGGCATGGTGGAGGAAACCTGCAAGCAGGTTGGCAGAGAGCGGCTGTTTCAAGAAAGCGGCCTGCAATTCATGCCGTTTAACACCATCTTCCAATTGAATGCGATGCTCAAGGCGAAGTCGCCGATGCTGAAT
>Ga0209784_100409_pt1 | contig 19420 bp, 21 predicted proteins | sample AraplaCvi_mLB_r2_2_FD_184284 | JGI IMG/M metagenome (GOLD analysis project Ga0209784, IMG submission 184284) | Arabidopsis root microbial communities from North Carolina, USA - plate scrape CL_Cvi_mLB_r2 (SPAdes) (version 2) | ecosystem: Host-associated > Plants > Roots > Endosphere | place: USA...
AAAACAACTTGATTCATGTTATAATTTTTAAACATAAGGACCCTTCTTTCTGAGATTTAGTATGTGGTGTACTTTTATCTTACCAGAGGTGGTTCTTATTTTTATGTAAAAACAATCAAAGCCGTTGAAATTTTACTTGTCGTAAAATTTCAACGGCTTTTTAGTTTAGAGAGGGGTTTTGTCCCACCCTCTTTCATAATAAATTATTTTAATTTCATAATACTTGATCCAGCAATACCAGGATGTGTCATCTCATAAGGATCCAAAATTAAATCTAATTGTTCTTTCGTTAGTACGCCTTCTTCAATGCAAAGTTCACGAATTGAACGTCCAGATAAAATTGCTTCACGCGCAATTCGTGCAGCTACTTCATAGCCAATATGCGGGTTTACTGCTGTTAATACACCAACGCTTTTTTCCACATATTCTTTCATGCGGTCTTCATTTGCTTCAATATCCTTCAAGCAATTTTGTGTAAATGCTCGGAACACATTATTCATAATGCTAATAGATTGAATTAAGTTAAAGACAAGCACAGGCTCCATAACGTTTAATTCTAATTGTCCTGCTTCAGAAGCTAAAGAAATTGTATGGTCATTACCAATTACTTGGAATGCTACTTGGTTAAGAACCTCTGGCATAACAGGATTTACTTTCCCTGGCATAATAGAAGATCCAGGTTGACGAGCTGGTAAAATGATTTCCCCTAGACCCGCACGTGGACCGGATGCCATTAAACGAAGGTCATTAGCGATTTTCGACATATTAATCATACAGATTTTTAATGCGCCTGATACTTCTGTATAAGCATCTGTATTTTGTGTTGCATCCACAAGGTGTGTAGCGCCTTTAAGCGGCAATCCTGAAATTTCAGCAAGATGTACATCAACTGATTGAATATAGTCTGGGAATGCATTTAATCCTGTACCAACAGCTGTTGCTCCCATATTTACATCATATAAATTGGGGCGAGTTTGACGAATACGCGCAATATCACGAGTGATAACACGGCAATATGCTTCAAACTCTTGTCCTAATCGAATCGGTACAGCGTCTTGTAAATGCGTACGACCCATTTTAATAACATGTGCGAATTGCTCCGCTTTTTGATGGAACACTGCTTGCATGTTTTCCATTGTAAGAAGAAGTTCATCTATCAAATTCAACACAGCAATATGAATTGCTGTAGGGAAAGCATCGTTTGTTGATTGTGACATATTAACATGGCTGTTTGGGCTAATTGATTTGTAGTCCCCTTTTTCTTTACCCAAAATCTCTAAGGCACGGTTAGCAATAACCTCGTTGGCATTCATATTAATAGATGTGCCAGCTCCACCTTGGATTGGGTCAACGATAAATTCAGCATCCCATTCGCCATCAATAACTTCTTGTGCAGCCTCGACAATTGCATCCCCGATTTCTGTTGAAAGTAGGTGCACTTCCATATTACTCAAAGCAGCTGCTTTTTTTACAATACCCATTGCTTTAATAAGAGCAGGGTGAATTGTATATCCTGTAATCGGGAAGTTTTCAGTAGCACGAAGCGTTTGAATCCCGTAATAAGCATTGCTTGGTAATGCACGTTCACCTAAAAAGTCTTTTTCTATACGTTGTGTGGACATAATTGTCGTCTCCTTTTATGTAATACTCACACTTGATAGTAGCTAATTAATGCAGTATTGTAAACAGTCATTTGTCTGGAAATTGAAAATTTCACAAACTAAGCGTTACTATTAACATTAATGACCAGTAAATACAGCTTATAAAAGAACATTTGATGAGGAGTTTAAGCAATTGAACATTACGATGTAGACATCATTCAGACTAAGTAAAAAATTCAAGCGAGTTGACACAAACTAGTCAACTCGCTTGAAAATTGCGCATCGTTATTGTTTAGAAGAAACTGTAAAACGGCTGTTAACATGCTGCGGATTTTCAATTTCATCTAATACCGCAACAGCATAATCTGCATAGCTAACATAACTTTCACCAGCAGCATTTACTAATAAATGATCTTCCCCAGTTGTATAGCTACCTGTACGTGGACCTTCTGGATCAAAGAAAGCAGAAGGACTTAAAAATGTCCAAGTAATAGTTGATTGTTGTAAGTCACGTAAATTTTCACCTTGGTTTTTAGCTGTCGCATAAAACATTTCTGGAAAATCTGGTGTATCCATTACTCGAATAGTTTTTTCAGGGTCTACAAAAAGACTACCCGCACCGCCGACAACAAATAATTTAGTAGGAATACCAGTAAAAATATCAATTAAATGACGGCCAGTTTTCACATGTAATTCCTCCTGACCAGAAGGAGCCCCAAATGCATTTACAACTACGTCAAAGCCTTTCACATCTTCTTGAGCTAATGCAAATACATCCTTTTCAATTACTGGTATATTCGCTGTTATTTTGGAAGCTGAACGAACAATCGCAGTGACATCATGACCACGTTGTAGTGCCTCCTCTACAATTTTTTGTCCTGCTTTCCCTGTTGCACCAATTACTGCTATTTTCATACTTATAATTCCTCCTATTTTTCATTTGTAACCATTTAAGTTACAGGTTAGATACAAAAGACCGACTTCGTTGATTTTAACGAAGTTGATCTAGCACATCCTGTAAAGTTTGTGCTTGTAGTTGTTCTTCCATTGCATGCCAAACGGATGTATAAACACCCTCCAATGTCCGTTGGATTTTTCGACCAACCGCACATGCTGGATTTGGCTCATCATGAATCGCAAAAAGCTGCTCTGGCCCATCAATCGCATGGTAAATGGCTAATAGCGTTAAATCTTTTGGCTCCACTAATAGATCATAGCCTGCAATTCCTGGTTGTGACGAAAGCAAGCCTGCTTTTTTAAGCACCCCGATCATTCGTCGCACGACAACTGGATTTGTATTGACACTACCTGCGATGAAATCAGACGTCAGCTGGCTTTTATCAGATGTTGTTGCAATGAGCGAAAGTATATGGATCGCTACCGAATATCGACTGTTCACCATATGTATCACCACCTGTTGTAACTATTATAGTTACAGGATTAAATAAAAACAAGCAAATTGCTCTATTTGCACCTGTATTTATTTTTTACCATTATCAGAGTATTATACGATAATTATAACTGCTTTACGTAAATAACTAATTCTTGTCGTATTTCTCCATCTTCCTCATAAAAGTCTAAGTTATGAAATTCATACTTAAAATGACCAACTGGAAACGTCACACTTTCACCTTGTGCCGCAGCCAATATACCCGCCACATCGTGTGACACCATTTGCAAAAGCTCTGTACCTAAAACCGAATCTACAAAGATCACGTTCATAATAAAACACCTCCTCAGCTATTATAGCTTAGAAGGCGCTTACATTTATAGTCTTTCTTTATAAGGTTTCAGGCGAATTTCCTCAACGACTTGCATCATTTTATGTATTTGCTCCTGTGTTAATTTTGTAGAGATGTGTGGTAGCTCATGTTGAAGAGTAAATTCCTCTTGTTGTTGAGGAGTATTGGTCAGCAATTTCGTCCTTAAACGCTGCTCACACCCTCTTCCGTCTATTTGAAAAATCAACGATCTCCTCACATCATTCACCTCTAAATTTTTATTAGGACTTCCAGATTAAAACTTATATCGGTAAAATTTTCATGAATTTAAATATCCTACTTATAAAGTGCTATGGAATTTAGAAGGATTTCTCTTTTGGCGGTAGTATCCTGCTATTTGATAGTTCTATCCGTCGCTTGGCTAGTTCTTTCCGTCACTTCGACTCTTCTATCCGTCGTTTGGGCTATTCTATCCACGACTTCGGCTCTTCTATCCACGATTCTATTGGTCCTATCCACGACTTCAACTCTCCTATCTATCACATTGCACTTTCTTTTCGTGACTCTGATCTCTTTCCTTCGCTTGGCCTCTTCTTTCCGTCGCTTGGCTAGTTCTTTCCGTCACTCGGCCTCTTCTTTCCGTCGCTTGGGCGATTCTATCCACGACTTCGGCTCTTCTATCCACGATTCTATTGGTTCTATCCACGACTTCAACTCTTCTATCTATCACATTGCACTTTCTTTTCGTGACTCTGATCTCTTTCCTTCGCTTGGCCTCTGCTTTCCGTCGCTTGGCTGGTTCTTTCCGTCACTTCGACTCTTCTATCCGTCGATTGGGCGATTCTATCCACGACTTCGGCTCTTCTATCCACGATTCTATTGGTTCTATCCACGACTTCAACTCTTCTATCTATCACATTGCACTTTCTTTTCGTGACTCTGATCTCTTTCCGTCGCTTTGCCTTTACTTTCCGTCGCTTCGACTCTTCTATCCATCGTTTGAGCTATTCTTTCCGTCGCTCTGATCTCTTTCCTTCGCTCGGCTGGTTCTTTCCGTCACTTCGGCCCTTCTATCCGTCGTTTGGGCTATTCTATTGGTTCTATCCACGACTTCAACTCTTCTATCTATCACATTGCAATTTCTTTTCGTGACTCTGATCTTTTCCGTCACTCGGCTGGTTCTTTCCGTCACTTCGACTCTTCTATCCGTCGTTTGGGCTATTCTTTCCGTCGCTCGGCTATTTCTTTTCGTCACTTCGGCCCTTCTATCCGTCGCTCTGATCTCTTTCCGTCACTCGGCTGCTTCTTTCCGTCGCTTCGACTCTTCTTTCCGTCGATTGAGCTATTCTTTCCTTCGCTTTGCCTTTACTTCCCGTCACTTCACCTCTACTTTCCTTTCGCTCTGCCCGCTATTCCTCACTCTGCCAGTTCTTCCGTCGCCCTATCTATTCTACTCGACGCTTCGTAGTTAGTTTGTTTTAAAAAAACAGCAACCAAAATGGCTGCTGCTTTAGTTTAAACGGCAATTGGAGCTTTAATTGTCGGGTGTGGATCATAGCCCTCAATGGAAAGATCTTCGAGTTCCATGTCAAAGATTGACGTTTTATTTGGATTAATTTTTAAGGTTGGTAGGTCCTTAGGCTCGCGCGAAAGCTGTTCTTTTACTTGCTCCACGTGATTTAAATATATATGAGCATCCCCAATGCTATGAATAAATTCGCCAACTTCTAAACCACATTCATGTGCAATTAAATGTGTCAGTAATGCATATGAGGCGATATTAAATGGACAGCCTAATAATGTATCCAGACTTCTTTGCATTAGCTGACAGCTTAATTTTCCATTTGCGACATAAAATTGGAACATTACGTGACAAGGAGGTAAGGCGGCTTTACTGCCTTTTGCTCCTGCATTGATAACATCTTCTGGATTCCATGCATTGACAATTATGCGCCGTGAATCTGGGTTGTGTTTGATTTGATCGATTACATCTTGTAATTGATCGATGCTTTCCCCAGTTGATGTTGTCCAATTACGCCATTGCTTGCCATAAACATTCCCTAGTTCTCCGTATTTACGTGCAAAGTCATCGTCTGTTAAAACGCGCTCACAAAATGAGGCTAACTCTTTTTTGTAGTCTGCATTGAAAGACTCGTCCACTAAGCAACGGCGACCAAAGTCTGTCATGTCAGGACCTGAATATTCATCGGACTCAACCCATTTTTTAAAAGCCCATTCATCCCAAATATGATTATTATTTTGCAGTAAATAACGAATATTTGTGTCCCCTTTTATGAACCAAAGTAGCTCACTTGCTACAAGTTTAAATGGTACACGTTTAGTCGTTAAAAGAGGAAAGCCCTCGCTTAAATCAAATCGCATTTGATAGCCAAATACACTATATGTACCAGTACCTGTTCGATCTTCCCTTTTAACGCCACTCTCTAATATATGTTGTAGTAAATTTAAGTACGCGATTTCTGGATGCGCCATGTTAATCAACAGCTCCTTCAAGTATGCTGTTGACCATTATAACATCTAGGACGCCCAAATATAAAAACAATATTTACATATCAGAGCCAAAGTAATTGTTTTCTAGCTCTTTTGCGATTTCACGCTCAATTGTGAAAAAAAACGTTGGTAATAAAATAATATTAAATAAAATAGGGACGATAATCAGTAAAAGATCTATCCCTGGAGTAAAGTAGACACTAAATGCAGTCAATAAGCCTGACATGACTAGAAATATAATTTGCACACCGATAATCATTAACGGAATGATTTGGTACATATAGTTAAGCTTTCGAAACTGATGCATGTTTTCTGGATCTTCTATAATTTTCTTTTTTAAACGTCTTGATAAAAATATACAGGCGAAAAGCTGTGCAATAATAAAGCTAAAATAAATAACACTATGTAGAACCATTTGCCCTTTCATAACCGTGCCATTAAAATGTCCGACCCGCTGCAGTAGTAGGTTGTTAACCGCTCCCTCATAAACATATTCCTGCTTACTAAAATTAGTGGGCGGTTCCACAAAGCCGAGCGTTGCCCAATCCTTTGAGTTGGCTTCCCAGTCGATTAATTTGCTTGCCAAAATGCGTAATTGAATAGCATCATTTTCACCAAACATCCCTACTAAAAAAGTATAGGGTATCGCTACCTTCATTTGCCCATTGTGTTTTTCATTAATTAAATCTTTAATGGAAAAAGTATACGTAACATCTGTTTGGTGAGCTTCATAACGAGCATCCCCGATCTTCCAATGACTTTCTAAGGAAGATTCAATATTATTCTTCATCTCAGCATACGGCGTATCTTTATGTAAATGCTTAGGAATCTTATAGACAAAACGATTGTCCCCCCCAATAATGCAAACATCAACTTTCACCGCATCATTCTCAAAGTCCTTAGCGATTATTGTCATCGGGTACGACATTATGCCGACTAGAAAAAAAAGGATTATTGGCAATCCTTTCTTTTTCATGCAACGCTCCTCCTTTTCGTCACATATGCTAGATTTAAACTATCATAGGCAACACCGAAAAAACTACTTCGTTTTTCCGAAAAGGCAATAGTGGTTTTCCGAAACTCCTTATTTCGGTATTCCAAAATTACCAAAAATTATGGATAATAAATAGTAATTAAGATTGAAATGGGGCCATATTATCATGCAAATAATTGAGCGAAAACGATGAGTAAATGGACTTATAGTATTTTCATAACCTACCTATTACTAGGTATTTATGTGCTCATAGTGGCAATGCGAATCCCTTTACTTGGTATTTTAGTGGACACAACTAGCCAAAAACCAGTCATAACTGAGTTCTATTACCCAACATGGGCACAGCAAAATAACATTGAAAAAGGTGATATGTTACTGACAATTGATGGCATTCCTGCAGAAAATATACGTTCAATCCAACTCGATTCAATCGTTAGAGGTGCTAAGGAATTAACGTTTATGAAGACGAATGGTGAATTTCATTCGGTTAAAGCTAAGCATAAAGATAATCCGGAAGAATTTTATTTGCAAATTATTTTTCCGCTGTTTTATTTTGTTCTTTCTTTAGGTGTTGCCATCTATTTATGGCAAAAAAATAAAGACAATCAACTAACTAGTCTACTAACATTATTTTTATTAACTTGTTCTTTGACCTATATAAGTTGCGGGGCCTCGAGTAGAGGAAATTTAATTGGAGAAGCAGTAATAAGTATTGGTATCGTATTATGCATATTACTTTTTATTCACTTTTTACAATTTTACTTCCGATACCTACATCTAGAATGGCCGTACCTCAATACCAAATGGCTTTATTTATTACTACTAATTATACCTTGCTGTAATTTCATAATGAGAATGAATTCTGATTTTCGGGTAATAACAGCATTAATTTATTTAACGATATTTGCTGTTCTTGTTCTTTATGCTATCTATATTTTACTAACGAGTTATTTACGAACTAAACTGGCAAAAATCCGTCTAATCACCATTGCATTTATTACGCCTTTTTTGCCATTTTTACTATTATTCGTTATACCCGAAATTTTAGGTCAAAACCCTATTTTACATGCTGAGGTAGCTGCATTATTTTTATTGTTTATTCCTTTTTCTTTTATTTTCATTCAAGTGAACGAACGATTATTCGATATTGAATATCAATTATCTCGTTTGCGCTATTATTCAACACTTGCTTTTTTCAGTGCATTAATCTTAACAACAGGCATTACCATATTGGTTATTGATACATTATCGATCATTCAAATTACGAGCGTCTTTATCCTTATATTCCTCATTATCATTGCTAGTTTTTATATAAAGGAGCAGCTTGATTTTAAGTATCGAAAGATTATTTTTTCATCTACTGGTAATTATGTACATAATTTATATGCTGCCGTTAATCGTATGGGTAAGGCAAAAAATCAGCAAGAATTACTAGAGCAATTCAAATATGAGATAACAGAAAAGCTCGGTACTACAGCTTTTACGATTACAACAATAACAGAAGATACGCCATTCTCTCGCGGTGAAGTCAACATAGTGGATAACATGACGCACCTGTTATTACATGATTCAGGTGAAGAGAAAATCATGTTAACCATTCGACATGCATTACAAAAAGAGGAGCTTCTTTGGTTAGAGTTACTTGCGCTCTATGTTTCAATGTTTATTGATAATTTAAAGCTCATTGAAGATTTAATAAGTGAAATAAGGCTTATGAAGGATAGCAATGATACTCAGCTTCCTTGGCTCGATAAGTTATTATGGAATATCATTGAAAAGGAAAAAAGTATTTTAGCGCAAGAATTACATGACACTATATTACAGGAACAACTTCATTTAGGGAGAGAGTTAGATGTAATTGCTAGTGCGCCAATTATCAATAAAGAAAAGGTATTAGATATTCGAGAGCAATTGCTAAATGCATCGAAGGATTTACGTGAGTATTGTGAGAATTTAAGCCCTCCATTACTGGATACATTTGGGCTTCAAATCGCCTTAAAAAAACTCATTCAAAAGGTAAAAATACGTGCCGATTTTTTATTAAACGCCCAAATAGAACGTGTCCAATTTCAGGATGCAACCTTACATTTAGTTGTCTATCGACTTGTGCAGGAGCTTTTAAATAATGCCATTAAGCATGCTGAGGCAACTGAAGTATCACTAAAACTACAAGTGATCGATCGCGGCTTTATCCTTCAATACGAAGATAATGGTATTGGCTGCGATATTGAAGATTTAATGCAATCTTCCGCTTCAATGGGCATTAACGGAATTCGAGAACGAGTCCGTGCTTTTAATGGCGACATCACGATAACCTCCAGTCAAAATGAAGGAATGCAAATTTTTATTCAAATACAAGAGGACGTGGAATCATATGATTGATATTCTTATTGTAGATGACCATCCTGTCGTTTTAGATGGTACAAAAACATTATTACAGGATTTAACAAATGTCCAAATAGACACAGAGCAGGATAGTGCCGCTGTTCTGTCTAGAATGGACGCTCAAGCTTTTCAATTATTTTTAATCGATATAAATATGAAGCCAGTCAACGGTATCCAGCTTTCGGAAATGATTAAGAAAAAGCAACCAGAAGCACTGATTATACTCTACACAGGCTATGAGCTTTCCGATTATTATGAATTACTAATTGAAAAAAAGGTCGATGGATTATTATCAAAGCTTGCCACGAAACAGCAAGTTATTCAAACCATTGAAGCCGCACTAAGAGGCGAGATCCTGCTAGCAGCTGATTTTTTAGATTTTGTACAGCAGCGCATCAATTTACCAAATATGCAGCAAGAGATTTTACTAAGCGACAAGGAGCAAGAAATATTACAGCTTGTCGCACAAGGTTGTACGAATAAAGCAATTGCTTCAGCTATTGGGGTCACACAGCGCACCGTTGAAAACTATTTATCCAAACTTTTTGTCAAACTAAACGTAGAATCACGTGCTGAAGCAGTCATTGTCGCTAAAGAGAAGGCATGGATCAACTAATTATATTGAAAATAGCTTTAATGTAAATTTTTTCTTACTAAAAGCGGAATATACTGGATAAATATTGGGTACTGTTATATAATAAAAACAATAATTACATTACTTCATCTTAGCCGTTAAAATCACGTATTCAAAAGTAATACGAGCTTTTGAATACGTGATTTTTTTCAAGCGATCGAAGCAATATGATTGTTTAATTTTTTTGGGAGGTTGTTCACATGACACAAGGTACAGTAAAATGGTTTAACGCGGAAAAAGGTTTTGGCTTTATCGAAGTAGAAGGTGGAAATGATGTATTCGTACATTTCTCTGCCATTCAATCAGATGGCTTTAAAACTTTAGAAGAAGGCCAAAAAGTAGAATTTGGCGTTGAAGAAGGAAACCGCGGACCACAAGCAACTAATGTTGTAAAGCTTTAATTTTAGCTTTAGAATAAACAGTGCAAAATTCAAGAGACATCCAAATTATGGATGTCTCTTTTTTACGGTTATTTTATTTGTACAGCGTCAGATTTCGAAAGCTGGCTTATCATAGTCAACGTTCCAATATAAATGGATAAAACAAGAGTATTGCAGAAAGAATTATTCCTCATACAAGTGCAGGCATATCTCCCTAATGCGCTATCCACTTAAATGAAAGCTACTATAGCACAATCGTTGCTACAACAAAGACAACACCATGTACAAGTAATGCGAAATATTGACCTTCCGACCGTGTGAGACTCACAATGCTTAATAATTAACTTGCATTTCATGAGAAATACAGAACATTAGCCCATTCAACATATTCACTACATTCCATTTACAACATCCTTACGCGTAAGAATGTAAACCTGCAATGATTAAATTTACAAATACTTGATTAAACACGATAATGCCAAAGCCAATAATCGCTAACCAAGCTGTCCTTTCCCCTTCCCAGCCTTTGGAAAGACGGAAATGAAGGAACGCTGCATAAAATAAAAATGTAATAAGAGCCCATACTTCTTTAGGGTCCCAGCCCCAATACCTACTCCAGGCAATTTGCGCCCAAATCATGGCAAACAAAAGTCCACCTAAAGCAAACAGCGGAAAACCTATCACAACAGCTCGATATGTAATTTCATCCATTAATGTTGGTTGTACACGATTGGTTAATGGCTTTAATAAAACAATTAACGGTTTTCTCGTAATGAGGAAAATCACTGCATATAAAATTGTACCGGCAATAAATGCCCATACGATTGAATTTAATTTCTTCGCATCTACCTTATTTGTAATCTGTAATAGGCCGACCTGATCCCCACTAGTTGTTACTGCATCTTTATTGACAATTAGCGGTGTCATCGTATAAACGGCTGTTTCCACCTTATCTAGCTTATTTTCAAATTGAACCTCGACTTTATCTACCGCTATGTCACAATATGTGGCAACAACTATAAAGCCAATCACAACTACTAAATAATACAGAACAATTTCTAAAAAGAGTGCACTAAGCGAGAATTTAGAAACATCTAATGTTCTTAATAAATAAATAATACCGGTTGCGAACGAAATCGATAAAATAGCACTTGAAAATGCAACTGTCATAACATGAATCGTTAACCAATTGCTTTGCAGTGATGGAACAAGTGGTGAAACCGTTTTTGTAAAAACGCTTCCATAACCGATAATAATTAATGACACAGGGATGGTAAACAAACCGACAACAATTTGCTTATATAAAAAATGAATGATTAAATAGCTACCAGTTAGCATGATACCAAAGAACGTCATAAACTCATACATATTACTTACAGGTGCATGATCAACAGCAAGCCACCTTAATATGAAATACACTAGTTGTAAAGCAAAAGCAATATATGTAAGTAGAAGCCCGACTTTTCCAAACATTTTTCCTTTTGATTTTACGGCAAGTCCAATCGGTATAATAGCGATTAGTAGTAAAATAAATGCCACGAACAATGAATTACTACTTAAACTTAATAATGATTCTTTACTCAATGCAACATCCTCCAATGTATTTTTTGGGAAACCGCATAATTACTCCCAATAAAAATAACGTGATTCATGAAAATAAGTGCCATCATTCTCCTTTAAATCATATTATTTTTCAGAATTGTTACATTTTTGTGGCGAAAATACAGAAAAGACTTCTTCATATCAAAAAAACCATCTATACAATCCGATAGATGGGAAATTACAAAAGTTGGCATCATTCTACCTACATCTTACTAAAAATTGAAATAATAGTCTATTTCTTTTTTGGTTAATATGTGACAATAAATATGCGCAAATGTTACATAACGTTATGTGAGACAAGTGGAGGTATACCATGAAACAAAATATATATGACCATCCGGAATTTTTCCATCAATATAAAAAGCTCCGTCAAGCACCGTATAACTACAATAACTTGCTTGAACAACCAGCGTTAAAATCCTTACTTCCTAATTTAACTAATTTACAGATACTTGATATCGGCTGCGGAATGGGACAATTTGCATACTATTGTATAGAAAATAACGCACAGCATGTAACAGCTATTGATGTTTCAGAAAATATGCTGGCTATCGCTCAATGTGAACATGCTCATCCGCATATAGACTATTATTTACGAGCGATAGAAGATTATCAGGCAGCTCCTGACAGCTTTGATTGTATAACAAGCTCTCTTTCCTTACATTATATAAAGGATTTTAGTGCAGTCATTGGTAAAATTGCTAGAATGCTTCGTCCTGGTAGCATTTTTATTTTTACTATAGAGCATCCGATTGTTACTGCTCGTAAAACAACGGAGGATAATTGGCTTTATGATGACAACGGCAATAGGAGCCATTACGCAATTGACAATTACCATGATGAAGGTTTGCGTGAGCGGCCATGGCTTGTGGATGGTGTTGTTAAATATCACCATAGCATTTCTACAATCATCAATACATTGATCGAACATGACTTGACGATAGAAAAAATGCTAGAGCCAATTCCTGATTCAGAGGCTGTTGAAAAACTGCCTTCCTTAGAAAAAGAGCATCGTAGCCCTTCTTTTTTATTAATAAGAGCAAGAAAATAACTTTTCAAGTCTCGTAGTCGTAACTCTTCTACGAGACTTGCCTTTATCTATTCTTTACTTAAATTTCACAAAAATAATTTCTGGATCACCATCATCTAAGTTTTCAATATACCCACTTTTTATAAATCCCGCCATTTCAAATACCTTTTGCATACTAGTATTTGATTGGTTAGTAGAAGAAAAGATTTTTGGAGTGGCTGCCATTTCCACATAAAAGTTTAATAATGTTGTGGCAATGCCCTTTCTTCTCTCAGTTGGTTTGACAATAACTAATGAGATGAAGCTATTGTCAAAAAAATCATTTGTAAAAATGAGAAAACCCGCAATACCTTTTTCAGTTTCTTGAATGATACATCGTTTTTCATTAATAGCTGTATACAAATAGTCCCTTCGCGAAAAATCTCCAATTACTTCTTGATCAATTGCACAAATTTCATCGAAATGCTCTATACGCGCTTCCAGTAAGTCTGTCATTCTGTCCCCTCATTTCTTTTATATACGAGAAATTTTTTAAATTAATTAGATTCCTTCCTCTTACAAGTACAGCATTTTTAATCAAGCGTGTCTCTACTATTTTTACTTATGTAATAACTCATCACTTTAATCTCAGCCTTAAACCCCTTTGCCATCCTTCCTTCATCGACAAATCCGCATTTTTTATAAAGTGACTGTGCAGCAGTATTCGGCAAATTAACCCCTAGCACAAGCTCATTGATATAAGGAAAATGCGTCAACACAAAGTCCGGCAAAAGTTGTAATGCTGCTTTCGCATAGCCTTTCCCTTGTTCATAAAAGTCTGTCGAAAAGGCACGGATTAAAATCGCCTGTTCGTTAGAGGAATATGGCTTGACACCCTCATGTTCATGTAATACAAAAAATGTCACAAGCCTGTCTTCATCTAATACAAGAACGGCATGACGATTTTCATCCTGCATCACTAGTTCAATGCTCTCTTTCGGAGACATCGTATAGCGAAGCTGCTCCTCTGTAATCGTATATCGTTCAATTAAATGCTCATCTTTTTCTTCATAAAATTTTAATCTCATCAAAGCTCTCCCTTACATCTTTAATCCTAGTAATCTACCTCATTAATCTCCCCTTTAAAAAACGCTCTTAGTTCTGTTTCAACACGTTCATGGGAGATTTTACCCTATAATAAATGACAAATATAATGTATTCTAACATGATTTACAATTTTATTGTGAGAGTAGGTGTAAATTTAGAGAGAGCTTTAAAGCGAAAAGAAACTGAAAATAGCATACAATTGGTCAAATGTAGTCGCACTACAGCGTATGATTTACTAGTAGATTAAGATATCGATATCGAAACATTTTGTGTTTGTCCAAATGCAGTGGAAGTCATGTCGATATTAGCGGACAAAAAGGTCCTCTTTCAAGGAATTTAATATCGTTAATGAACGACTTCTTAACAATAGTGAGTCGAAAGAAGAACTACTTAAGAATGTCTGTTAGATTGAGATACTTGGTGCATAGACGATTTTGTAAATTGGAAGTGATAGCCAAACGCATTAAGCCCTACTAGCAAAGCTATAATTAATAGATTCATCACTAAAGAGATTACATTTATTTACGCTGATTAGAATAAAGACTAGGCTACTCCTTGAGAACAGATCTTAGCGTCACAGATGAGACCGCCTGTAGCGAAGCAAATGTTTTCTGTGCAAAAGTTTAATGCTAACGTAGCGTCAGTACAAAGCACCAGTTGGAACGGAAATCCACATGATGGTGATGAGCATTTAAAAACAATTGTTTCTACTAATTACCAAAAATGCTACTATAATGATAGCTAAACTAAAGGAGTTGGGCATATGAGCGCAGAGATTGCAGTAGATGTTTTGTTTATACACAAAATAATCCAAGGGATGTAAACTCTAACTGCAGCCCTTGAACAAGGGAGAAAACAAATGGAAAATTATTTTAATGAATTTCTTACAGGACAATCTATTACTTTACAGCAAATGACTTCTTCGGACTTGGAGGCATTTGTAAAAATCGAAAGCGAAAAAAATACGTTGTTACTTGCCAATGACGATATTCCCTTTCCAAACACCTTTGAGGATCACGCTTCATTCTTTCAAAGTATTAGTGGGAAAAAAGAGGAGTTTATTTTCGGTATATTCGAAAAGTCTTCAAATGAGCTTATCGGCTCCTGTGGCGTCTATGGAATCAACTGGAAAAACAGTACTTGCTTTGTAGGTATCTCAATTGGCGAGCAATGGCACGGCAAAGGGCTTGGAACCGATGCTATGAAAACTCTTATTCATTTTATTTTTAATTATATTTCCATTAATAAAATTAAGCTTCAAGTTTTCAGCTTTAATAAAGGAGCTATTCGTTCCTATGAAAAATGCGGCTTTACAAAAGAAGGTTCTCTACGCAATGAGATTTTCCGCTTCGGTCAATTTCATGATGTAGTTTTATTTGGTCTATTACGAGAAGATTGGAATCAAATAGGATAATAGTTGTTGAATATATTTTGTTTTCCCGGTAAATTTAAGAATATTTCTCAATAAAATGAACCAAGAGGCCGAAATGGATCCTTTATTAAGTCGAATAATCTCTAAATTCACACAACACGATAACTAGAAAAACCGAACTATTCCGAAACCCTTCATAAGAGTTTCATTGGATAGTTCGGTATTTTGTCGGCTTAAACACATTTGTCCCAGCCCCTCCTACACGAAATGGATTGAAAGTTTTTTTAAAATAAACATCCCAAATATTGCACCATTAAGACCATAATATTGCAAGGTGGTAATAGCTCGTTCCTTTGCAATTTCATTGGATTCTCTACCCTCAAATGCGAAATTCGAGTGACTCCTCACTTGATGAATGGCAGCGTCAAAAATCAAGGGCCCTCCATCGTCTGAATGGCCATTTTATATGATTGAATATATCGTATGAATATTTTTATTTTCAAATAATCTAGGTACACGATCCCTATCCTCAACCCTTTACTAGAAAGCGGGTGATTGACCTCATCAGCGTTATAGTGAGAATGCGCATGTCTTACAAAATATAGGCAGTCATTGTAGTTCCCGCTATTGTTCTTCAGACTTTGCCTTCTTTTCTTTTATATAATTGTATAGGTCAACCTTCCACATACCATTCTCTCTTAATAAGGCATATGTCTTACCGTAGTGCGAGCTTCCAAAAATTATCTCTAATTGAACAATTGCTATACTTTCAGTGCTAGAATCCTTATTCAAAGAAATACTATCGTAGTATCTGTACATTAAATAATTTTGAATATCCTCATCTAATAAATAATCTATATATTCTGCTATAAAAGTTTCTTTATCTGGTAGCTCATTGTTATTGTAAGTAATAGCATAGAGTTTATCAAAATTATGCTCAAATATTAAATTCATCATAATTAACACTATTTCCTCTGGTGTAAAAGTCTTTAGACTATTACTATTTCCTTTCTTCAAGAAGTCTTCATATAACACTCTTTTTTCCTCCGGCAATTTCTCTAAATATGTAAAATCATAATGCTTATCGATAGTTGGAAGCGTTTGTTTTGATTGTTCCACGTATTGAACCGAATCGTTAGTAACCACTGTTGATTCCGAAGATTCTCCTGCTTTTCTTTTCTCTTCTGAACATGCTAATAGCATTAAACTAGTAACGATCATAATACTTAATAATGGCAACCTTACCTTCAACACCATAAACCTCCCCTATCATAGCAATTATGCAAACTCTATTCACCCATCATTCCATTTATTTCGAAAATTCTCAACATGATCAACCAACATGAAATCTCCTCAATAACAAACAACAAAGAAGGTTATTTGATAAATTGTGACAAGATACGAAATGCATTAAAATTCCAATAAATATCGACATAGTTTTCAATAGTAAAAAAGGAGCAAATCTATTAAATTTCAACCTTTGCCTATTCTTGAATACGGCCAAAAAAAAACCGTAATATTTTAATGCTATGGGTAATGAAATATATTATTAATACAATAAAAGGAAATATTTATAGACTAAAATACTCAGTACTGAATTTTCTTATTTTTCGACTATATAATTATGAATATATTTTTCTATGACTAAATTACGAATTTCTCAACCTATACACAATGTGACATATTTTTCGTTTTAGGTGAGATACAATGAAAAAGTTGAATCGAGGTCAATGTATTTCAAGAATATGAAGAAAAAATTATAGGGGGAAAAGATTTTGGTTAAGATATCGTTTAAACAATTCTTGAAGATGGAGATTGAAAATAAAAGGAAAGATATGTATAAAAAGGCTATGGATTTAGGTTTTACCCATCCTAGCGTGGTAGATTGTAGTCAAGAATTAGATGTCCTACTAAATAAATATTCAAAAGCGATCAATAAAGCTAGCTAAAACTATTTTCAATAATCTGTATAGTAGGTTCCGGGTTAAAACACCCAAATCCTATTGTTGTTGTAAAGATACGTATAAATAACATAAAAATGGGATATCTTCTTTATGACAGGAAAAGGAGGCCGAAAAATGCAGATGTTTTTATTATCATTGGTCGTTTCAAGCTTTTTACTACAGCAGCCTCAAGATTCAGTAGAAAATTCAGCACCTATTCTTTGCAAATCTTCTGGAACTATATCTTATAAATATCCTAATAATCAATATCAGACATTTCGTACTAAGAATGATTTTTACCATCAATTGGACAGGACAATCTATGAGGAATATAACAATGCTACCTTAAACATTCGTCAAAAAATAGCCTTTAAGGACGTACCGAAGGCTGAAGAAACATTTCATCTAAAAACAAATTTTATACGTAAAAAAATAGACCTCTCTCAACATACTTTTATTCATCCCAATCGACAAGTATATTTTTTAGCATCCTTTAAGCAAAATAATCAGGAGACTTATCATAAATACCTGGTCATTGACGCTGAGACACAAACTATCCTTTTAGGAGAAAGTAATTATCAAAAGAACAGCGCCAATTAAATCTATTTCGTTTGTTGTTTAATTTATTGTATGCTTAAAAATTGATTAATAGTAGCAAAATCTAAGAAAAAACCAACATTTTTAAGTAAATTTTACAAAAAACAAATATCACAACATTTATTTCATATTTTTAGCTCGCCTTTAGAGGGTTATGACTTCCCTCTAAAGGCGAGCTAAATAGTTTAATTCCCTTTGCTTTTGCTGTTGCAATGGTTTTTCAATTAATGCTTGCTACCCATATTTACGGAACAGTGACATGTTGACGATCCATTTCTTTATTACTAAGCACTAAAATATAAAGTATTTTTTTCATTTGAGTTTCACAAATTTTATTTCCATGTCGATCGTCAATACTTACACGGATTTGTTCATTTTGTAAAGCTTCCACTTTATGCTGTACATATTCTTAGTGTATATCTTTTACTTGTTAAGGTGAAGCCACGATCCCATAATGCTCAATTAATATTCTTTTTGTGTAACAACCATGTACTTGCTGCATATTCTATTTTTAGCACTGTCTGTGTTCAAGCGAAGGTATATATCACAGAGCTCATCTTCATTTCGCTCCCCTCATTCTCTATACTAAGTTTTCATCCACTTCGTACTTCTAACGTCTCATTGTGAGACTGCCACTTAATGTGAATGGTTGGAGCAGCATCCTTTTTAAATATTTTCGCACTTTCTTTTTTCTTTAAGATTAACTGTTTATCTTTATTTACCTGATAGTCAATATAATTTTGTGATTCTTTAGACCCTTCTATCGTTATTTCTAAACCACCTAAATCTCCCTCTTCCCCAAGATAGAAAAGTTGTAAGCCCTCGTCGGTATTACTATGATATACGGCCTTCCAGTGCTCACTTTTCGCTATGTAATGGATCTCTTGTTGTTGATTCGTACTACAAGCAACTAACACAAACATCATTAAAATTAGGAAGCATAATTTTTTCATTAAATATCGATTTTCCTTTCTTTGAAAGTTATCTTATTAACTTCGCTTTATCCTTCTTAATTCATAGAAAAAGCTGTTATTAGGCTTGAATAATTATCATCAATGTATATCCCCCTTACATGAATTGTGTAAACCAAGCAATATATTTTGCTCCTGGTAGAAATAATAGCTGTGCCAAAAATGTGCCTAGCAGTCTTGATGCCATCATCATTACAGATGCTCGTTTAAGACTTAAGTAGCTGCCTCTTTGATTGATCACATCATCTGCCAAAATGGAGATCTTAGGGTCAATAAATATAATGAGTAACATTGTCGCTATACCATTAATAAGTCCTGATGACATCACAGCAGTATTCGATCTTTCAGGAACTAATAAAGAGGCGTAAAGTGCAGACAAGACACCAATTGTATAGATGGCCGTTATAACGACATTCACGATAAATAATTTAATAGGGATGTTACGCCAGCTAATCTCCTTTAAATATGAAAAGCTTGGCAAATGAATATGTTTTATTCCCCGTTTGAGATAGTCAATACTAAAACCCTTTTTAAATAATGCTGGAATGGAGCCTCTTTCCTCAGACAAATGAATAATAGCCCTTGAAAATAGC